>Ga0099823_1001055_pt1 | contig 21429 bp, 13 predicted proteins | sample CowpearedBW_FD_76831 | JGI IMG/M metagenome (GOLD analysis project Ga0099823, IMG submission 76831) | Root nodule microbial communities of legume samples collected from California, USA - Cow pea red BW | ecosystem: Host-associated > Plants > Roots > Nodule | place: USA: California | collected...
GGGGGTTTCACTGGGGAGAACAACACCAATGAGATCTGAGTCTAACCACATAAGACACTGACACCACTCTCAACCCAAAACCTTAAGGCAATGGGTTTATGGGCCTTGATCCTTATATGGTGCTCTACTTTCTCAATTCTGGTCAATGTGAGACTTAGACTCACACTTGGATTCCTAACACTTCACTATGAGAAGCCATACTTGCTAGTTGGTGACCAGTTAAGGTAAGGGAAGCTAACTCTTCACTCAATTTTCGTGTAAAATGTGTCTCTGAGTGATTGGATTGCATGATCATGTGTTTAATTGATGTTTGGAACTGCTTGTTGTGTGAGATTGAGTTTTGTGTGAATTTGTGTAGCTCTGCATGTGAAGAACAGATGGGAATCCTGGTAATTTTGCCGAGGCGAGCAGCTCTCGCCTAAGCGAAAATACTCAGAGGGTTGCATCTGTCACTGCGCGAGGTCTCGCCTAGGCGAGCTGGGGTCGCTTAAGTGAGAGATCCTCTCGTCTAAGCGAACCAGCTTAGCCTGAGCGAGAATTTGCTCAGAATTGTTGAGTTGCCATTGTAAGAGGTCTCGCCCAGGCAAGAGCAGCTCGCCTAAGCGAGACAACTCTCTAGCTCAGGCGAGATCCTCTAGCTTAAGCGAGATTCATTGCAGAATTTGATTTCCTTCTCTGTGTTAGATTAAATGAAGTTGTGCTAAGTGGATTGATGTGATAATTGTCTATCCTGTACGTGAGTTATATGAATAATAGTCAATGTGATGGAATTGTGTGAATTTGGTCTGTATGAGAATGTGATGGAATTAGGATTTCAGGGGAAATTCTAAAGATGATGGTTATAGTGAATGTAAGGACATGAGGACTCAATTTGGTGGTATCCTGACGCTCCTATAACCATTAAGACTCATATAGAGTATAATGGATTATGTCGGGATGAGTAGCAGGAGGTCCTAGTCTATGGACCCGATCCATCATAGACGTGAAGGGGACTTACCCTGGGAGTGGTTGGGTGAATATCCCTTGTGTCCAAAACTCTACAGAGTTTAGGAACCGTCATAGGTGCAAGCCACCAAGAGCTCCAATATGACTTACATAATCTAGACGGATATCGAGTCTAGAATTGTGAATGCGTGTTATGATTGTAGCGATTTGAACAATTCTGATAAATGTGATAAACCTTGATTGGTGCTTAATTATTAAATTGCATGATTTCTCTTTATTTAAATTAGCTTACCCTTCTTGCATATGTTTGTTCTGTGTGTCTTTCTCTTTTGCAATGATCGCCATTAATGATTGGCGTGAGCAACTAAAAGTGCAGGTGAGGATACACTCCTCTTGGATAGGAGTTGAGTAGTGATTGAGCGCTTTCAGCAGTAGCTTTCACCCTTTATTTTGCTTAGATGGTTAGGTGTTTTGTAACTCCTTTCTTAGTTAAGGCTGTATGTATAGACAGTACATGTATGGTTAATTAAGGATGACTGTATTGATACTTTATACCGGCCTATTCCTATCATTTGCTTGAATTATCATAATATAATGTTTTATTTGATAGCATAAAAACTATTAAAACGGGACGTTATATTGTTCACGCAGATAAGATACTGATGTAAGGCAAGTAGGTGATTCAGTTTAATACACCAAGGAACTACCATCACATCTGGAGCAAATACACCAAAGAACTGCCATGACATTCCAGCTTAAAGTAACAAGGTAAGTAACAAGGCATCGTTCACCTAAAACCAGACGTGAAAGACACTTAAAATACAATTTTGGTAATCTCATATCCCCTTTTTTAAAACCAGATTATTCTGTATAGATTTAAAAAATATATTAATTATATTTTAAATAAAATATTTTATTTAAAACCAATTTCTTTTTGTGTAATTTTCAAAATATATGTTAATTATTTTTTGAATAAAATAATAACAAGCAAAATGAATCATAAAAATAAAAAAAATTAGAAAATTCAATTATATGGTTCACAATTTGTTTAATTTAAAGTTTATTAATAAATAGCCTTTATAGTTTATATTATTTAGTTACTATAATTGAAATACTTTAAATTATTTAGTTACTATACAAATAAAATTGTAAAAATATACTCTTAACCCTTAAATGAGGTAAGTGACTGTGTAAAAGTAATGCTAAAAGGAGCTCTAACCTTCCTAGGAATGGATATAAATATAACTCTCCGCACAAAATTTACTCCATTCTCACAAGTGATTATCTCGCTCATCTGATTCTTCTGCAAAGCACAGATTCAGTTAACTTTGTAGAAGCACAGATTTAGTTAACTCTGTAATTACAGCATTTCTTGATATTTGAATTTTAGAAAGTTTTAGTCTTTTGCGGATGTTTTCAAAGACACATTCATTCTTTGATTGGGTGTAGGCTTCTTGATCATGCTTGTCTCAATGTACAAGTTAAATTTTTATTCTTTCTGACACCTTATAAGTTCTAAAGACAAGAAAGATTGTAGAAAGATCGAAGAAGGAGCAGGGGAGTGAAGAAAGAAAATCAAGAAGCAGCCAGGGTTTGTTAAAGTGGTTAATGCACTGCGCGTTCTTGATTGAGATAGAGTGTTTCAGGTTGATTCTATTTTGTTTTGGGTGTGTTTTTGACAGTTCTGGGAATGTGAAAGCTTTGACCTCTACACAGTGCTTGTGCGCTCTGTTGTTGATCCTGTCAGAAAGTTACTGAATTACAGATATTGATGGTGATTGAGAGTTATGTTTTTGTATTTGCACTTTCTTGCATTCTTTATAAGACTTTTCTGGTATAGATTACAATCTGAACTTTAAGAAGAGCTCTGTTTGCATATTTTCTCTTAGCCTGGTCATCCAAGCCCATGGACTGTCTTTAACTTGAAAATTATCAAACCCAGCAAAAAGATGACACAAATTTTTACAGTAAGAAAGAAAGACAGATAGCGAGAAACAGAGGAGAAAGATAAATAAATTAATGACATGTTTGTCATACAAGAAGACTATAATAATGTTGTTGGAATAACTCTGTGCAAGAACTGGATGTAAAAATATCACGTAAAGGTATTTCTAAACTCTAACTCTAAATTAGTCTCCTTGAAAAATGTGGTGAAAACATTCATGATCCATTTGATTCAGCCAATCTTACTTTTGTTGGAACTAGTAGTAAATATAGACCTAATCTAATACACGTAAAACAGTAAAGAAGCGACTAGATAACAGTAGTCTTACTATTAATAATTCAAAGAAAATTATGAGATGATAATATCATGTTCAATAACCATTGATAAAGAAACAGAAGTATAGGTAGAAAGATAAAATGAAATATGACGAGGGTTAAAACTTAGGATAATGTATATCATATTTTTGGTATCATATATAAATACTTTAAAATTGAATATAATTTTCAAAAGAATTTAATATTATTCTCAAACGAAAATTGAAATTTGCTGCAATAATTATGATGATATTCAATGTAAGTGTTGTGAAATTATAAATTTAATTAAAAATAAAATAAAAGTTATTGAAATCTTGTACACATAATACCATGTAGCCAATCTATTGAAGGAGTTGATTGTTACTGTGACAAAGGTTTGGAATGTTACGATGTTTTCACTGGTGGATTTGTCAAACAGAAGAGTCATGCACTACCCCATATAGCTGCTGCTGCGGTTTCATAGATATAAAATGTGCTTTGGCTCGACAAGAACATAGTACTCCAACGAAGGGAGATAAGGTATTTCTTACGTCAGTAGTTGTAACTTAAAAACGTTAATCAAGAGACAAAGCTCTGTAATGTCCCAAAAACATATAAAATGGCACCAATCAAATCACATCTACCAATCTTATCTATGATGAGTCCGTAAATACCACAGCCCCAACATCTTCACCATTCAATTCATTCACTATCACGTTATGCATAACCAACACACACTCTTACTCAGACTCCCCTCGTTGCCCTCTCACTCTCTCACCACCATTCATCTCCCCATAACCAAGACAAAGGTCATCGGCACGAGAAGGAAACGCAATCGCAGTTCTTCCTTCAGAAGAAGCAATTGGGTTGTCCCCAATGCATTGACAATGCATTGTACTTCTCGCTGTGGCAGCGATGATAACAACAACAACCACAACGGTGCCACTTTCCGCAACTCCAAGCTGAACGAGTCAACCTTCCTGGCTTCTCTCATGCCCAAGACAGAGATTGGCGCTGACCGTTTCCTCCATGCTCACCCACATTACGACGGGCGCGGTTCTCTCATTGCTATCTTCGGTGGGTACCCCTTTCTCTAAAGGTTCTCCTTTTTTGTTCATGTTGTGGTTATTGGTCATGAGTTGATGTTGGTGTTCTAATTTGAGTACTGGGTTGGGTGGCTGCGTATTTGGTTGAAGAACGTTTTGTTGGGAGACAGAAATACGAGTTTTGGCGATTATTTTCAGGCTGAATTGAGAGGGGTCACAATGAGTATGTTTGATGAGGTACATCGGGGCTGGAGGGGAAGTATTGTAGTTCTTTAGAGTCTTCAATATAATTGACCTTGCATGAGTATAATTTTTCATAGATGCAATTTTCACCATGTAGTACGGTCACTGGCATAGTGCTGATCTAATTTATTTCCTTAAAAAAATTTCATCGACTAATATCTATTATGTTTGTATTCTGATGATCAATTGATGTACTTGTTTATATGATAAATTAGTTTAATCATAAGAGCTGCTTGTTTGCAGATTCTGGTGTAGACCCGGCTGCAGCTGGATTACAGGTGACCTCAGATGGGAAACCAAAAATTCTCGATATTCTTGATTGGTAGGAATTAGCTAATAGATATTGAAGTTTTATCTGGTTTGTATTACTTTACCAATAAGCAATGATATACTTATTTCCCCCTCCAGCACCGGGAGCGGAGACGTTGATACCTCAAAGGTGGTAAAGGCTGATGCTGATGGTTGTATTTTGGGGGCTTCTGGTTAGTGCTAGCTAAGGAAAAATTATGGGAAAATTCTTCAATATGTTGTACTATTTCAACTGTCTAGTGCCTTCATCTTAACATGTATCGCTTGTGATGACTGCTAGTTGCTTATCAGTTTTAAATTCTTGATTGAATTTGAAGTCACAATCCTACTTCAACTATTCTGTTTTATTTTTTATCTTTTGTTTTGTGCTCCGTTCCTAAGAAAGTATCTATAATATTTAATCATTCTTTTCTGTTTCTTTCTTCCTTCTCCCTAGTCAACGAATATGAACCACATTAAGTTCTTGTCTGTGTTTAAACATTCATGCAAAATCTGTACAGGGGCGTCTTTGGTCATCAATACTGCCTGGAAAAATCCCTCTGGTGATTGGCATGTGGGTTACAAATTGGTTTATGAACTCTTTACAGAAAATTTGACTTCTCGTTTGAAGGTAGCATTGGACATTTTCAGAATATTATTATAGTTGCAATTTGTACTTAATACCTATGGCTAATAGATTTGATTTTCCCATTTCTTCTCCTAATTTAATCATTGGCAGAAAGAAAGAAAGAAAAAATGGGATGAGAAAAACCAGGAGGAAATTGCAAAGGCTGTAAAGCAGCTTACTGATTTTGATAAGGTTTTGTAAAATTTGCTTGATTCTTCTTATATGCCATTATTTCAGTTCTACGATATGATCTACTCATAACAGTTCAACATTTTATTTAGTAGGCACTAGGCCTTCAATATTTTAGAAGCAAGCTACTGCAAGCGCTGAATTAATTTTTTAAGTGCATTTCTTGAAATGTTTTTCTTGTTTCTCTTTTGTATGCATGCATATAACATGAATAAGGTGTTTGGAAAGACAAAAGGTATTCTCCTTCCTTTTAGTGACAGATGTACATTTTCTATTATGTTTCAGTTTGTTACATTTTTTCTAGTTTCTGCTTTCTTTGATCGGCAGAAAAATTGCCTCATAGCCTTAAAAGTATAAGTGAATAAAAGGTAGAAAGAAATTATTGCGTTTATACTAGCATTGTGGGAAGCGTGATTATGTTCATGTGGTGACTCATGTAAAACAATGAAATCTTTCTTTTGTTTTTTAGTTATCAGTTTATATTTCTAATAACTTTGTGAACCGATAAAAACCTTCTCTTGTTATAATATTCCTGTTTGCATTCCATTATATATTTCTATTCAATGTAACTCAAAACTGATTTGTCTTCTTTTCTAGGAACACGTCAAGGTGGAGGAAGCTAATCTTAAAAGGGTTCGTGAAGACATTCAGAATAAACTTGATCTTCTGAGGAAGCAGTCTGAGGTGGGCTGAACTTGTTATTAACTTCTGTTGATCTGTATATTGCTGCCTTTTCCACTCCTTGAAACCAGTATTTTATTCCAATATCCATTTAGCTATATGACATTCTGAATTTCTGTATTGCTGAACATATTTTTTATGTGTGAAATATGGTGTCATTTTCGTGGTGAATGATGAATTATTGTTCCCTGAACTTTTGATTGGATGCAGTTGTTTTCTTTCCTTCATTTTGGGCATTGGTCTATAACTTTTTCATGGGGACATCTATAATGGTTATGGGGAGAATTGAGGAGTTGTGAAGAAGTTTATATTCTGTGTTACACTCTGAACAGTGATATATTTTTATAGTATGATTATAACCAAGTAAATTATAAAGTAATACGTTATAGACATGGACTCTAAATTTAATAGAACTAATGTTTTTAGGGTTGTTTAGGAGAAATATCATCTGCTTCTGCTATTCCTACTTTTGATACTTTTGTCACAATGATTTTGGAGTCTGTGTTGTCACACTGTCAGGTTTTGCAATGCTAGTGACGGTGACGTTTCTCACGTAGTTGGGATGCAAATATGTGAGGTTTTATCGTTAATACTGCTTTAACAAAAGAAATGGGTTTTTTATAGTTGAATACTCTTTGCTTCATAAAATGAACTTGAATAACTCAATACCAAAAACAACATAGATCAATAGGAACCACATAAAGGAACCAATAATCACATGAGCTGCATGTGCTATATTTAAAAGGCTCTTTCAAGTTTACACCCTCGAGGGAACCATGAACCTCTGTATCCTTTGTAAGAACCATAAATTTATGATGGTTCATAGGGGTGAAGGTTGCTCAACCCATGGTTTGTAAGGTGAGGACTATCCAAGCCATATAAGAACTGGACTACATTGTTCATACATATAGTCAGTGTGCGAGGCTAAACACACTCCCTTGAGTTGCAATTGAGGTAGCCCTAAAGATGTTGCCTTAAATGTGGCTAGCAGTGATTGCAATTAAGGTGGTTTTCCAGCACACTCCCTTGTGTTTAGAGCTATGGGCCTGACATGTGGCATCTTACATTTGGATTTTGGACTTGGCTTTACTCCATAAAATGGCCCGTAAGGTGAGGATTTCTCAAGCCTTATCAGGATTACATTGATCATGTTTTAGTCGATGTGAGACTACTCCGCCCTCTCGAGGCTGCAACCATGGTGGATCAACGGAGACCACAGTTAAGATGAGTTTTCAATAGTAGCTCTACTGCTGTTAGTGATGCTCATAACTAGCTAGTAGCAATGATAATATTTTTATAAAACATTTGTTCCTGTGTGAGACAATGTTGGAAGCATTGCATTCTTCACAAAAACACAATTACTGCTTCATCTCTATCTTTCGTAAAAAAGTTCTTCTAAACTTGTGCTTTGCCTTTTATTTACTTTCTGATCTCATTCATGTTTTAGTCAATTTAGTTGTCTTACCAAAATGGCAATGCTGTTATATGTTTTAGAGTTATGATGATAGAGGGCCTGCCATAGATGCTGTTGTCTGGTATGATGGAGAGGTTTGGAGGGTTGCAATTGACACACAGAGTCTTGAGGATGATCCAGACTGTGGGAAACTTGCTAATTTTGTACCCTTAACTAATTATAGGTACATTTGGTTGCTTATGTTATTTACCTGAAGTTTTAATCTCAGTTGATTGTTTTCGTGCACAAAAGTGTTTGGAAATTGGTTGATACTCATTTTTGACTGAATGAATTTATTGCTTAAGGCCCCCATGCTATAGTTACACGTTACAAGTTAATTAAAGCTCATTCTATTTGTCATGAACTCATGATGTGACTCTTTGTTCCCCTGCCCCTTTCTACTCTTTTTCTTTGCATTGAAAATAAAGTGTGTTTTCCTTTGAATTATATATGAATTTTGTTTTCTTGTCGTATTGCTTTTGCTTCAAAACAACTTTGCAGGATTTAAAGAGTATATTTGTTGCATAATGATGTACATGTTTTAAAAGGAAAGTGTAAGATGATTGTCAAGTCATCCATTGATTTATAGTTTTTAAAGGACTAAAAAAGGTATCTTCTGAAGCTCAATAAATGTTAAGCAGGACTTGCATGCTATACATGAAATTGTTGTTACTTTCAAATCATTTCTTGCTTCTAAGAAAATTGAACAGTTTTAAATGTAAACATTAAATAATATTTTGAGCTGTTTTTTTATAACATTCTGGACAGCTCTGTTTATTTTCTTAAAAATGGATTCTAAGGTGTCTTGCAAATTTATGTATCAGTGAACAAAAACTTAACAAGAATAACTACCACACGATGATATACTATACAGCTACCTGAACAATGTGCTATTTTTTTCTATGAAAAATAATTCTTAACTTAATTTTATTATTTTTTTGGTAACCGTTTCTAGAATGTTTTATTAATAGTTTCTCCTAATGTTTTATGAGATCTTCCTCTAGTCTCACATAATTAGACTACTCAAAATTTGATAAACTTTTCTGAGTTTTCTCACTGGAGCAGAGCTATTGGTCTTCTCACATGACCAAACCACTTCAATCCTGAGTTTCTTATTTCCATCAATTGCTTCTTCAATAGGTGCTGTTCCAAAGCACCTCACATTTTCATCTCTACATCACAAATAATTCTGGTAAAATTTAAAAAAAGAAAATTATTATTTTCCAGAAATAAGTAACCTGACTATTAAGAAGGAAAAAGGCAGTGGTTTCTCCCATCTTTATTGTAGTAGTTGATACTTGACAGATGTTTCTGAAGTAAGTAGTCAAGTGGCATTGTATAAATGAATGCAGTTTATAGGAGCAATTGACATTTTAGTTCTAATCAGCGTGGTAGGTATTAAAAGTTAAAATGATTTGAATAATAACTATTACTGTCTACTTTTCAGGACTGAGAAGAAGTATGGTATCTTCAGCAAATTAGATGCTTGTACATATGTTGTGAATGTCTATAATAATGGAAATGTCTTAAGCATTGTAACAGATTGCTCCCCTCATGGCACCCATGTTGCTGGTATAGCTGCTGCATTCCACCCAGAGGTACAGTACAGATATAGTTTTATCCATATATTTCAATTCGTATGGAAAGTATTATACATTATAATATAAAGTATTGTTGGTAGGAACCTTTATTGAATGGAGTTGCACCTGGAGCACAATTAATATCTTGTAAAATTGGGGACTCTCGCTTAGGTTCAATGGAAACTGGAACTGGTCTGACTAGGGCTCTGATAGCTGCGGTGGAGGTGGTTCAAATATATTTTTTTTAATGGCATGACTATCATTCAGATTTCAATTATTGATGTATATTTGTCTTTAGTAGTATTTATCTTTGACAAAACTAATTTTGTTTAATAATTTACAGTGCTTGACATGTATTATTACGTTGTAGTGATGTGCCTTGTCTCATTTCTTTTGTAGCATAAATGTGATCTTATCAATATGAGTTATGGTGAGCCTACTTCACTGCCAGACTATGGACGGTTCGTTGACCTTGTGAATGAAGTATCTTCTAAGACTTCCTTTTTAACTGGGCCAATTATATCTTTCCTTTGTCATTTATTGTTCTCTGAGCTATGGATATTGCGTATGATTTATATCTAGGCAGTAAACAAGCATAGACTGATATTTGTGAGCAGTGCTGGTAATAGTGGGCCAGCATTGAGCACTGTTGGAGCACCTGGTGGTACATCTTCAAATATTATAGGTGTTGGAGCTTATGTTTCTCCTGCAATGGCAGCTGGTGCTCATTCTGTTGTGGCACCTCCTTCCGATGGACTTGAATACACATGGTATATTTTATTCTATGTGAGTTTAAAATTGGATTGTTTCTTATATCCTTTTAACTTTTACCCGGTTCTTCTGGATTTGCATCATTTTTCATTGCATTATTTGTGGAAATATTTACAGGTCTAGTCGTGGACCAACAACTGATGGAGATCTTGGCATCTCTATAAGTGCTCCTGGTTGTGCAGTTGCTCCTGTTCCTACATGGACTCTTCAACGGCGTATGCTCATGAATGGGACGTCAATGGCATCACCATCAGCCTGTGGTGGAATTGCATTGCTCTTAAGTGCAATGAAGGTTCTTGGACATGATTCTTATTTAGACTGTATGTTTCATTTGGTTTTACTATGCAGTTTTATGGTAATTTGTGATGTGAATGTTCCACGTGCAGGCTGAGGGGATTCCTGTGAGTCCATATAGTGTGAGGAAGGCCCTTGAAAATACATCTGTTCCCATAGGTGGTTCACCCGAGGAAAAGTTGTCCACTGGGCAAGGGCTTATGCAAGTTGACAAGTATGATATATTTACAAGTCTTTGATTTCATGGAAGTTTTGGTAAATAGTTTTTATTTAAGATTTATTATTGACTTAAATCAAATAATTGATGACAGGTGTTATGAATATATAAAGCAGTCTCAAAATATTCCAAATGTTCGATATCAAATTATGGTCCATAAATCTGGAAAAACAAGTGAGCATACTACATTCTCCTGGACTTTCCATTATGCATTTAGTCATGTACAATTATGATGGTTGCTGACATTCTGATATTTGCCATTGTTGTAAAATATGAAGCATGTGCAGTATTTGTAAGTTTTGAAACTTTTTTAGTTTCAATGGGGCACAAGGGAAAACATGTTAGAAAGTCTCTTACTGTGCTAAAAGGGCTGTAAATCTCATCATTTTCCCTATGCTTAATATAGTCGCATTATCTGTATGATTAACAAAAAAATAATAATAATTCTGGGTAGAACTATTTTGTAACTGTATCATGTCCAAATGTTGCACGCCACCTGTATGTAGTAGGAGATCACCTTCCTACACCTCTCACTATTGTCATCGTGCCCATAAGTTTAAAATTGTTTGGGTGCATGCAGTAGGGACATTGCTGTCCATACAAAGGTGTTATTGGTGTGTCACTGCAAGTTTTTATCTCAAGAATAATTTCTCATAATAAAAAGGCCAAACTACTGTTTTCATTTATGGATATTTCATAAAAACACTATAGAAGTAAATATCTTGATTATATGATGACTCATATGCCTACTTGAGCTTTTGGGCATGTGTGCATTATCCAATTGACTATTTGATGCATGACCAAAACATTTTCTTAATCCATATATTACCTACAGTTCTTTATAGATCCGGTAAGGTCTAGTTCGCTTCTATATGCTGACAAATTAAAATTCATATTATAATTCAGGGGCAGAACTCATGTCAATCTAACTTATAATTCAGAGGAACAAAATAGTGGGCGAAAAAGAAACTGGTGTAACCAAGCACCCTAAGTAAATGTTGCATGGCTACATATTTCTAGCAGTGACTTGTAAATAGGACAGGATGTCTTTCACCTTTGTGCAAGTGTTGTATTAATCATGTTTTAGTAGAGCAATAAAACTGACGAGTTATCGTGTCAGTAGTGCTTAATTATTGTTGGAGGAAGAAAAATAAAAAATAAAATAAAGTACTCGTTAGAGCATATACTTTGAATGTCCAAATTATATCCCTTTCTATAATTGCTGATGGCAGAGCCTTGGTCACGGGGCATCTACTTGAGGGAGGCTAGTGATTGCCAACAACCTATGGAGGTAAGATAATTCTTACATTTAGTGCGCATTGATAATTGTAGCATGTTTCAAGTCTTGTAAAATGGAATAAAGATAGGAAAGTGATAAAACAAATAACCAATGACTGATAGTAATATGTACCTAATTTTTATGTTGACGAAGAACTATAAGAATTTGTTGAGTTGACAAACACTGATTTACCTTGCTTTATATAGGGTACAACAAGAAAAAAAGGTAGTGTTTGCTGATATTTTGTTAGGAAATTGTTGGAGGAGTGTTACAAAAGTGATGAGTCTTGATGCTCGTAATTGTGCTTTGAGATTTCTTCTTACAATATTTCATGTGTGTGTCAAATCTATGTTTATCTGAATCTGCTCATCTAGTGGGGTAAGACTTTTGCTGTTGTTGAATTTGTTATCAATTAACGGAAAAGTAATTTATAATGCAATTCTTTTTGTGTTCTGATGGGGTAGTTTTTTAATAATGTGTTGCACTTATTGACAGTGGACTGTGCAAGTTGATCCAAAATTTCATGAAGATGCCAAGAAGCTTGAGGAATTGGCTATGTTTGAGGAGTTCATTGAGTTGCACTCATCAGATCAGACAGTTGTGAAAGCTCCAGAGTATCTACTACTCACTCATAATGGTCGTACCTTCAAGTTAGTCATCCTTTATTATATCCTTTCATTCTAAGTGTACGTATAGTTTTTTAATTAGTTCATAATGTTATATTTATCGAAAAGATTTAGGGATAGAAATACATCAATGTATGTCTTATAGATATCTGAGAATGAAGAACCAACTGAATTTTTTAAAGGAGCGGACACATCTATTTTAGGCCATTTCTTTATTCTTTATGCACCCTTGTCTGTGTTGTTTCATAGATGGACTTAAGGAAGAAAGTGTCATAGATGGGGTATACTGTTTAATTTAATATTTTTAGCTGATATAAAAATATATTTCTCACAAGAAATTTATTCCATTTCATTCGTTTTTGCACTAATGGAAAAATTTAGAAAGAAATTTCTCCACTTTCCTTATTTTCTATCCGTCCAACCAAACACACCAGCACATATTTTTTATTCTAATCTAAATGAGTATTAGTGTGCGTAGGGTTTTGATATTGAATGGGTTTGGATGTAATTGTTTATATATGTAATAACCATATAATTCTGACAGGGTTTGGATGATCCAAATTTGTTTTTTACATAATGCATACATTTGAAGTAATTTAAAAGTGAATTCTTCCTCTGCTACCACATTTTTTAATAAAAAGGTTATACATAGGGTTAATATTCTTAATGTTTATGGTTAAAGATGATACGTATATGGGCATTGGCATTTATTTTCCATAAAAGCATTGTTCATGAACATATCTCTTTGTCTGAAATATTTGTGAAGTTTTGTTTATTATAATTTATAAGCTACCGTAACTTTTGTTTTAAATAATTTTTAGGAGCATGTTTAGTTGAACTTTTTCAAAAGGACTTTCAAGCATGAAAAATATGAAGAAAAAAAAAAGAAAATCTCCGTAAGTTTAAATTAACTTATACATAAACTAATTTGTTAAAATTCTCTCATGTAGTTTCTCCAATTTTATTTTATTTATTTATTTATTTTATTTTTAACTTTCTACATGAGCTAATTTTAATTTGTAGACAAGTCAGTATCATTTTTTTCTTCATATCGTTTCCTCTCCTAATATTGCTTTTAAAGAACCTTGTCCAAACAGGTTCTTGGAAACATGAAATTTCCATTTACAGCGACAAAACTTGGTAGTTGTTATGCGAGAAAAAAAAGGCCTCCACGATGAATATACATAATCCCAACTTATTTTCCTTGAAATTTGTACACTATAATCTCTAATCTTTCACATGCATCATTCTTAAGCTTTTCTGCTAAAATATACTTTTCCTATCAAATAGTCTTGTTTCTTTTCTTCATTTATTTCAACTGTAAAGTAAGGGAAATAAAACTGATAATCTAAACTACAATGAAGTGAATGAACAACAACTAGTAACAGACACATGAACATAAACCTAGACATGTACTATATAACTGAATTGCTAATTTTGTTTTTTGTTTTTGTTTTCTTAATGACAGACGAATTATATTCCTTTTTCAGCATAATTGTAGATCCTACCAATTTAAATGATGGTCTGCATTACTATGAGCTTTATGGTATTGACTACAAAGCACCATGGCGTGGTCCTATTTTCAGAATTCCAATTACTGTAACTAAGCCCATGGCTGTAACTGACAGACATCCTCTAGTTTCATTTTCAAATATGTTATTCCTGCCAGGTGCTCTTTTAAAAATGTTTCCAGAAATCTCTGTGCATTTAAATTATATTTCGCAGTGCTTTTGCAATTTTGGTCTAGTTTATATTCTTTAGTCCTAAAACCAATACTTCATGTCTTAATTTTGTGCTTCACCAGGCCATGTTGAGAGGAAGTATATAGAAGTGCCAAATGGTGCATCTTGGATTGAAGCAACCATGAACGCATCAAGTTTTGATACAGTTCGAAGATTTTTTGTGCACACAGTTCAGGTACAATCTGCAGTTTGAAATTATTGTAGATTAAGTATGGAACTTCTCTTGACATGCTCACTATGTGTAGATATGTCCATTGCGAAGACCTTTTGCAAGGAGGAATGTGATAACTTTTTCTTCTCCTGCTGCCAAAAGCTTTACCTTTAGGGTAGTAGGTGGCCAGACATTGGAACTAGTCATAGCTCAGTTCTGGTCAAGTGGCATTGGCAGTCATGAGACCACCAGGGTAGATCTTGAGGTAACAGGATTCATGTCTATATCTCCTATTTTTTTGAATTGGTCAAACTACGTCATGAGAACTTATCTAAACTCCTTTATTACGCCACCTTATTAATTTGATAATGGCTACCAAGAGTTTTTGGCTGTGTGTGGCACTAAATGTGGAGGAGATTTTACCATTTTTTTTTCTTTCTGTTTTTGTATAATAAGAAGAAATTTACTTCCACCATAAACAATAGAAGATGCTAAAAATAATGCTTCTAAAATAATTACTAGAAGAGAGCTCTTCAATCCCTTTTTGCATAACAAGGAGATCTTGAAGTACCCGTGTGCTCAGAACACTGAAAGTCTGAAGAGATGCCAACAAAACAACCACCTTCCAAAGCATTCCTCTTTCAATCAGATAGTAACCAACTATTTGTAATCCACATTAATAAGCCTGAAGAAATCTCTCATGGTAACATGTGGCATCAAGATGTCTGGGATTTGATTGGCATTGTCAGCTGAAATTTAATCTCGATTGAAATCCATGGTTAGTTATGTCCCTTAGATTAATAATTGAAGAGAAAATAACACGGCCAAAGACAAGACAATAAATGGCTAAATTAATTATAAATGACTCCCTCTGTCTAAAGGGAGTTTTGATATGAAGGTTTGAAAAGCACTGATGACCCAATACATTAATTAATTTTCAAGCAGGGCATAATTTTCCATCATTTTGAACCCATTGATGTTTATGGTTTTCAAATTTTCCCCATTTTCTTTGGCTTGTGCAGTTTTAGTAGAATTTTATTAATTAGTGGAAAAATCAAGCATGTCCTTATAAAGCATACAGATGAACTTTCTTTGTAATTCCCTTTTAAAAAAATTGTTAGAATTTAGATGTGCAAAAGTATGTGTTTGTGTTTGTATATAGTCTTATCTTTCAAGTTCAGCACCTTTTGTAACTAGGCCTTGCATATTGTTGGACGCTTTGAAGAGTAAGGGTGTCTTGTTTTCTTCTGTGACTGTAACTTTTCTCATAACTTCTGGTCAAAGAATTGAATGGGAAATTACATTAATTTTTCATTGAGATGCAATGTTGTTTAGTTATATAAAATTCCAGGTTATGTTTCATGGTATAAAAGTCAATCAAGAGGAAATTGTACTTGATGGGAGTGAAGCACCAATCAGAATTGATGCTGAAGCGCTATTGGCATCTGAGAAACTTGCACCAGTAGGAATTCTAAATAAGGTTAGCTTGTAAAATTCAACTTCTTTTTGTGCTATTCCTTTGTGCTTGTGATGTGGGAAAGTAATGAGCTTTAACTTATTGTCCTAATTTATGTTAAAAAAATGCAGATAAGGGTCCCCTATCGACCAATAGATGCTACGATTAGCTCACTTTCAAGTGATCGTGACAAACTCCCCTCTGGAAAGCAGATACTAGTTTTGACGTTAACGTGCGTAGTTATAAATTTCTTTGTGTGCTTAATTTATCTTTGCAATGTTTAGATGACCTGTTCTCATTATTCTGATTTCAGATACAAGATCAAATTGGATGATGGAGCTGAAATAAAACCTCAAATACCGTTTCTAAATGACCGGATATATGATACTAAATTTGAGTCTCAATTTTACATCATTTCCGATTCAAACAAGGTACATTCATTCTGATATTTAATTTCATTTTTCTTTTGAAGATTGAAGTTTGAGGGAAGGTGGAATGATTTATCATTTATGATACTTTCTGAGGCATGCGGATAGCAAGATTTGAAAAGAAGACTGAAAAATTGTATATTATTTTCTTAGGATATACTAGTCTGGACCTAGTGATTACAGGGAATAATCTTGTTATCATAATTACTGGAAATAAAAATGGAAACAAAATTGCTTTGAAATGTTCTTTATACACATGATACACAAATAACACTCTGAATATCCCATGTCAGACCAATTAGTCGAACTAACAACTTGCAATTTAATTTTAAACAATTGACACATTTAAAGACGGGTCAAACTAATCCAAATCCAGGAAAAAAAAACATTGTAGAAAAGTGGTTTGAACTAATATTTATTCTTTTTACCTTTCAATTTTAGTCTAGAACATTTTAAAGATAAATAAAACACATGTTTAAGAATTATATCTAAGGTTGAAATGTGGAAGTAGAGTCCTTCAAGATTGGGTGGGAGCTATATACAAAATTTAAAATTGACTAAAAAACTAAAAAACTTAATTATTTTTTTATCAGTTGCGTTCAAAATTACATTACACTAGTTCTAAACTAATATTTACCGAGAAATGACCTTGCTATTATTAACAGGGAAATAAAAATGACACATGTTGAATATAAGAACATGATAAAAAATGACCTTGCTATTATCACATGTCATTTTCATATTTATCGATTCTGATTGTAGAAAGTATATTCAAGTGGAGATGCCTATCCGAACTCTACAAAACTTCCCAAGGGAGAATACAATTTACAACTGTATTTAAGGTACAACTCTTTCTTAACCATGTACTGGGATGACCAATTATGTTTGTTTCTTATGGTGTTTGATCTTTAGTTGGCATAAATAAACTTTGAATAGTCCAGTTGTGTTGTTTTCTAAGGACCTGAAGGTTTAGTTGTTAATGTTTGCAAAAGAAAGATGGCGTATTTATTACAAGGGTAATAGTTTTAGGGTTTAAAAATATTGAGAATGAGAGATGTATCAAACATGGTCCTAGACTTGTTGGAAAATCGCCTTATCATCGGGGAAACCTCTAGCCTGCTTTTCTTGTGTGGTCTCTTTGTGGGTTGTCTTAATTACAGCTTCAACGATAGTAGTTTAGTCTTACATTCACTAGAGACACTTAAAAAGAACTTCCGAAGTTTGGATTCCCCTTATAAGTTGGATTTATGTTAGTTTACATTCTAAGTCCATATTTTAAGAATACTCCATATAATTTATTGTTTCAGGCATGACAATGTGCAGATTTTGGAAAAGATGAAGCAGCTGGTGTTATTCATCCAGCGGAATTTAGAAGAGAAGGTAGTACATGAAATTTTGAATGACTTTGAGCATCCCTTGTACCTTTTGCTTTAGCAACAGTCTCATTTGTCTTTACATGATTGTGAGTTTTTCAAACGGTTTTCCAAAAGCTCCCCCCAAAAGCTGACCGAAAACAAGAAAAAGTATTTTCCCACCATAAGCTAATACAAACTTTCAGTAGAAGAATTGATATATAAAATTCTATTCTGATGAGAGGTATCCATGAACCCCCCACTATAACATTGTGTATCACTAATTTCTTTCTTATTAAAATTCAAAGTATATATATGTATGTTCTTCCCACATAATAAGACGGGTCTGTTATTTCCTTGAACAAATCAACCTCCTCAAAACCTAAATTGTTTATTCAATTCTATAAATGAGTTTGTTATTTCCTTGAATAAATCAACCTCATCAAAACCTAAACATTTCATCAATTCTACTTTCTTCATAACAACACATACACTCATACACAGGAACCCCAACTTCACATCACCCAATGTCCTCTTTGTTGGAGATCCAACATTGAATAAGAATAAGGCTGAATTATAATATATAAATAGAGTGCAATCCTCACAAATTGGTTTTGTAAGATTAAGTTAGATTTAAAATTCAATTTCTTAAGATGATATATGAGTCTATCCTTTCATTCCTCGGTGCCTCTGACTTCAGATGCTTAAAGGACCTCGTTGAAATCCTTTACCACCTTCTAGAAGGTTTTGAAGCCCACCAAATTCAGAAACAAGACTGGCATAACAGAAAACGTGGCTACAAACAAGAGTCAAAACCAAAGCATAAGAAGAAGCAAACATGGAAAATGGAGGCTTTGGACCAAAGGATCGACATGGCGAAGGACAAAACCAAGTCTTTGGAGAAAGAAATTGCAGACGTGGCCAGAGAAGAGAAAAGAGGCATTGGCAAAGAAGCTCACTGATCATTATATGAGCGACCCAGATTTTGGATTCCTTCATGATCATTTCTCTGATTATTTTGTAGTGTTTGAGGAAGGAACTCGAGTTCTTAAAATCTAGGTCGGTGACCAAAGTCTTGCCGCAAAATGGTGTCGCTCTATGTACTCATCTTTTGATCGTCACATTTTGTTGTGTGAAACTATTACAAATAGGATTTTTCCTCATAAGGATTATAAAGAGCGTGAAGGGGTTGAGGAGGCGTATTATGCTTATAGGGTTCGCATTCGATTAAGGAAGAAGGTGTTGGTGCCTTTGTAAAAAGGTGTTGGAGTTGCCTGAGGCGTTAATTTGGGCCAATTGTTGGGATTTGATTCCTTACAATAGGGTTGTCTCTGTGGCTATGAAATTTTACAAAGAGAGGGTTTGGAAGCATATAAGGAGAGGTTTGGGGCTTACTTGGAGAATGTGAAATGAAGAGCACTATTGTTGCTGGTGCTTTGCTTCCCCATGAGATCATAAGGTCATTGAATGAGGATGGTGGGGATGTGGCTGAGTTGCAGTGGAAGAGGGTGGTAGATGATTGTGTGGCAGTGGGTTGTTGGTGTGTGAGTTATGTGAGGAACCTTGGAAGGGGAAGGTTGTGACTTTGTCTGCTGACCCTCAATTTCATTTGATTGAAGGGGATGATCTAAAGTCCAAGACTGAGTTTGTGAGGGAAATGAATTGAGGGATGAACACTGATTTTCAGAATGTGTTTAATCTGATGTTGGAGGTGGCTGTGCACGGGAATCTGAGGCCAGATCAGATGATAAAGAGCTTTTTTGCGTTCAGTGACATGGAGTTTGGTGAAGTCTCAATAAACCCTTGGACTAGTTGTGCTGGATTAATTAAGTACTCAATTTTTATTTCTTTCTCTGGTTCAACTAAATAATATAAAAAAAAGTGGAAACACAATATACCTGGTACAAATTTCTTATTCCTATTTTCTATGACATGTTTGCGGTTTTATTTATAATGTTTTAGCTTCTATTTGGATGCATGGGTCGATTTGTTAAGAAATGTAAAAAAAATTGGTAAACACCCAACATGAGATGTCGAACATAGCACATATTACACTAACTTATTTTCTATAAATTAATAATAGAACCTTGATAATAAGAGACCAATTCATCCTTATTATGCTGCATAACGGATTAGACTTTGAATTCTGAGAAGATAGACTTATACTCAAATGCTCTATTGAGGGATCCTCGGATACCTCTCGCTGGAACACAGTCAAATACAGAGAATTAGAATGAAGCTTCTTATTTGGTCAGTTGTTCCTAAATTTGATTTTTCTCTTGGAATCTTAATGTGATCTCATGATTAACTTACATTTCTTGGAATGCTCGTGGAAGATATAAAATTTATATACATTATCAAAGCTCTGGCCACTTATTTGATTCCTTCTATATTTGTTTAATCACCATTTATGTATGACTTTGTTTCCAGGAGATCATTCGGTTATGCTTTTTCTCTGAACCTGATGGTCCTGTGATGGGAGATAGTTCCTTCAAGTCCTCAACGTTAGTTCCGGGGTATGTTACTGGTTTATAGTCCCTACCTTGTTCCTTAAGGTTTAAATGTTAAATTGTGCTGTGGTACTGATGTTTGCTTATTGATAGTATAAAGGAAGGATTTTATCTTGGTCCTCCACCAAAAGACAAACTTCCCAAGGTACATTGTCCTCCTTTCTTTGTGTATCTCCATTGGAGTTTTGTTAAAATTTAGTAACTTTTGTAATTTTACTTTGACAGAACTCTCTACAAGGATCTGTGTTGGTGGGATCAATATCATATGGTAAACTATCATTTGCTGGTCTACAGGATGGTAAAAGTCCAGAAAAGCATCCTGTGTCACATCGGGTTTCTTATATCATTCCCCCAAATAAGGTTATCATCTACCTATGCACTTACCCACCTTAAGGTCTTCCTTTGTGCTCTGTAATTGTACATATCAATACGTTCTGATTTGGACAAGCACCAAGCTTGCTGATGTATCAACTGTTATAAAGCGTATGCTATACATTAATCTCTAATCATATTTTCCTTTTACCTTCTGCTGAAAGGTTGACGAGGACAAGGGAAAAAGTTCTTCCTTATCTTCCAAAAAGACAGTTTCTGAACGCTTAGAACAAGAGGTATGCAAATATTCTAGTAATTTTATAAAAATATATTTATAATTTACTTGAAGAGTGATAGATAAGCCTTGACTTTAGCTATATTAAGTAGAAGATGCGAGCTTTTGTTCTTATCATTAACAGTTTAAAAATATATGTAAAATAAATATAATAAGTTATTGTAAGAATATCTTGTGAGGGAAGGTCATAATTGTTTTTACTTTTCTATCTCTCCAAATCCAGAAAACATTCTCTTACAGTTCTGATTTATCACAAAGTAGATATAAAAGATTTCAGATCGTATATCTTTTGCCTTAATTGGTAAGAATCCTAGTGTAAGATTGAGTTGGACATTGAGTAAAAATGATAATGATAAAGTTGAACAACATATGATGAAGAAAACTCATACACCAATACCTTAAGGTTTTGGGTAGAAAGTAGTGTTGTAGTCTCTTATATGGATTAACTTATTGGTGTCAAATCTTCCTATTGAATCTCCCTTCATAAGACCTAATAATGGTATTATTAAGCTGGCATTGACTTGTCCTTTCAGGTACGAGATACAAAACTGAAAGTGTTTGGCGGTCTAAAACAAGGAAGCAATGAAGAGTGCCTTGAATGGAAGGAGTTGTCTGCCTCACTCAAAGTCAGTATATAATTCTCTCTCTCTCTTTTTATATGCGTGTGTGTGTGTGTGTATATATATATATATATATATATATATA
>Ga0099823_1001063_pt1 | contig 21352 bp, 20 predicted proteins | sample CowpearedBW_FD_76831 | JGI IMG/M metagenome (GOLD analysis project Ga0099823, IMG submission 76831) | Root nodule microbial communities of legume samples collected from California, USA - Cow pea red BW | ecosystem: Host-associated > Plants > Roots > Nodule | place: USA: California | collected...
TAGAATAAATAAATAAAATCTTCCTTATAATATCTTATCACATCATGTTATTATTTCATTATCTATATCTATATCAATATCAAATGAAAAATCAAAATAAAAGAAGAAAATAAGAATAAGAAAGGATGTTATATATGATTATTGATTGATCCCAGAAGGCATCTGAAAGGGTAAACGTGGAAAGCTATATTTACTGTTTTGCCCCTTCTTTCCTCGTTCCTATAACACTCCCTTCTCCCTCTCCTTCGCCTCCCTTTAACTCCACGGTGCAGATCCGAGGAGTTACCCCTTTGCTCTTTTTTCTCTTTCCTTATTCCAATATCAACCCTTCAAGCTTCCACCAGGTATCTATTTTTCTTTTCTTTTTTTCTTTTCTATTTGATTAATTATTCATTGTTCATTCTATTTCTCTGCTATGAATCTGGGCGTGATCTATGTGTTTTTTCTCATTTTAATTCTACCCAGAAGTTTGAGATTCGTTATCTATTTGTGCGTTAAGCTCCTGGACAAAAAGATCGTGTTTTTAGATTTAAGGGATTGCGGGGGTAGTGCATGTCTGATAGGTTTTTCTTTTTATCAGCAGAATAAAATGTTGATTCGTTTTCTGATGCTATGAAATGTTATACTCTAAGCGAGCTTAAGTTTCCAATGATCACTTCGTTTTTGTTGTTTAGTTTAAGTTTGATTTTGGCACTGTTAAACTGAATCATGGAGGAGTGAGCAAAGTGGGTATTCGACACTGAAAGATCTGTTTTTGGGTATGATATGTATCCTTTTTGCCCTGTGAATCTCGTGAGATCAGAGACAAACAGAAGTTTAATGCTTGCAGTTCTTCCTGTATGTATTTCAAGTTTGTTTCTTCTGTTAAATATGCCCAGTGGAGGATGTCTTTTTTTTTTTTTTTATACATATCCAGTAGAAACTCCTAGGGGAGGTATTGGTGGTTTAGTTATTTGTATGATATCTGGTTCTTGTGTTGTTTTGCAACTATTCCTTTGTTATCTGTTTCAGTTTCGCCTTATTATTTGAGTGTATGGTCTTCCTTTTTGACAGAGGTTTCGCTTTTTCCAGTTATGGCAGGTTTGGCTCCAGAAGGAACACAATTTGATGGTCGCCAATATGATGCTAAGATGACTGAATTGTAAGTTCCTTTACTGTACTCTTCACATGTAGTATTGTAATATTTTTGTTATTTATTAATTAATTATTAATGTACTATTTCTGTTATTGTCTTGCAAATTAAATACACAGGCTGTCCACTGATGGGCAAGAATTCTTTACCTCTTATGATGAAGTCTACGACAGCTTTGATGCAATGGGATTACAAGAAAATCTTCTGCGAGGCATATATGCTTATGGTACCTACTGGCAGACTGACCCTCTTAGTTTAAGTGCTTATTCATATTTGTTATTTTGCCAATTGCTCTTTGAGAATCTTTAGCATTCAATTAAATGCATAAATAAATTAATTTGTGGCAGATTGATTGAAGTTATATGCAGTTTCGTTAAAATTCTTTTAAGTTTATTGTTGTGTTTATGGTGTTTTATTGCTGTTCTTAAGGTTTTGAGAGGCCTTCTGCAATCCAGCAAAGAGGAATTGTTCCTTTCTGCAAGGGTCTGGATGTGATTCAACAGGCTCAATCTGGAACAGGAAAGACAGCAACATTCTGTTCTGGAATTTTGCAGCAGCTTGATTATGGATTGGTTCAGTGCCAGGCTTTGGTTTTGGCACCAACAAGGGAGCTAGCACAGCAGATTGAGAAAGTTATGCGAGCTCTTGGTGATTACCTTGGTGTTAAGGTTCATGCATGTGTTGGTGGAACTAGTGTCCGTGAGGATCAGCGCATTCTCCAAGCTGGTGTCCACACTGTTGTTGGCACTCCTGGCCGTGTGTTTGACATGCTGCGGAGGCAGTCTCTCCGCCCAGATTACATAAAGATGTTTGTTTTGGATGAGGCTGATGAAATGCTTTCACGAGGTTTCAAGGATCAGGTTTTTGTTCTGATTAGTTTCCCCTTTCCACAATTTAATTAGTGCACCAATCTTGATTCTCATGTACTTGTTGATTATCTTATTTCTTTTGTTGGTAAATATCCTGGAAGTTTGAGGTGTGAATTCCCTTATGTTTATAAAGCACAAATAGATTAATTACTGTCCAAAACCTTTATGCAGTGAAGGCCTATGCTCATTATCTTCTATAGGAGTCTATAATATGGTATATTGCACTTATTACCTCCAATCTAGCTTAATTTGAATGCATGACATAGATGGGGAGGGTTATGAGACAAAATACAATATTTGTTCATCTGGACTGGATACAGGAATTTTCTGTTCTTCAATCAATATGCTTATCCGTGAGAAAGGTAAAAGTTTTGTATTTTCATTCATGACATTGAGAATATGTTGGTTGGTGTTGCAGATCTATGACATCTTCCAGCTGCTGCCATCCAAAATTCAGGTTGGGGTTTTCTCTGCTACAATGCCACCAGAAGCCCTTGAGATTACAAGGAAGTTCATGAATAAGCCAGTGAGAATCTTGGTAAAGCGCGATGAACTGACCCTGGAGGGTATCAAACAGTTTTATGTCAATGTTGACAAGGAAGAGTGGAAGCTAGAGACACTATGCGACCTTTATGAGACTCTGGCTATCACCCAGAGTGTCATTTTTGTGAATACCAGGCGCAAGGTCGACTGGCTCACTGATAAGATGCGAAGCAATGACCACACAGTCTCTGCCACCCATGGTGACATGGACCAAAACACACGTGACATCATCATGCGTGAATTCCGGTCCGGCTCGTCTCGAGTTCTCATTACCACCGACCTTCTGGCCCGTGGCATTGATGTGCAACAAGTGTCCCTGGTCATAAACTATGATCTGCCAACCCAGCCTGAAAACTATCTCCACCGCATAGGCCGTAGTGGCCGGTTTGGAAGAAAAGGAGTTGCTATAAACTTTGTCACAGCTGATGATTCCAGAATGCTGTCTGATATTCAGAAGTTCTACAATGTGACTGTAGAGGAGCTGCCATCAAATGTTGCTGATTTGCTCTGATGAGTTAATTTTTGTTCTCTGTTAAGTCATCAGGCCCTTTTCTATTGTTATCTTGTGCTCATTCTCTCTCTCTTTATATATTTTATCCACATTAGAGATCAAAGACATATGATCTGATGCTATTTGTATTGGATTCTATAAATTTTGTTTAATCAATCAATTAATTAGCAGGTTGTTGTTTGAAGCCTGCATTTACTTTATTGTCTTATCTGTATTTCTTTTTTTGCAGCACAGTCTGTTTCCATTGCAATTTACAATGATATGAACACACCCCACAGGCTGCAGTTGCGAATCTTTTGAGCATGCTAGTTTTAAACCAGATTTCAGTTAACTATTTTTAATAGAACCGTCTTGAAAATTAAACAAATTTCTAATAGTATGGCAGAGTTCGATTTGCTGGCTTTTAAATCTATTGATGTGCAACGTATTAATATTAATTTGATCCATGGGAAAAACGATTTCAGATGTTCTTGACTCAGATAAGAGTCAAATTTGAAAGGGATGCATAAAATCTTTTAGATTTCTGTGAACCATATAATCTGATTGGAAAGTTTAATCACAGATTTATTTGCTACAAGTGCTTTACAACTTTAGTGGCTAACCATATCAGTTTAATTTAGTCTTAATTCAATATAAAATTTGAATTACATCAAATCGATAGTTGAAAGTTTTTATCATAAATAGATTTGTAAATCAACTTCTATAAATAGTTAAAATACTTTATAGGGAAAAATCGTAAAATAAAGAAATGTATTGTGAATTTATTTTTCTTAAAGAGTTGGTTTTTCCTTTTTTATTATTTTACACTCAGTATTTCAGACTAATGATAAAAAGATATATTTACTCAGAATCTATACAATGCAAACATTACTTTCAGTGCTGAATTATTGAAGTAAGGTTAAGAATATGACAGCATGCGAATAATATCGTTCAGTTAGTATGAAGAGGATTGCTTCAATTGTAGGTACTGACACTGATAATACTAATAACGAATATTACTATGCACTTTCAACCAAAACTTTGAGATAAAGTTTGGTACAGAACTCTAAAATCAACTCAAGAAAAAGAAGAAACTTCTGGTATTGAAATTAGTCACTTGGTGCTACGAAAATAACAGAAGTCTATGAAACCTGTTAGTTTCTTCTACGAATTTCCTTTGGTTGATACAATAATTTCATTTTGGCAGGTAGCTACATTGATGAACCATATTAAAGTCATTTTTCTTATTAGATGTAAATAATTACCCTTGAAAACATTTTGCATGCCTTTTGCCTCTTTTGTCAATAATTTCAAGCTCTGTTTTCGTATATATATACAAGTACTTGAAATTTTCACCTAGATTGGTGATGCCAAAGACACAAACATGTGGGATGATTCATTAGATTTTAAGATACTATTTCAGATGTGGAGTGTGGACCACAATTGACTAAAAAAATCAGAGTGTTTTGCTTTTTCATGAACAGAGATTTTGTAAAAATATATAACAGGAATGGGGGAGCCTCCTCTGTCACACCTTCACTTTATATACACATGAATGTCTTATCTCTTTATTACTTATGTTTTTTATCCACTTATGTGCATAACACCAGATTCAAAAGCCATTAATGTAAATGTAGAATCTTGATCTCAAGGAACATAATCAGTGAAAGAAACTTAAAAGTGGAGGAAGAAGGTTGAACTAGTAAAGTTCAGCTCTTCATCTAACTTCTCAATTAATACTTCTGAAGAAATCAATAGTAACCTCAAGAACTATACGAAGTTAATGTGCTTTTGCAAGTTCAGAACTTTAGCTAAGAGGGCGGTGCATTAACTTGTATTTTGGGAAAAGGGCATAACCAGTTTTATCACTTACACGTGTAAGAGTTGGTCAAACCAGAATACCTTAAACAGTTATACCATGTTGAATGCCCCCACAGACTCCATTAATAAAAACGACAAAACAAAGAATAACATTATCTTTTTCATCTGTCTCCTATTCAAAGATTTGATTATATGAAGTTATGAAAGAGAAGCAATGAACAATACTAATATAATACAACAAGAAAAAAGCAAAACCAACCAACCGACCAACCTACCATCTCTTTTAGCTTCATTCTTTCTCTCCTTAAAGCTACACATCCTTAGTTCTTCACTCTTGTGTTTGTGCAGTGTGGTTTTCACCATGGAATTCAGATCCAAATCATGCAGAAGTGAGAGTCTGCAGATTGAAAACTACAATGGAGGAAGGGTGGCTCCAACAGGTATGCAGGATCTGAGGTCTTACAGTTACAGTGCAAGTTATGGGGGTTCTGCATATCCATGCAAGATAGGTAAGGAGAAGGAAGTGAAGGTGGATAAAGGGAAAAACACAGCTAACAAAGTATCAAAAAGTTGGAGCTTCAATGACCCTGAGTTGCAGAGGAAGAAGAGAGTGGCTGGCTATAAAATATATTCTGTGGAAGGAAAAATGAAAGGCTCACTGAGGAAGAGTCTAAGGTGGATCAAGAACACATATACACAAGCTGTTCATGGATGGTGGTGATCAATCGGTATATAGTTATGCAGAATATATAGTAACATACTACTTTTTTGTGTTTTGTATTCCCTTGTTGTGATTTACTTGTTTTAAGGTGGATTCTGAATCTGTTTAAACCAAATTTTCTTCCTTATAAAGGCTAAAACATCTCTAATGTATTGAACTCCATGAAGTTCCTCTAAGCTTTAAGGGAGGCCTGATCTGGTTTAGCAGATTGATGCTGAATTTCCAAATAGTAATGCATGCTCATGGTTTCTAACTAGAGTTTGGCCGATCGCTGTACAATTTTATTTTGATAGTCATAAAGAGAAAAAAAAGAACAATACTAAATGGCCTTCTTGTGAGTGAAAGTATGGGACACAGTTTAACTTTTTATTTATAAGAAAAATTAATAAATCCTGGCTGCATAGATTAATCAGGATTTATGATAACTTCAGACTTGAAGTTTTTCTTTTCTAGGAAGACTTCATTAGGGAGATATTACCCCAAGCCAGATAAGGGATTAAGATCACTTTCAATTTAAAACATTAAGATAAAGTGTTTGTGTTTCTTTTTTGTATGTGTTGTTGTGGTGAAAGGATTCAATAGAGAGAGATTACATAAAGGTGATGTATAAGAGATTGACACCACTTTCAATCCAAAATTTTAAGACAACATTTTTATAGGTGTTCAAGCTTTTGATTTTTATCCACATGAAACTTAGACTCTAACTTGAATTTCAGCAACACTATTCCTTGTCCATTCCCATTAGCAAATTGCCAGATGAAAAAAAGGGTGCAACTATTAGTTTAAGTTTTGAAACTTTTATATGGGGTGCCAAGCTATGTCCTAGCGGCTATTATTAGATATTCCATGATTTTCTCCAGTCATATTTCAATGCTTTTTTTGTATTATGGTACAGGGGACTATACAATTTCAACTAAGAAAGGAGTATCAAATGAAAGGCAGAGAAAAAAATGCAGAGAGATCAATAAAGCCAATTAGTTGAAGAAAGAATTGGTTGTGTTATTCACTCTGTTTCACTCTTGCATGTGATATCAACACTCAAGAAGAATTAGGACAAGACTTACGCATCTATAGTGAAGAAGTGTGCTAAAGTTTACACAGTTTTGATGAGAGAATGAAAATGGAATTTTCATTGAAGTGTACAACATAATATAATAGGTGCGTTCACTATTACAATATATCTTAACTTGATTAAGGAAAAATGTTATTTTACACTAATGATAACAAAAGTGAACTTTTGTATTTTTAAAGAAAAAAAAAATAACGAAGGGTAGTAAAAAATAGTGTTAATGAGTATAAAAGAATTTTGGGTGGCAAAATACGATTACCCATTGATTAATTAGTTCAAACTATATGATCCTAACAGCCCCACAAGTGGGAGTCCATGGAAAGCGCTTCTTGGATGGTGACAAGCCTAAGGAATAATGAATGATCTATAAGCCTAAACACATGCTAATGCCTCTCTCTATCATTAATTGGATACATAATATTGAAAAAGAGAATTTGACTAAAATATATACAGTTTGAATAATTCTTATGCAATAAAAATGTATCATTAAAAATCGTCAATTTTTATGATAATTACTTCACAGAACGTATTTAAAGCATTATACAATTAGTTGATTATGTACAATACTTACACTGGGGTATCAAAATGAAACGCGCAAAGTTCAAGTCACTGATATATTGTTTATTTTATTTGAATTGGAAAACAAAGGACTTGTGTTGCAATTCAATCTTAATTGCTTATGACTTTCAAATATTTAACAATTATAATTGGACGGCATTCAAGCTTTGATTTCAAAGTTGTTATGAAACGGCATTCAAGAAAATATTTTTGCGTAGAAAATAATGAAAAGTGTTATTTGCTACTACTGTTTAGTTTATCTACATTCGTTGACATAAATTATGAAGACTTGTATCTCTTAACCAACACATCAGGATTTGAACCTTGGCGATGTCATGTCAGAAGAAAAATATCTACTTCATTAGCATGCAAGATCAATATTAACTTTTATATAATTAAAATTCATAGTAAATAAATAAATAAATATCCATGTGTCAATTATATTTTCTATTTACAAAATATTAAAATACAAGCTGTAATTTGACATAGTCAACACAAATTTCGACTGGTACGTGAAATTGACGTTAAAAAGAGAATATTTAATAGAGTTTGAAAGAGTCAAGACTCATCAAATTATATATTCAAATTTATTATATAAATTATCACCGAACTTAATAATTTTATCATAAATTGGAGTTCAAAATCAAATAACAATATGAAAAGGTTGCACTTTAAATACATTGTAACTACATAAATAGCTTATATTTGAGGATGTTTCTGTAACATGTAATCAGAACTGAACAACTGAGGCCGAGGATTCAGTAGTTGTGGCAGAGAAACATTAAAAAGAGACAACTCTCTTGTTCAAGAAATCTTATAATTTCCCAACTAATAGTTTATCAATGAAAGAGAACCAGACATGAACAAATATCAAACCAATCATGGAAAACGATGAAAAGGTGAAACAAAACATTTGTCAGTATGACAGCGTATGCACAGACGAAGCCTTTTACAAGGTCAGTTTAGTTAGGAAGCTGCCTACGCATATCTTATTATTGTATACTTAAGGGGGATAATTCATAATTCTTCCTTACTTGTTCGCAGCTTTTCTTCAACACATGCATAGACAACATTTCACTCCTTAGTTCGTCAAAAAGAGTATAAGCCTTTTAGAATTTACAAAGAAGAAAGGTGATCATGGAGAGTGGTAGCTACTAATAATGTACCCTCTCTTCATTGAAATGTAGGCTCTCAATACCCCTAAGAGTTGTCTCCAAATTCTTTATATTCGATGTGTTTCTGCCAGAGGATGTACGGTTGTGCTCAGAAGACGTGATTGCTGAACTTCTCTGAGCACCAGGAACAGACATTTTACGAAGTACTCCCTGACTTGAATCCAGAGGCAGAGGACGAGAAGCCTCAGTCTCACTGCCAACAACTACATCACGGGATTCTCGGCTGCCTGAGACAGCACCTCGCCTTGCTGATCCACTTGGCCGGAAAAAATTAGAGCTTGACAACTGATAAACCATGCACAGATATTCGTGAGTAACACGAAAACTAATTGCCATATAAACAGATAAACAAGTATAACCTCAACCTGTAAGATAGATCACATATGATTAGAACTTTGAAATGACAAGGCAATCACAAGTCTGAAGAATTTACAAGTCCAGGGAATGATATATAAAATGTCTAACATAAAGCTAAGTTTTGAATATTATATTACGTATTTATTTAGTGCTTCATCTGTAAATAAACGCAATACAGACAAGAAAATAAGGTATTTAAGAATTCGGAAAATTAATGCATAAAGAAACCATCATCTTTAAACTTTCTGCAAGAAATATCATGACATCACAGCACAAGTAACAACAATGTCACAAATAAATACACGCACCATAACATCTTTAGGTTGAGTTGAGTCATATATAGCTGGACCCTTTTGTCTCGATAACACGCCATCATTAGCAAAAGGTACAGGGTTTCTCCTACGAGTAGGATCTGATGAAGACCAATTATTGTGCCTACCATCCTCTCCACCTACAAAGAAGACGCCCATAAAAATAAGCTAGAGTTGCATATCAAAAAAGAAAAACAAGGATGAGTCAAATGACAAAGTAAAAGGGACAAAAAACATCACATTATAACTGACAGATTATTGAATGGTTACCACACTGTAACAGTCTGTCTGTAAACATCTCAATCAAGGTAAATAATCGATAGATCAGAAAGATGGAGCCAAAAGAAAAATAATACCCTGTCCATCAGTATTTGCAGCTAGTGGTGGCACGCCTGAACTTGGTCCAGCAGCAGGACCCTGCAAGGGTCACTTCCACTAAATTAACCTAATCTCAAAAATCAATCAGCTAATACAGTGAGATAGCATGTTATCGCGCTTACAATGGCACGGGCAGGGGCAGTGGCACTTTGAGATTGCTGATATTTCAAAATGGTCCAATCAAAGACATAATCAAACTGGAAACCTGGTGTAAGATGTAAACAACAGCCCAAAGAAAGGCATATAAAAATTCATTTGGTCCCTATAATATTTTTATCAAGGAGCACAGAACATGGTACATCCCAAAATAAAACATATATAGAAGAACGAGGCTCAAACCTTCACGAATGAAAAGGTCACGCAGAAGTCTTTTCAAATAAGCATAGTCTGGTTTGTCATCAAACCTCAGTGACCGGCAGTAATGGAAGTATGAAGCAAATTCTGAGGGATAGCCACGACAGAGAGACTAACAAAAAAACCAATAGACAATCAGATATGATTTGGAACCAAAATATGAACATGTGATATTAACCAAAAAACCTTCTTAACTACACAATCAAACCTCAATAGAAGTAGAAACTTTCTTCTCACTAATCTTCTCGTACTTCTGCTTCTTAGTACCAGCTTTCAATCCCTGCCAAGGCAGACTGCAGAACATCCAAATGAAAAAACAGTACGTGATAAAAATATAAAAAATTAAATAACAAAGGAGAGAGGCTAATGACCTTCCTCTTAAAAAGTACATAAGAACATATCCAAGTGACTCTAAATCATCCCTGCGGCTTTGCTCTAAAAAACATGAAAATGACATTTTCAGGTCCAAATAAATTGTCTTCCACAAAGAAATAAGATAGGTTACTGATCAAGAAAGACATAAGAGCATACCAATTCCCAGATGAGTATTCATACTAGCATACCTAGCAGTTCCTGTCAAATTTTTGTTCTCTCTGCAAACAATTAGAAGGAAGTCAAACTATCAGAAAATCATGAAAGTACAGAATGCAACAGAGTGAGAGACACAAAAATCAAGTTCTATCTAGATATTAATTTAAAAAATTTAGAGACTATGTAAATTGATAATATAGAAATAAAAAACAAAGACTAATAACAAATCATTGAAGAGAAGAAATACTCATACAACTCGTGTAAGTAACAGAAACAAGTCATGATTGATTAAAGAAACACATTCACAAATTGCAAGGACACACATTGCTATTGATAGTTGGAACACAAGCATAGAAGGTTCCAGTGCAAGCTGAATTAGCTTCACAACTTCAATTGACATCAATTCAAAGCTTCTATTCTTTAACAAGAAATCTCACATAAACAGTTACAAATTTTATAATATCCCGATAAAGGATTTTGCCATAACAGCAGATGTGCATTCCCCTATTCCTAAAAGTTGGAACCTGTTTGAAGTTGAACTGTGCAGCCACGGTGAATGAAGTCAGATAAATGTAAAGTACCTGTATGGGATATGCTGATGTGTAGAGGTGTCTCTATATTTCTTAGCAAGGCCAAAGTCAATGATATACACCTAAAATGAGGCAGATGCGAAGATGATACATCAAATATACAACATGACAAAAATTTAAAAAGCAACAATTAACCACATACTTGATTTGCACGCCTCCCTAAACCCATAAGGAAGTTGTCTGGCTTGATGTCACGATGTAAAAATGATTTGGAATGAACAAATTCAACTCGATTTATCTGTAAGCAGTTTAAGATGTATAAACAACATCAATTAAAGTGGGTCAGAATTAAGAAAGATGTCTCCGCAGTAGGGGAAAACCTACCATCTGATCAGCAAGCATAAGAACAGTTTTGAGAGACAATTTCCGACTACAGAAGTTGAACAAATCCTCAAGACTCGGGCCAAGTAAATCCATCACGAGCACATTGTACTCTCCTTCAACACCGTACCATTTCACATTTGGAATCCCATCTGCCAAATAAAAATGGCCAACCAAAAACATTTAAGCTGAGTGAGCATCACAAACCAACAACAAATAAAAATTTCACAAAGACAAATTCACCAAGAAGAGAGCCTACTTCCTCCTTGCAGAATTTTATACAGCTTCGATTCATACAACAGTTGAGGGTGCTTGGTTTTCACACTTTCCTGAATAAAAAGCCAAAGTAAAACAGCAAAACATTCAGTTAAACACATCCGACCCCTCACCCAATAATTTCAATCTTGCAGCAGAAAGAAACAAAAAACCTTAACTTCCAAGCACTTATTAGTGAAAATTAACCAACGAGTCCCGTGTTAGAAATAGAAAACAAACGAATAGATATTCGACATCCTATAGCTCCAATTTCAACTCTACAATACAGCGTCACTGAAATTTTCCAATTCCTAATTCTGCAACTTCTTAAATTTCTCAGCAACCAAACAGGAGTACCAAAAAACAAAGATGTTAAACTTTTTTTTTCTTCAAATTAGGGTACATCGTAAGTCCAAAAACTCACAAGCTTAATCGCAACTTCTTCATTCGTCTGAAAATTAGTTCCTGCGGCAACACAAGCAAAATAAGCAAAACAAATTAACGTAAATAGGAAAATCCGCAGTAAATAAGCAAAAAAGAGAAGCAAGTGGAAGCAGAGCGCACCGAGATAGATCTCCCCGAAGGATCCGCTGCCAATTTTCCGACCGAGACGGAACTTGTTCCCAACTCGAGTTTCCATTCGGCCGAAACCCTAAGAGGTTTGGGAAACTGAAATTTGGAATTGGGAAAGCGAACGCGGAGTGTAGCTAGCTACGAGTTGAAGTAGGTCATGGGAGAAGAAGAGGGCAAAATGGGGAAACGAGGAAAAAACAAGGGCAAAATCGGGAAAGAGAAACGGATAAAAGAGAGCGGAGACGGAGAGAGTGAGAATGATGGTTGTGTGTCACACGCTTACTTACCCTCCTCAACCTACCAGCTTTTTTGTTTTCTTTGCAAGGAAGAAACGACGTTGTTTTGGACGTTTAATTCCTCTTCTCATTTCGGGAATATATTTCCACATCTTATATTTGTCCCTATCTTAAAAAAGGCTTAAATAATTGTCTTTTATAAAATTAAAAATAAGTTATTAAATAAAAACTATTAATATATTGAAATTAAATAAGTAACAAGTTAATCCTCTTCAAATAAATTTCTTCAAAATACTTTTCAAACATTTAGTGTAGTTGAATAAAGTAGTGGTTAATTTATTGGCTAATTAAATATAATTCATTTTACGTTTTCGTAAACAAAATTTCAAATCTTATCATGCGAATAAAAGAAGTGGTTTGTGAAAAGGTGATCTATTAAACCTGACCAAGTCAAATTATTCATCGTTTAAGTCAATGTACATCTGGTATTAATGTGTTGTCTAATTCACTATCTGTTCTGGAAAAGTAAATGCAAGTAAAGAAGATTGTTTTCTTCTATTGTTATGCTTGCATAATTATCTTGGACTAATGTTTCAATGAAATTTGAATGGGTGCCAGCACAAAAGCTTTCAATTCAACCACTGACTTGGTCAATAAACGAATAGAAACCTCCCATGACGTTTTTAATTAATGCAGCACAAATATTGGTATCCTGCAACTTTTATTTCTGTCACGACTTCTTCAATGATAGAAATTTAAACCTCCCCTCACCCACCAATGAAATAAATACAGTCAATGCGAAGAATTTGAATAGTATAAAGAATACACAGTGGACTTCATCCATTTTGGAAGAAAATTTTGGGGATTTGATGTTCTAACCAAATAAAACTATTAAAAAAAAAAAAAAAACTTAGCTCAAGAAGAGGGGGAAAAATACTAACAGTACAACTTAGCTGTTTCACTTCTTCAAGGTCAATTGAATCATAACCATGTGGTAAGAGAATTGCACACTGACACTTCTACGTAAATATGTTACATACAGCAGCAACTTCTATGCTTTTCCGTAGTGAATGGGTCTTTAATTCACCACCCATTGAATCAAACAATATGAGCAACCCTAAAAATACCCAAAACTGTTAAATTATGTATAGTGTCACGATGGGGATGGGGCTGAAATAGCTATGGAAGCTTGCTTCTTTTGCAGCCTTCCCTTCAGTTGCCTGATCTTTGCTTCCACTCTTGCGGTGAAACCAATCTTGGTTTCCTGTCTGGCTTTAGAACGCTCCCTTGTCCACATGTGTTGGTCTTCAATATCCTTCTTGTAGTACTTAATTTCTTGGATAATGTGATGATCCATGGGATAAAAACATCTTTGGTAGGAAATGTGGACAAAATAAGGAAGATTACAAGCAACTGTAGCTAAAATGGTTGTTATCCAATAATTAGGCGCAGGACCAAGAGCTTCGGCCAGTATTTGGTAGGCACTCTTGGATAATTCTGGAGTAAGCATTCCATACAATATGAGAAAGATGTACCAAGTGGATATGCTTCCCCATACAAACAGGTGCTGAATCCATGTAAAGTGGCTCATTGTCAACGCAATCTGACAGTTGACAGCACAGACTATGCAAGTGAACATAGTGGTCCCAACAACAGCCATGTCAGCTATCTGGCCATCACTACGAAATGCTTGGTCGTAGAAGATGGTGACCACGAGAAAGAAGATGATGAGTGAGGAATAGAGACCATTGCCCATCCATCCCAATATTCTATACCAGTCAAAGAATAAATTCCTGGGTCCTTGTTGATACAGTGCAGGAAACTGGAAAGCACAACCAACAGGCTCATTGGTAAGTTCTATTATTCTACTATCTAAGAAACACACAAGACATTTCAAGAGAACAAACCTGTAAACAAACTTCTGATGGAACATCTTGTTCAAAAACACCGAGTGAAATAACAGGTAATGATGTCAGAACAACATTGAACAATATCATATACCAGTCATCATAAACTGATTGACCAGAGAAGCCTGTGAAAGCCTCAAAATAGAAGATGGTGAGGCCAAATGCAATATTCTTGTAGAAGAAATAACATATCTGCATGAATTAACATAACACTTCAGAAAAGAAATACAGGAACCAATTCGAAATAGTAACATACAAACTAAAATTATTCCATGATTCTCTATCCTATGCAATGTATCGTTAATGATTAAGATGATCATTAATGAATTACCATTTGTGCGATTCTCTTGTAACACCAATGTCCATGGACTACCAGAAGCCTCTCTAGAAATCGAAATTGGGCAATCGCAAAGTCACTAGCCATCACTGCCTGGAAGAAAGTTGCAGGCTTGAGTCTACAACTTGCAGAAATTTTACAAGATTCCAAACATAAACATAAACATAATGTGCATTTTGTTGTCTTGCAAGAATGAAAAAGACGATTAACGGATGTACACGTACCAATTATAGTTTCTGACCAAACTATATTCTACATGAGATTAATTATGCAAACATCATTTTGGAATCAAACAAAGTTACTAATTCAAAATATCTTCTAAGAACTACAACAATAAATGTGTACATTTAAATAGTTGATAATCCCTATTTCAGCCCATATTCAGCAGTCAGAACAAAAACTTGTCACAATGAACCAAGCTAGTATTTGCGTATACTTACAATTAGCATATAATAATTAATTGATAAGAAACGTTGGTTAGTAAGGATTTCCAGTGCTTGTGTTTTCTGACTGAACAGCAAAAGCAAATAGCTTGCAACTCATTTGCCCACGTGACATTAAATATTTTAACTTTTAAATACGATTAGAATTCAAACATAACTATATTAATATTAAAATGAATGAAAGACTAAAATGTAGTAGCATAGTGCTAGATGAGTTTCACATTAAGTGTCACCTTTTTCTTCGTTTTATAGAAGAAATTAGTCTGCAAATAACTACTAGCAAAGCGAGTCCAACCTTTTTCTCACTTTATAGAAGAAATTACTCTGTAAGTAATCACTAAAATGCAAAGAGAAGTCCACTTCTCCACTGCATTAGATAAGCACTAATCACAATATAGCTAATAGGAAGAATTGACTAGAAGCCTGGTCCATAGTCTAGCTCGAAAATAGAGCCAAAACATGCAAAAAATACACAAGAGCTTCTCTCTCTCTAAACCGTGTAATTTTTAAAATATTAAAATAACATAAATCTATAATTTGGTTTTGTTTCTGGAACACAACATACAGCACTACAACTTGCAATAAATGTTAAAATCAAGCCATCATTCACGGTGATAGTTTAATGACATCATTGTGCTTAAAGAACCAGTCCTGTATGCCACTGACCTGCATACCTTCCACCCCACTGATTCCAACGCCAATATCTGCTTCTTGAATCATCCCAACATCATTTGCACCATCACCTATTGCTAGAGTAGTCTTTCCAGAACCTTGTTTCACTAATCTTGTAACCTGACGCCAAAAGACGAAGGTGGACATCATAAAACAATTAACAAGATTATTTTTCACAGTTGATACATCAACAAAGGTTAGAAAACGCTATCAACTGATGCCATGACTATTGTGCACAACCGTACTCATGGATCCATCTGAATTTAACTTGGATCTAAGTTTTCCTATCAAGCTCAGGTGGATCCATGTGTGTAGTCATGCACAAATTTAACCCCAATAAGCAACTGCACAAATGTGGCAGAAAAAATCACAACTGAAAAGGCAAAAAGTCCTACCAGTGCCTTTTGCTTGGGAGACACACGACAACAGATGACAGATGCACAATCAACCGCCAATGCCAAAAATTGGAGCTTCATATCATCTTCTAAAGTATATGTCAGAGTTTTCCCATCAATAATTAATGCAAATGCAGCATGAGGATCCTTCTCCAGTTTTATCATTTGGGAAGCATTGGTGAGTTGGTTCGCAATGTTATCCTTGATGGCCTGGGGTGTTAAACAAAAGAACTAGGCCTAACATCAGATGAAACTCAAGTCCATAAAGTAAACTCCTTTACCCTTTCTCAATGACAAAAGGTACCTGTTTGACATCACTGGTTACAGAATCTGTGACCGGAGTAGTTATACAGATCTGCTTCATGCCCTGTCGAAGCAAACTGCAAGCAAATCTGTACCACAAAAACAAAACAGTTTCATAATCATTTTGCAAAGGCATTATTGAACAAGTTAAACCTTAATTATTAGAACAGGAATTAATTTCACAAGGTCAAATGATTTGTGGTAGACAGACCCAATGTTGATTGCAGTTTCCATCTTATCACCTGTCAACACCCAGATCTTAAGACCAGCTTGAGCAAGATTATCAATACATTGGGGAACCTGCAGAGAACCAAAAAATTAACTTGGTTGAATATTTGTAGAAGAAAAGAAATATCGACTATACAGAAAGACAATGCCCACCCCTTTCTGCAGTTTGTCTTCCACAGCAGTAGCCCCAACAAGAATCAACTCTTTTTCCATCATATCTGATACTCGCTCAAGCATTGAATCTCTTTCAGCCCCAACAGATGCTTTGGCTTTCTGAAATTCATTGTTCCAAGCCGAGAATTCTTGCTCCTCAAGCTTTCTATAAGCCAGGGCGAGTGTTCTCAAACCAGCTTCTCCGTACTCATTTAGATGCTTGGTAGTAGCCTCTAAATACTTTTTTCCATTCTTTGACATTCGATCAAATATGATACTGCATAAGCAAGCAATAAAAGAATGGATGTCAAAGTTTAAAGAGAGATGCTGAAGATATCTAAAAGCACTCATGTGGATGTGAGGTGCACTTTAGTGGCTTCTTTCTTTTGGAAGCAGGAAATTGCGGTGATTATTCTAATGCATGGTGCATTTTAGTGGTGGTAAACAAGATTAAAATCCTCAGGCTTGAATGTGATTTCCATTTCCTTAATTCTAGTGTAAATTTTAAGATACAGATCCTATTGGTCATTAACAACGATAAATAATGAAACTATAGGCACAAGGCAAGAATAACAGATTCTGCAAGCTAACCTGTCAGCCCCTTTGCACATAAGAAAGACAGTGCCCTCCTCATCACGCACGATCACTGACATACGTTTTCTTTTACTAGTAAAATCCAGCAGATTCAAAAGTTTGTACTCTCTGTAGAATTCACCCAAAAGTACATAAGTAGGGGGCAAATCGTTTGAAAAAATTTAAAAGCAAAAGCAAGTTTTGGAACTTCTCTGATTCAGGCTGACCTGGAGGGGGAAGTAGAAGAACATAAGATTTTTTTGTGAGTACTGACCTTTCAACCACTTGTCTAGAAGCAGAAAACTTTTCACGTACAAAAATACTTGATTGAGTCCTTCTGCAAAACTCAAAGCCAAATTCTCTTGCTGCTACAAGAAAAGCCCCTTCATCGGGTGACTCGGCTTCATACGTATAAACACCGGTCTCCTCATTCAGTTCAGGAATGGCAGTGTGGCAAACTGCTAGGATTCGGAAGAACATCAAAAGGTCGTCAGCATTGGGCTCTTTCAACCAATTACAATTCATGAGACGGTCGTCTTCAAAACCAAATCCCTTTATGGCATGCTTTTGATCCTCGTCTCCTTTGGAAGTAACAACAGCCTCCAGTCCAATTTCTTCATCTTTTTTAACATCATCCCATGAAACTCGCACTTTCGCCTTAGGCAGGGGAAAATTGGAAAGATCTGAATCAGGTTCCTCAGTATCAGAAGCCATCTGCTTTGCAGCAGCAAGTTCAACATCACTGGGACGCACACCATATGCAATACCAGCAATGGAGCACTTCAAAAAGTCCATCTGATTGCAGGTCAAAGTTCCAGTTTTATCTGACAAGATAGTATCTACCTGACCCAACTCTTCATTCAAATTTGAAGTCCGTGCATCAGCCGGAGTTCCAGTATCGTCATCATACATTTGAATGTCTTGGTTGATGAAGGTAGCCTGTAAAACCTTTACTACCTCGATGGAAACATAAAGTGAAATGGGTATCAAATATCCATAAAGAATGAGCGCAGTAATCAGATGACTCATTCCAGCTACTCCAATTTTGTTGGGATCATACTGGTATTCTATATTGTCCGGCCTTAAATACCACCAACTTGGGGTTTGGTACTTAGTCTTGATGACAAATCCTATGGAACTAATAACAGATATCAAAATAAGGACAGTGAAGAGGGTGTATATAATATAATCCATCTTCTTTTCTATTGTGCTTCGTTTGGAAGGAGATTTTGTAGAATTTTGCATGACTTTGCTGTCATGACCAGTGAAAATGGCCACCCCATAGATGTACTCAGTGTTCCTGAGCTTAGAATCTCGGAGAAGAATTTGACTAGGATCAAGAGGATAAATCTGGCGCTCATACTCTAAGTTTCCAACAAATGTATAAAGATTCGGGTTTGGGTCTTCACAACGTATTGTTCCAGTGAAATCTTTAAAAACTTCGTCATTGTCTAGATTCAAGGTAGACTCCAAAGATCGTTTCACCTTCAAGTTTGTCTCACCATCTAAATTCATAGTCTCCACATAGCATATACCATCCTCATAACTCGATGACAGCAGAAGCAAATCAGCTGGAAAAAATTGATCCTTTTGCACTTTTACCACATCCCCAACCATAATGGTCTGCCACGACCTGGGACTAAAACTACCCTCGCTTTTATGACGATTAACCTTTCGGCGATTAACTTTGACATCCTGAACGAACCTACGAGAATCTTCCAATGCTTCCTTTGCCATACTGAGCCCCACAACAAATGCCAAAGGAGCAATCATGCTCAGTGGGCTGAAAGGTGAAATTGGAGAGGCCGAGAGACACGCAGCCAAAAGGAAGTATATATTAGCAACCCTACGGAATTGTTCAAAGAGTGCCTTGGGGACAAACGTAAGAACATTGTACTTAGTCGTGGATATATCATTCCTGCAGTAATATAGAGGCTTCCTTTCATGAAGAAGAGGCTGATTGCAATACACAGTACGCGAAAACCCGGGACCTTGAAGTGGATGAGGTGCATCCTCAAGAGTAGAAGGCTTAAGGCAACCAAATGTGTAAAGATTGCTCCTCCGGAGCCTCGCCCTTATCCTCCCCCGTGTCATTTAACCAGAATTCAGCTCAATGTAGAGTTATATTTAACTTAACACATTCCCAGCAACAAGGAAACCCAAATCTCTTGAACCATCAACCTGCCCCTTGTCCTCAATTTGTTCTCTTAAAACCTACCAAAACATAAAAAACCCAGAATTATTCACCAAGATCACATAAACACTGATCATTGCAAGCATCATACTACTAAATCCACAATAAATTATAAATCAAAAGTGCAAGTACTCAATCCCAAGAACAAGAAACGGAATACACGCAAACAATAAAATGTGAAACCAGAAAATGCACAAACATTCCAACATAAATTCAAATTTAAACCCACGACATTCTCCGATGTCATATTTTTTTTTTTAAACAAAAATATCTAAAAATTAAAACAAGAATAATATCAATAAAAAGAACAAAGAAACACGAGATCCTGTAACACACTCGTTCCTTTGCCCAGGTCTGCGAAATCCAAGAATTCAAATCGATGAGCTAAACAACGTCATGTCAGCGTCTCAGACAGAACAAAATGCGTTCAAAAAAAGCTGAAAGAAAAACCAACGTGGTTCACGTTGTACTTTATTTTATCTTCTGTTTCCAAATTTTCCTAACGACAATAATGATCCAGCTAGAAGCGTAACCGATTATCAACAACAATGCCAGCTAATTGAAGATTCAGTGCAACCAAATCCACCAAATTGAATACAAAAAGAATTTTCAGTTTCTCACAGCTAAAACAAAAAGAAATTAAAAATGACAGAGAGGAAAGCACACGCACCGAACGGGAGGGCCCCGTTCATGGTGTGCAACGAACGTAACAATGCAGTAAAATGCGAAAGAGAAGGGAAGAGGAAGCAGAGTCACGCCACGCGTGTTGTTCGTTGCAGATCGTGGAAGGAGACAAAATGAAGAAAGAGAAAGAATAGTGAATGAAATCGAAAGAGAGAAGAAAAACAAAGTTTAGAGAGAGAAAGAGAAAGTCTCACATCGCATACACTCTTTTTCTTTCCCTCCTCTGATGCCAGCAATTTTCGGTCCCTCGACACATTTTTATTTTTTTCCCCTTTTTTTACCTTTTAACTTTTTTTGGGTTTGGGTAACAAATAGAATGGGAAAATATGGTTTTTTATTTTTTGGGTGTTCCAATATTTATACAATTTATTATTCTTGATTTCTAATTTAAATTTCGAATTATGAAGAACCATGTTTTGTTTTGTCCTACGTGGCAACCCCTGAATGCAACTTTTTCTCATATGCTCTGCCACTAACTGCAATATAGGTCAGAAACTGTAGTATAGGCAGAAATTTAGGTGCAATCTAAATGCAACAATAATAAAATAATAATGAATTAGAAGCTAATAAATAAAAAATAATTACATAGTTTGACCAAACATGAGAAAGTGTAGTTATTCTTACAACACGAAGTCTAAAAATGTATAAAAATAAGCAGAAAATCAACAAATATGAAAACAAATAAATAAATAAATAAATGACACTTGCTATTTATTATAAATAATTAGAATGAGAGTTGTCATTTTAAAAAATTATCTTCAAGTACCTTTTGTCTTTTGAAATTTTAAAATAATAGAAGTTGGAGCCATTACCGTATTTTCTTGTCGTATGTTCATTCCTTCGTCAACGAAGGAAAGAATCGTGCCAACAGCCAATACTACATTAAGATTATTATTCAAAGTATGAGATAGAGATAAAAATGAGTAATTTAAATTGTAGAGGATATTGTTTAATATTTTTTGAATATATGAATAAAATTATATTTTTTTTTATTTAGTCATAAATCTAATTGTATGGAAAGTGAGGGAGATAATTAATTATATTTTTTTTAAATGTGTTTTGTATTTAAAAATATTAAGCCTACTAAAATTATTGTAATCTGTAATTTATTCAAGCAATTATATATTGATATAATATTGATATAAAAAATGTATGATTCAACAATAAAAGAGATATATA
>Ga0099823_1001071_pt1 | contig 21336 bp, 16 predicted proteins | sample CowpearedBW_FD_76831 | JGI IMG/M metagenome (GOLD analysis project Ga0099823, IMG submission 76831) | Root nodule microbial communities of legume samples collected from California, USA - Cow pea red BW | ecosystem: Host-associated > Plants > Roots > Nodule | place: USA: California | collected...
CTAAATCTTAGATAAAAGTTCAAACAGTTAATTTGCACTAGTTAAATATCAGTTTAATAAAATATTTCATCCCATTTCTTATATATTATTTTATAATAGGAGTGATTAACATAAACTAAACTAAAAGCCACATTAGTTCAAAAATAGTGCATCTATTAAGTCTAATTTAGCTTTACAAAATTGATTTAATAAGGTTTATTTTAATTTATATATTGTAAATTAGCTTTATCTTTTGTTAATGTAGAATTTTCAACACATCATTTCATGCTAAGGATATAAAGTGTGCAAATTAAAATAAGCATAATAGCAATTGGTACAATAGGTCCAAATCTAGACTAATATAGGCTTTAAATCACTTTGATACCATATTAGATTTTGATATCATATTAAGGTAGTGATATTTATTTTTAACTGAACCACACTAAATTGGTTCTCTAGGATGAGACTTGTTGCTTATATATTATAAATTAGTCTTATCTCTAGCGGACATTGACTTTTCAAGACAAACATGTTAGAGAATAAATGTTGATGACTCCTAACTTACCAATGAAATGATCGAAGATGGTAACAAAATTGTGAATATATAATCTATTTAATGCTTAGTTCTGGAATGAATGAAAGTCAATAGTTGTTTTTGAACATATTCACGAATAAAGTGACAATCAATTTCTATATATTTGGACCTCTCATGGTAAGAGGGGTTAGAAGTAAGGTACATGAAAAATTTGTAGTCGCAAAAGAGTATAGTTGTGTCAATTGAAATTTAAAAATATTTGAGTAACCATTGTAGTTAAACTACTTCACTTAACATTTAACATAAAACACAATATTTTGATTCCGTTGAAAACTTGAACAAAATACCTTTCTTGACAAACTTCCAAGAAATTAGAGAATCACTAAGTACAACATAACCACTTGTTATTTTTATTGTATCTAAACAAATGCCCTAATTTGAATCAACATATGCTAAAAGATAAAGTTTTTTAAACAGACCTTGACCAGGAATGGACTTCAAGTATTGTAACATGTGATAGAATGTGGCTAAATGCATGGTTAATTTGCATGTATCGACTAAGCTTGCAAACTATAAAAGTAATGTCTGACCTGGAAATGGTCAAGTACACAAGTCTCCCAATTAATCTTCTATACAAACAGGGGTCCTCAATAAGGTCATCATCATTGAGGATAAGTTTCAAATTGAAATTCACGTGTAATGTAGTTGGTTTGCTACCTAAAAGATCATTATCATCAAGCAAAGATAAAATATACCTTCTCTAACTAAAAGAGACACCCTTACTAGATTTGGCAATTTTCATACCTGTATTATATTTAAAAGAACTAATAATCTTTAATGTCAATTGTAGCTTACTAACACTAGAAGAATTAGGGTTTGTTATGATGTTGTCTACATAGACCAAAAAAATGACCAATAAATAACCAAAACCATGAGTAAATAGAGAGTAATCATTATTGGACTGTGTTAAACCATGTTGCAGTCAGGTTGAAGAGAACTTGCAAAACCATTGTCTAGAAGTTTACCTCAGTGATATATAGATTTATTCAACTTGCAAACTAATCATTTTTTTCTTGTTATGTAACCTTAGAGAATATTCGTGTATACTTCTTCAAATAACTCATAATTTAATAATACATTGTTGATATATAATTGTTATAGGTTCTAACTTTTGGCAGCAATAACGGCTAATAAGACTTTTATAGAAGTTTAGTCATTGGTGAGAAAGTGTCTGAAAAATCAATTCTGGTATGTTTTGTGCAACCTTTGTCTACCAACTGAGTTTTGTATATGTCAACTAAACCATCAAATTTAAAAGTCCATTTGTATCCTATGCAATGTTTGTCTTTCGGTATATGAACTAAAAGCCAATTGTCATTATCTTCCAAAGTTTTAATTTCTTGAGCCATGGCATATCTCCATTATGGGCAAGGAACTACTTGATGATATAACTAAGGCTCATAAGTGGTGAAAATTTGATAGATGAAAGTTTTATACTTTTGAATGAGTTTGTTTAGAGAATAAAAACTCCAAATGAGATAAGGGTCTGAGTTGCTAGATCCTAAATAATCAAGACAAATAAGAGGGTTCTTAGATACTCTAGATGATCTCAAAAACAAAGAATTCAAAATCATCAATATTGGACATTGATGTTTCATATGCATCATGAGGCTCACTAAAGTGATGTATAACAAAAATATCTATGAAGACAATTTATTACTAATGGACAAAAAGAATTATCATATCATAAATGAAAGAGAAAATTTTTCCAGAAGTCATTTTCTTATTAGAAGAAAAAAATGTTTTACAAAATACAATATCCCTTGAAATAAAAAGTTGTTTGGTCTTTAGGTTGTACAATTTGTATTCCTTCTAGCCTATAGGATAACCAACAAAAATGCAGGAAATGATACGAGGAGTAACTTTTGTTTCTAAAGGAAGACAAAGTTATTGCATAAGTCAAACATCCAAAAACTTCTAATGAGTGATAATCAGGTTTGGATCTATATAGAATCCGGTAAGATGATTATTGTTGTACTACCGAATAGAAAACCATGTTAATTGAATTGGCAACTAGGATTGAAAAAATAAAATTAAAGTCAAATTCAATAGATGTTGATATTTTCTCTCAACTATTGAATTGTTTAGGTCTTTCCACATAAGAAAATTGATCTATGAAACAAAAAAGTTTTCATCTATGACATTAATAAAAAAAAATGAGAAAGAGTCACTTTTAATATCATACTTAAAAAAAAGAAAGAAAGAAATGAAATGATTCATTAAATTAAAATGTATGGTTTGCTAAAAAAAATTAACTATATGTAATAACGAAACATATTAATAAGCTAAATAGAAAAAAAAATATAATATTTATAATATCTAAAAATTAAATAAATAACTAATTATCTATAATATTTATAATATCTAAATATATTTTATTATAATAATGAATCCATAGAACATAAAAAATTCTAACAATATAAATAGACTTTCTTATCAATGTCATGTATATACAAAATCAATCAAATCTATTTTAACTTGAATTTATTTCCTTAATAACCTTTTTCTAACATTTTTATATGGAAATTTGTATGTTGTTTTCCTAAAACTTGTTGAAGTAGATTGAATCCCTTTCACTTCCCTTCTAGGTACAAGTCACTTGATCATTGTTTTAGAATAGTGTTAAAAACTAGGTTAGGAAATCCATTAGGCTAAAATTACACATGCAAAGTGATTTAAAATAAAAACCACAATTTCAAATCAAACATGTCATGTGCAAAGGCACTCTTAAATTTCTGCAACCCAATCTAATATGAAGAAAAGAATAAAGATGTTTGAATAGGGTAGGTCTATCATTTCTTTATCTTAAATTTCTTTGTCAGAATTATTCTTTTGGAGAGAAAGAGACAAATCATATTCATCCACAACACAAGAGATTGCCTTAGCTGTATGGTACTGTTTTCTACTTTCTTCCACAAAATTATCATTCTAAAGAAAGTACCATCTCTATCTATTTATGCAAGCCTCAACAATTTGACATGACTAAATTTTTTGCTTTATTATGCAATATAATTATTTAAGTTATTGTTGAGGAAACAAAGTAGTGAAAAATATATTTTACTGAAGAAATTAAAAATATAAGTAAAATTAATTAATATATGGAACTTAACAAAAAAAAATACATGATGTTTTGATTTTTATTTTGTTGAGAAAATATATATTTTGTTTAATCTATTTTAGGTTTTTTATTTAATTTTTTTGTAATTTTTGTAATTTTTGTTTGAGGACAAATATTTATCGAAAATAAAAATAGTATAAACGTTGTACTAATTAAAAAAATATAGTGAAATAATAAATGATAATTTTAAGGGCAGTAATTTAAATGGTATTTCATATTAAAATAACCAGTATTTCGAATGGCATCTTAATTATTTTCACAATCATTCTTAATTGACATGTGTCCCCTTTTTAATGAATTCTGGCCTTTCAAAACAAAATCCATTTAAAATTGCATTACTTTGATAAAATAAATTTTATATTAAATTATTTCTATAAAATTGAATGGATATTCCATATTGAATTAATTAGCATTTTAAATGATTTTTTTTCGCAAATAAATTAACATTTCTTATTTAATTTCATTTTGATTGTTTCCATTTGAGATATAATTATTTCTAAACATTAAATCCTTAAATAAATTAATATCTCCTTTAGTATTTTAATTAATCACTCATTTGAAATCAATTATTCATTTAAATTTTAATCTATTAAAATGATATTAAATAATATCGAATTGTCAACATTTAAACCTCACAAAAAAATTATATTATTTATGGAAGAAACAAGGCTTGGGTATTTTATTATATTTCATTGAGCTAATCTAGAAACAAGTTAAAATGTCAATGCTTATTAATTAATCCAACTTGGCATTAACTGAACAGTTAAAAAAAAATGTCAAAATAACATGCGAAATTTTTACTGTTTTTTATTGGATCACAAATGTAATCGCATATTAATTATAAATTATAATATCCAACTACTTTGAACGGAGAGAATTTGATATTTTAATACCAAAAGTGTGCGATTTTCTAATGCTGATTCAATAACATCACCAACAGCAATACCCATGAAAAAACCGAATTTGAATTTTCTGCTGAATTTTATTGTGCTACTCTTTTACTGTGTCTTTATAATACACCGATTATCACTAATTTTGATATTTTAGGATATATTAAAAAAATATTTAAAATACTAACACAATATATCTTTAATGTTCAGAGTACAAAAAAATATCAGTAGAGAATTTGAATTCGAAAAAACTCAATGAAAATATTCCAATCGATGATGAAACTAACAAAACACAAACAAAAGTTCCAATTATTATAGCTAAAAGTATTATCTAATTTAAACATTCATACAAAACCAAGTTAACACAAAATACAATACTTACAATAAGTGTTCAGCTATTACAACCTTAACCATATAAAACATAAGCATCTTTCTCCAAGAACCGCCAGACTAGCATGAAATCTCAAGACAAAACCAAGTTTTTTCAAATGTCTCACGCCTAAGAAATCACGAAATTTTGGTAAGTTATCAAATATAAAATATAAGATAACATACACAAGCTATTAACGATTTAACCAGAGCTTCTCCCATCTTGAAAGCAATCAAAGACAGTTTTGTAGCAAAACAGATTTTTCTATTTACACATTACTTGGATCAATATTGTTCGATTTAGTAGTTAATTTTACGTTTCGAAAAAATTTAAATCTAAAAACCAGTTTGCAGACAGTTTCAAACTATTTTCGGTACTTAAAATAAAGGGTTAAATATGTTTTTATCCCTTAAGTTGTATTGAATTTTATAATTAGTCTATCTTCGAAACTTTATACCAATTTAATCCTTCATCTTTAAAAATGCATGGATTTAATCATTTTTACCAAATTTTATTAAGTTTATTTGACATTTTAAAGGCATTTTATGATAATATTTGAGTTAACATTGAAGTTAAAATGTGTCAAACAGTGTAAACAATTCAAATACTATCATGAAATACGTTATTATGAGATACACTTGAAACGTTAGATAAACTTAACAAAATTTGGTTAAAAGGACTAAATTCATATATTTTTACAGATGAAGAACTAAATTAGTCAAAAATTTTGAGAAGGGACTAATTTCAAATTACAATTAAAATTGAAGAACCAAAAATATAGTTGACCCTAAAATAAACAAAGAAAAACATACAAACTTGTAGCTGTTAGGTTTTCTACTCAGTTTTTTATTTCTCGTATTCTTCCTTAGACACTCATCTTATCCCTCTTCTATATATCTAAAATATTATTTTTAAAATCTGTTTTATAAAATAATCTTAAAAACTAAAAAAAAATCTTAAATAAAAATAGAAGTGTTTAAAATCTGATTTAAAAATTAATTGAACTCTGTTTTAATGTAACTTTTTTGTCTAGAGGTTTGTATTTGAACACAAAAAATTGGAAACTTAACCACCCGAAATATATATTCATTTTTTCCCTTTCAAATATTTACATACTTAAACATCAATAATGTTCCAAAAATAACCACATGGGAAGGCAATTATAAAAGACAACAAACCAAATCATGCACATGGTGTCATCCTAGCAATAACATTTTAATTAGAGCTACAGCATCGAGACTTACCTTGCTGGCAATGTTGTTGGAAAGCCACTCCAGACCCTCATAGAGACCCTCTCCAGAAGTTGCACAAGTGCTCTGGATATACCTGAAATAAATCAAGCCATTGAATGAGAAAGGGTTGCTCACACATTCAAATCTCTTTGGTCAAATTAAATATTGCACTGAAGTTAGAGACTAATCAACCAGTGTTCGTGTTCCTCTCACATATATGCAAGAAAATTCAAATCATCAGTATTATCAATGGAATCTTTTAGATAAGGACCATATCTTCATCATACCAGTGGCGTTGACGGAGTGAATGAAGACCAAGCTTGTCGGTTATTTCTGCAGCATTCATTGCATTAGGAAGATCTTGCTTGTTGGCAAAAACAAGCAAAACAGCATCTCTAAGTTCATCCTGAAACGAAATCACCATCAAGATTCAAAAGTCACCTTAATAAATTTCCAGTATACTGTCACGTCATTTAATCCCAAAATCCATTGCTTACACTGTCTTCAATTTGGGTTGGGTCATAAACCCAAAAACTAATTCATATGGCCTTGCTCAACTTTTTATAAGCTCTACTTCACGTCTATAGTTGATGTCGGACCTCAACCCTCTCTCTCACCTATAGGATTGGACATCATCTAGAATGTAGCGATTGTAGGACAGATTTTTGTATGAAAAATGATTTTTTGATTACTAAATTTTGACAACTTTCTCTTACAACCTTATGTGTTATTTTTTTAATTAGTTTTCTATTTTTTCATTTTCTCATTCTTAATATTCCAAAACCACTTAAGAGATGACACTTCATGTTGTAAGAGAAAGTAGTCAAAATATCATTATAATTTTTTATTTATATTATTGCACCGAGAAAGCTGCAGGGCTGGCTTCTTATATATTGCACTAGAAAAGCAACAGGGCAGGAATATTTTTGGACAACGGAAGGTTGTTGAACAATAACAACAAGAAATTTAAGGTCAATAAGTCAGTATTGCAACAGAGCAATCGAATTACATCCATCAAATCTACAGATCTTCTTTTGAGGTAAAAAAATCATAATTAAGAAAGTCCCAAATCAATGCATAAATTAATATAAAAAGTAAAACACCTTTCATTCCTTCTTTTTTTGTGTTTTCTCTTTTTGGCTTTTAAAAAAAGAAAAAACTTAAACACCTCTGAAGAAAACTAAAAAATATGGTTAGCTGCCACTACAAGAAATTGTCAGACTTCACAGAAAAATTGAGAAGAAATGTTAATTTGTAGATGATAAACACTCACGAGTCAAGACTAAAATACTTTTAATAAGAGGTAGTGTGGCTAGTCTTAGGGCTTTAGATAGAGATCGGAAAAACTGACAATGTTGGAAAAACAATCAATGAAAAGAAAAAAAAAAACAAAGCATATAAGAGTAGACCAAACCTCTGAAGCTCCCTAAATCCTTGTGAATGGGAAGCCACACTTTTGCGGGAGGGAATATATATCAAATCATCAAAGGGAAATTATTCCTATGTACAGCTCACAATGGGCAAAAATTATATCTTAGTCTAACCACAAAAAAGCAATATAGAAAAGTATGGACAAATTTCTAGATAACACACTTACTAATAAGACTCCTTCTTCCCCTGATATGGGCCTTTTTCTTTTATTTTTGGGTCTATTTAAAGTGAAATTTGTATAAATAGGTTCAATTTTTTTTTTTGTAAAAAAGGGTTAAGATTTTAGGGTGGAGGACTCCATCCGGCCAGTTTCTTTAATTATTTTCTCAAAAGCCAATGTTGTCCTTACATAGGACATTTTGTGTTGGGAAAAAAAGTGAAGTCGTCCTCTCTAACATGATGACTTAACTTTTTCATTTTTTTTTTTACAATTTTTTTTCGTAATTAATGGATTTTGATTAATTTTTAGTTTAAACTTATTGGACGAATAAATAGTAAAAAAAAATAATGCAATAAAAATAAACATTAAATTAATATATTTTAACATTGATTAATAATTAAAATACCACAATTAAGTTAGTAGAAAATTATTTATGTCCTCCAGTTCCACATGGAGATCATCTTCTGGGTCTGGTTGGTGGTTGTTGTTGATGTGGTTCATCATCTTCATATTGATGACTTTGAGAAAATTGGGGATGGTGAAGCGTTGTTTGGGGGGTTTGAGAAAACATTGGTGGAGGATAGAATGACATTGATGATAAAGATCCTGGATAACAGGCAGATAGTGGTGCCATGGCTAAAGTGCCAAACATCTATGATGAACCAGCACCATAACCTGACTGATGCAGTAAGAAACCGTACAAGGAAGGAACATGTTGGCATTGGGTGTTTGATGAGTTGCCAAACTGAGGATGTGAATGTCCAAACATTTGACCGTGACCCATAAACGAGTGTCCAAAAAATTGTTGGGGATGATGTATAAAATCTAGAGAAGACCCAACATGGCCAATGTAGGGTTGTGAAGCACGTTGGGAAGGTTCTTGTGACATATCATACTGTAAAATAAATAGCTAGGTCATTGTCATGAATAAGTACGCATGATAAAAAGATGCACAACATTGTAGTAAAACTGACTTCATCATCGGAAGATTCAGTATTTGGAGATATATAGCGGATAGTGTGGTTTATGTACCACTGCATGTAGGGTGTTTCATCACGCAAATGGTTGTTTCCGCTAAACGGTGTACCTTGAATGACCAAATTCTGTCGGTCATTCCAAATTGCAATCCATTGGTGATGATGTGCCACCCAATCTCTTTCATTTCTCCCCCTCAAGGCATCCTTGTGGACTTGATCCAGGTTAATCGGGTTATGCGGGATGTTTTTTCTTAATCCAAATTCACGCCGACCCTATCCGCATGATGGATTTCGACTATCGCAAAGCAAATTACAGGGAGTGTTGCTCTAGCCACTCCATAGATGTCAACCACAATCAACCGACGAACTTTGTTTTGAATGCAAGGCCTCCACAAGAACTGAAATAAATTTGTAAACATTAGTTTTAAATTTAGAAAAAAATATATTTCAATTAACTTAATTATTACCTGTCTTGTACGAATTTGATCAAATTTCAAGCGAAATTCATTAACTAAATTGGAACCAACATTTTTCCGATCCGCTTGGTTCATCCACTTAAAAAGTGTATGAATTTCAAGTAAGTTAAATTACAAGGCAAGCACAGGCAAAAAAAATAGTTAAGTTAAAAGTTAGCTTTTACCTTCTGCATATGGGGAAACCATCCTTATCGGCTACTTCCTCATCACTTAAAGGCTCAAGTTGTGGAGCTATAGAAGTAATCATCTCCCAAGCCCAACATTGTAACAAATCATCCATCCACCAATATTTTCTTGGCTTAGGTGAATGCCATGATCTAGGCCACAATATAAACAGGCCAAAACTGTAAACCCCCAACTATAATTGCTGACTACATTCAAGTCAGCTAGTTTAAGTAGATACATCACATGTACCTTAGCAGCAGACATGTCTGGCATTAAAATGCTTCCAATCAATGTTAGTATGTACGCTCTTGCATATTGAGCAATAACATTGTTGTTTGCATTATGTGGAAGTTGTTGGAAAGTACTATTTAACCAAGAAACTCTAATTGAGTTTCCTTTTATCACCGTCAGTGGTGGAATTACCCCTAGATGTTCATGGAAGGTCGAGAATATGTCTTCCACCGTGGTGGCATTGGTGACCACATCTCCATCTATCAGTAGGCCAAGAAGGACTGCCACATCCTCTAATGTCACAGTGGTCTCTCCATGTGAGAAGTGGAATGTGTGAGTTTCTTTCCTCCACCTTTCTAATAAGGAAGTGATTAGAAGGTGGTTGACATCCATGTCTCGAATATACAAGGTGTGTCCAAATCCAGCATGTTCAATTAAATATTTCAGACGCAGATCAATTAAATCTTTGTTTGGGTTGCTTCATTGTACACTGATTTTCTAGAAACACTTCTTCACCAACTTCGTTGCTACTATTTTCAAGGTTTGCATTTTTTTAAGTTTTATTTTGCACATCAGATTTTAGTCAATAATTATGATCTTTATAATTAATATTTTCGTCTTACTCTAATTTCCTTTCACCCATTTTTTTTAAGCATGGCTAACAACTTACGCCTTCCCCAGATATGTCACTACTTCGCCTTCAACATGAACATATTACAAAGGACTTATGGGAAGGCAACGAACGAGTTCTCAGACCCAGACGAGTTGGAGTCTGGATTCTAAATGACCAAGATTTAATTGATCCGCATGTGAAATATTTAATTGAACAGGCTAAATTTGGACACACCTTGTATATTTCAGACATGGATGTCAACCACCTTCTAATCACTTCCTTATTAGAAAGGTGGAGGACAAAAACTCACACATTCTAATTCCCACATGAAGAGACCACTGTGACATTAGACGATGTGGCAATCCTCCTTGGCCTACTGATAGATGAAGATGTGGTCACTGGTCCCACCACGGTGGAAGACATATTCTCGACCTTCCATGAACATTTGGGGTAATTCCACCACCCACGGTGATAAGAGGAAATTCTATTAGAGTTTCTTGGTTAAGTAGTACTTTCCAACAACTTCCACAGTATGCAAACAACAATGTTATTGCTCAATATCTGAGAGCGTACATACTAACATTGATTGGAAGCATTTTAATGCCAAACACGTTTGCTACTAAGGTACATGTGATGTATCTACTTAAGCTAGCTGACTTGAATGTAGTCAGCAATTATAGTTGGGGGTTTACAGTTTTGTCCTGTTTATATTGTGGCCTAGATCATGGCATTCACCTAAGCCAAGAAAATATTGGTGGATGCATGATTTTGTTATAATGTTGGACTTGGGAGAGGACTACAACTTGAGCCTTTAAGTGATGAGGAAGTGGCTTATGGGGATGGTTTCCTCATTGCAGAAGGTAAAATCTAACTTTTAACTTAACTATTTTTTTTTGCTTGTGCTTGCCTTGTAATTTAACTTACTTGAAATTCATACACTTTTTAGGTGGATGAACCAAGCGGATCGGAGAAATGTTGGTTCCAATTCAGTTAGTGAATTTCGCTTGAAATTTGATCAAATTCGTACAAGACAGGTAATAATTAAGTTAATTGAAATTTTTTTTTTCTAAATTTGAAACTAATGTCTACAAATTTGTTTCAGTTCTTGTGGAGACCTTACATTCAAAACGAAGTTCGTCGGTTGATTGTGGTTGACATCCATGCAGTGGCTAAAGCAACAGTCCTTGTAATTTGTTTTGCGACAATCGAAATCCATCATGCGGATAAGGTCATGCGTCAATTTGGATTAAGACAAAACATCATGCCTAACCCGATTAACCTGGATTAAGTCCACAAGGATGCCTTGAGGGGAGAAATGAAAGAGATTGGGTGGCACATCATCACCAGTGGATTGCAATTTGGAATGACTAACAAAATCGGATCATTCAAGCTACACCGTTTAGTGGAAACAACCATTTGCGTGATGAAACACCCTACATGCAGTGGTACATAAACCACACTATCCACTATATATCTCCAAATACTGAATCTTCCGACGATGAGGTTAGTTTTGCTACAATGTTGTACATTTGGTTATTATGCGTACTTATTCATGGCAATGACCTTGCTATTTATTTTACAGTATGATATGTCACAAGAACCTTCCCAACCTGCTTCACAACCCTACACTAGCCATGTCGGGTCTTCTCCAGATTTTATACATCATCCCCAACAATTTTTTGGACACTCGTCTATGGGTCACAGCCAAATGTCTGGACATTCACACCCTCAGTTTGGCAACTCATCAAACACCCAATTCCAGCATGTCCCTTCCCCGTACGGTTTCTTCCCACATCAGTCAAGTTATGGTGCTGGTCCATCACATATGTTTGGCACTTCAGCCATGACCCCACCATCTGCCTATTATCCAGGATCTTCATCATCAATGTCATTTTATCCTCCGCCAATGCCTTCTCAAACCCCCCAAACAACGGTTCACCATCTCCAATTTTCTCAAAGTCATCAACATGAAGATGATGATCATGATGAACCACACCAACAACAACCACAAACACGACCAACTAGACCCAGAAGACGACCTCCATGTGGAACTGGAGGACACAGATAATTTTCTACTAACTTAATTGTGGTATTTTAATTATTAATCAATGTTAAAATATATTAATTTAATGTTTTTTTTATTCCATTAATTTTTTTTTACCATTTATTCTTCCAATAAGTTTAAACTAAAAATTAATCAAAATTCATTAATTACGGAAAAAAATTGAAAAAAAATGAAAAAGTGAAGTCGTCATATGTTAGAGGACGACTTCACTTTTCCCCAACACAAGACGTCCTCTGTAAGGACGACATTGGCTTTTGAAAAAAAAATTAAAGAAATCGGCTGAGTGGAGGATGATTTCACCTGCAATGTAGTCCCTCACCCTGACGACTTAACCTTTTTTGCAAAAAAAAATTGAACGAACCCATTTATAGAAATTTCACTTCAAATAGACCCCAAAATGCAAAAAAAAAAAGCCCTATAACAAAGACTTAAACATCGTGAAACAAAATCAGTAAGAACACAAAACTACTAAAGTCATAAAAGGATAGATAACAAAGATGAGATGGAAAAGGGTGTAATAGGGGCATTTATGAGCAGTTATGCCCTGTGGCAATTATTTTATTTGTTTAATATAGGAGTAGCGTGTGATAAGGAAGCCATGTGCATTATAATTCTAAATTCAGAGCAGAGAACAGTATCTGTCATGATGCACGGATACGATACGTGTATCGAATTCGATACGTATCTGATACGTGTATCGAATACGACACATATCCGATACGTTAATACATTTATTTTGAAAATAATAGGATACGATATGTGATAGATATGTGATATATAAATATTGAAAATTGTACAATAATTCTTAAAAACATAATAAATATATCATTGTTAGTAGCTAATGCTAGTAGACAATTTAGAAACCAATTATTTTGGTAGTCAAAACATTGGTGGATAATGTTAGTAACTAATTTAGAAACCAATTCATAATAAAAAAACTATTTTAATTATCAATGTAAAGATCAATTATAATTGTTTGGAACTATTTTAGCTGTCAATCATTTTTAGTTTTTGAATAGGTACCTAAATTGGTCACTCTAAATATTTAATATTTGTTGTCACTAAAATTTGTCATTATTCAAAAAATTTCTCGTAGTGTACTACGACTTTATAAATTAGATAATTCATTAATAAGTATCAATAAAGTATCATAAAGTATCGGACACAGATACGTGTCGGACACGGATACGTGACTCAAATGAAAGTATTGGTGCATGTAACTGAGGGACAACGCAGACAGTTATATTTCGATGTGATTTATTAAAATTTCTATCAATTTATCACAGGTGCTCTATCAGAAATCAGGATATATGTGAGTGAAAGTAGCATGCCTATACAATATACCTCATTCAGCATCCTGTGCAACTCATCCCTTGCCTCAACCACTCGATCTCTATCATTGCTATCAACCACAAAAATGAGACCCTGAGTGTTCTGGAAATAATGCCTCCATAGTGGACGAATCTGCATATAGCAACTAGAGTTATAGAAAAAATACATAAACCCTTATAATAGAAAAAAGTAAAAATTGAATAAGCAACATGAGACACTAACAGAACATGTCACACAGATATGAATAATGTTTGAACCAAAAGAAGACAGGTCCATCAGTGATTCCAAAAAAGAATAATTTAGCAGTAAATTCATCACATTAATCAATTTATATAGCAATATACAGGAGAGAGGCTTAAGAAAAGCTAATCCACTTCCCCAACCAAACCTTCGTAAGAAATATAATATCTAGTAGCAAATTCACAGAGTCCTCAACTCCATAGATCAATCAAACCAGGTGGAGATCATGCAAATAAAAGCCTTGAACAGAGCCAGGAAGTATAACATGAAAGACTCTTTAGGATTGAGAGTCATAGCCATGCATGACTATACTAGCTCTTGTTACAATTACAATAGGAACAAACAAGCAGAAAGAGACAGAAAGTGCAGTTTTACCTTGTCCTGACCACCAACATCCCACACAGTGAAGCTGATGTTCTTGTACTCCACAGTCTCAACATTAAATCCTACAAAGAAAAATGTGGCTCTAATTTAGCAATTTATACTTGTACAATCATAAGAGGAAATACTGCTCTAGCAAACCCAACTCATAATGTTTAAATTTCCACATTAATAATATCATTGCACAAGTGCCAGAAATATCATACTAAATAAATTAATAAGTGAAAATTAATTCGATAAATTAGGATCTCTAAGGACCCTCACACTGAGAAATGGACATCTCAAGAGTATCAAGTTTGCACGACAGGACATTTGCAAGTGGTCCAATGACGGCCCAATAAGCCCACCAACAGTCATTAGGATAGTCTGTTACCACCTTAAACTTTGGGTTTAGAGCTACATCAATACTAGAATACAGACTTGGAAGGTGTGAGCTATCCATCACTTGTATGCTTTAAATTAATTTAGTCATATCACTAGTGATCCTATATTCTCCAGCAATTCCCATAACAAAAAATAATAACACAAATATCACCCCTGGCCATTCATCAGCTTCTGTAAGAGTTCAAATTTTCACATACTCAAAAATAACAAACAGTATGTCAAGTTGTATAATAAATTCTTGGTGCGTGATATGCACAATTCTAATTAATTTTCTTTAGTTTTCCACTGTGTTCTCCTTCAGGGACAACCATGTACCAAACAGTGAGTGCGGACATCTAGTTGCATGGATTCAAATCTTACTACTGCTACTGTTATTACTACTACTGATACTAATACTAGTAGTGGATTATAAATATAACACCAAGTACAACCAAAAAAAGTAAAAGAAGCATGTTATATGGAGCATCTATTAAAAAGGAAAACCGATAGTGAAATTACCGATAGTGGGGATAGTGGTGACGATTTCTCCAAGCTTGAGCTTGTACAAGATGGTTGTCTTACCAGCAGCATCGAGACCTACCATCAGAATCCTCATTTCCTTCTTCGCGAACAACCTACTGAACAGCTTCGTGAAAGACAACCCCATCGTCTCTGTCTCTCACTCCAGTTCGCTGTCCAAACCACACAACCAATCGCACAAATCCATCGCCAACAACACACAAATTTGAATCAGATACGGAAATAGCAGTTATCATACTCAATTGAAAGCTAATTAATAACAAACCAGACAATCGGAACAGAAAAGTTGTTTGTTGCATGAAAATAAATTGAGAGAAAAGTCGAAAAGAATTGAATCAGAGAAAGATAAATTTGTTTACCTCTTCTCGATTCCCAAGAGAAGAGTTGGAGCGAGATATTTTTGTTCTCGGAGAATGACAGAAAGAGAGAGGGAGTTGAGTCTTCTTCGCAGTGTTATTTCATGACAAGTCTTCAATACGGCGTCGCACGGAATCTTAGTCAAAACGCAGTCGTACAATTCACCATTCTTTTTACTTGCACTTGAAATTCGGGTAACAAAGGCTAAATGGATGGATCAATAATAATGAAGCTGATAAAGAAATGTATCTTACAATGATGAAAAATTTAATACTAATAATGATATGGAAAAAATCACATTTTGTCTTAAATTTAAAATAGATATATATCAAATAAATAATAATGTGAAACTTATTCAAGTTGAGATTAAATCAAGGATATCTTAATTATCTTGATAAAATCAACTTCACAAATAATCTTAAGAGTAGAATATTCTAAACTAAGATGAGTCAATAATGCACAACTTGGAACAAATATAAGTTCTTAATATCAGAAAAAACAAATATAGATGTGAAAATTTATTATATAATTGATATATGGCTAAACACATTTTTTTCTACATCATAAACTTTTTAATCTAAATATATATTTGGCTTCTAAATCCTCACCCCAAATTACATATAATACAAGAATACGAACTACTTTTAACATATATATCATGGTAAAGCAACCACTAACAACAACTTTCTATGATGTATTATATGAATCTATGTAACCCTAATTAACATAAATGATCAGCAAGAATCAATGTTGGAAGCAAATCCTGATTTTGAAGGGTTTCCTCTCTGAAGACATTGAACAGGAGGGACTGTTTTGGTCTTCAATTCTCCAAATGCTTCCCAACAAAAGGGTAGATTGTTAGGGTTTTGAGATGATTGTAGCTGAATGGTGTCTAGGGTTATGCCAGTGCATGGTAAGCTATCACTGCATGCAAAATAAATTGGCTCTTTTGTGTATGTTCCTTTTATGTTCATATAATGTATCCCTGACACTGCCACTGCTGATGATTCATTCCTGCACTTCCCACCATCACAATAGTATTGGTCAATGGAGATTGCAGTTTCAACTCCAGAAACTTGAACGTTTGAGAACATGATGTTTTGGACCGATCCAGAGCCACCCTGTAAATGGAAAAACATCAACAATTCTCAGTTAACCTTCCATCAATATGCATATATTTGGTTTCACATTCAAAATTACTCGATTGAGTTCGAAGTGAGGTTTGCATTGACTTTTATATACTTTAAATTGGTTTTACTTGAAACCAAATGATGATGAGAGGATGTGGGACTTGGCCCGACAGGGACCATGGTGTGTGGGACTAGAAATTAATGGGTGGTTTGTTAGCTGTTCGATAATAGGTGAAACAGAATGTTCAAAAAAGTTTGCTATAATAGACTCTAACCATGTTAGAAGTAAGTTTTAAGTCTAACTCAAGTCCATTAAACCGGCTTGTAAGGTAAGATTTGTACCCCACTTATGAAATTGTCTTATTTCTAATTCATATGAGACTTCTAACAAAATCAAATGTAAGATAAAACTTGTTATATTGTAAATTCATCTTATCTCTAATCAACGTGAAATTAACGATGGTATCAAGCCCGCGAGGAAGAGAGAGGTTGAGGATATGTGATGAGTACCTGCCATGTTTTGATTCTAACACCAGTGAGGGTGTTCTGGATAGTGACATCTCGAACAGTGATGTTTCTAACACAGGCTTTGGTGTTCTCTTTGCCAAGGCTTCCGATACTGATTCCATGGCCAGGTCCACAATTCACGTTGTGAACATATACGTCTGAGCAACCAGTTTGAATCGATATGCAGTCATCACCTGCACAGTTTAACATCACAGATTTTACTCATCAACCAGTTCTTCACCATGTTTCACACTTCAAACTTTTTCTTTCCAAAGTTTGGAGAAATTTATGCACAATATAACACCATACACCATATTTTTAGTGTATCCCTATTATATTATTAGTATTTTCCTTTATTTGATTTTGCTGGTCTAATAGCATGAACAATTGGGAAACTATATTGTTTACTTTTTTGTCATTCACGAGAAGAGATAGTGTTTGTAATATTATATTAATATCTCTTTATTTTATGCTGTTGGTCTCAGAGAATGGTGGTTAGAAGTTATAGTATTGGATTGTGACTGACACAAGTTGAGACTATGGACCCATTTTAGGATCAAAACTTTCATTCATCACGGGATGAAACATTGTTTGTGACATCAGTGTTTGAAACCTGTTGATACAAGTATGATGAAAATGATGGTTTTTTGAGATTTTTTATTATATTGTAGAACCATAGATGCATGCTTACCACAAGCAAGTGTGGTGCTGTAGATGACCACATTTTGTGAGTTCTGCAGATGAATTCCATCAGTGTTGGGGCTATCACCAGGTGACGAAACCTTTATATCAAACACTTGAACGTTTGTGCTTGAATCAAACTTCAGATGGGTCTGTTGGCTGTTCTGAATTGTTATTCCTGTCACTGTTACACCATCACTTCCATAGAACCTCAGGGCCTAATTAACACAACACATGACAATTTTAGTTTTTTGAGAGAAATTTATTAGGAAAATACAATATTAAGATGTTTAGTTTCAATCTATATTAGAAATTTATAGGTTTATAGATATCCTTTCTTATAAGATGTTTAATATTTTTTTCCTATCACGTTTAATAGTCTCGTATTGCTTAAAAGTGGAGACTTAAGACAGTTTATATACCCTTTCTCCTCTCACCTTCTGAGATGTCTCTTAAAGACAAAGCTGTGACGGAGCACCACGCTTCAAAATAGACAATACCTTGTATGCATGGTAATTGATTATAAAGGCGTCTCTTAAAGACAAAATCGTAACGGGCTCAAAAATACAGACAATTATGTGCATGGTGATTGACTATAAAGGCGTCTCTTAAAGACAAAATCATAATGAAGCATACACTCCAAAACACGGACGCTACCTTATATGTAGGGTTAAATATGTTTTTGGTCCCTCAAGTTTCAGCCAAATTTTGGAATTAGTCCTTCATCAAAACTTTTGACCAATTTAGTCTTTCATCTTTCAAAATGCGTGAATTTAGTCCTTTTAAACAAATTTTGTTAAGTTTATGTGACGTTTCAAGCGCATTTCATGATAGTATTTAAATTATTTACACTGTTTGACACATTTTTGCTTCAATGTTAACTTAAATACTATCATGAAATGTGCTTGAAACATCAGATAAACTTAACAAAATTTGGTTAAAAGGACTAAATTCACGCATCTTGAAAGATGAAGGACTAAATTGGTATAAAGTTTTGATGAGGGAATAATTCCAAAATTCACTGAAACTTGAGGGACCAAAAACATATTTACCCCTTATATGTATGGTGATTGACTATAATTTTATCATCGGATTTGGGATTGGAACAATTTCTATTCAAATGTAGGACTTAAACTCACTTAAACTTGTACTAATAATTTGGATAGAAAGAAAGGATAGTTTTTTAATGATGGAAGGATTAATCTTACTGTTGGTTTTGTGCTTGGAAGTCTTCCACTGCTTTCCAGCTTCACTTGTGTGGAAGTGGGTGAGTCATTCCACCAAACAGAACCTTGGCCATCAATGACACCTTTACCTCTTATTGTGATCTTTTTAAGCTTTGAAAATTCAAGCCATTGCAGGGTACCAGAGCCCCAAGCTGCAGAGCTTGTAGGTGCAATGATTTTTCCATCTAACTGCAAGTGTTTTTATAACCAATTGCCATTAGTAAATATATAATAAGTTGTGTCTCATAAATCATAAAAGGTGATTCAGAAATACACTTTCAACACTCTTAACCTAAAAAAGAAATTGGTGTTTGTCTTGTATCAGAGAGAAAAATGGGAAGAAGAAGAAGAATGTCTTCACCTGAAAAACAATATTTGGCTCACAGTTAGGACCAGAGAAAGAGACTGGTTTCACCAAAAATACAGAACCAGATGGAACCACCATTGTTGAACCCTCCACCTTACAAGCAGCTTCCCATGCTCCTTCAAAGGCCTGCATAAATTTTTGTATGGTACCAGTTTAATACTCAGAAATGGAAAAGTTGATGAAAACTTTACCTTAAAAATGGTTTTTAAAGCTGAATTAAGCTTAAAATTTATTTCTTTTAAGGTAAATTATTTTTATGGTTAAATATCTTTTTTGTTTTTAAAGTTTTAGTCGAATTTGAAATTATTTTTTTTTTCAAAATTTTTGATTAATTTAGTCTTTCATTTTTAAAATGCGTAAATTTAATTTTTTTAATTAATTTTTATTAAGTTTATCTGACCTTTCAAGCGCATTTCATGATAGTATTTGAATTATTTACATCAATTGACACATTTTTATTTCCATGTTAACTTAAATATTATTATAAAATACGTTTAAAATGTCAACAAAGTTTAACAAAATTTGATAAGAATGACTAAATTCACACGTTTCTAAAGATGAATGACTAAATTAGTATAAAGTTTTGAAATAAAACTAATTTTAAAATTCACTAAGGGACCAAAATCATATTTAACTTTATTTTTATCGATCTCTAACAATGAAAAACAAAGGTGAAAATGAATTCATTTGGGAAACCAATGAACAACTGGTTTGAATTGAAAAATCAATCACCTTTGTATCATCTGCATGACCATCACCTTTGGCACCATAGTCCAACACATTAAAAGTAGAAGAAGCTGCTTTGAGTTTCCTCCAATGGCTGACACGTGTGGCAGTGCAGCTTGAAGACCACACAGAGAATGCAATTGCGATGATCAATGCAATGATCTTTGGATTCATATTCATTTTCGTGTTCATGTTCTTCAATTTTGAAAGAGAAAACAGAGATGCAGAGTGAGAAGGTGAAGAAGATGATGGTTTAAGGAGAATAAAGAGGTTTTCTGCAATTCGCATAGCGGGAAATTGAAGCTCTATTTATAGGGAGAAAAAAATTGTGACACTTGCATTGCACACGAGACAAACAGTATCAAATCGTGACCAGTTCACAGGTTATGGACAATACTAGAATTTAATTGCAATAGTTTTTTCTTTTGTAATAAAATTTCATATTTATTTAAGAAAATGATTTTTTGACTATTAAATTTTTGACAACTTTTTCTTATAATCTTAGGTGTTATTTTTTAAGTAATTTTTCATTTTTTTCATTTTCTCATTTTTAATATTTCAAAACCATTTAAAAGATGGCACCTCATGTTACAAGAAAAAGTTGTCAAAATTTAATAATCAAACTATCATTGTTATTTTTCAAAAAATTATTTGGGTTTACAAATGTTTTCTTTCTAAGAACGTTGTTTTTAATTCTTAATCAAAATTTTGATTGTTCCTCGTTATAAAAGTCTATGTGAATATAGCATCATTATTGATATACAAATAACTCCTCATCTTATTTAAAAAAGTTATTAGTTGTAATTAAATTAAATACATACAAGAAAGCTAACAAATTATTTATATCTTTCTTCCATTTTTTTATTTAATTTTTTATATTAAAAGTTATATAGTGATGGGTAGATTTCAATTATATTTTTTAAGATTAAATTTTAATAAACTTTTTATTTAAAGACATGACATCATCTTTATGAAATAATTTTGATAAATTAATATTATCTTAGAAAATGGATTATAAATTTAATTTAATCTTATAAAATTATTTAACAAGACGAAATTTATAATTTATTTACATATATATTACAATTTTCTTATTGAAATTGTTCAAAATTTTAATTCTAAAGTTAAGATAAAGAAAAAGTAATAAATTATTAGTAATTTAGTGGAATCTCTCTCTCTCTATA
>Ga0099823_1001081_pt1 | contig 21277 bp, 8 predicted proteins | sample CowpearedBW_FD_76831 | JGI IMG/M metagenome (GOLD analysis project Ga0099823, IMG submission 76831) | Root nodule microbial communities of legume samples collected from California, USA - Cow pea red BW | ecosystem: Host-associated > Plants > Roots > Nodule | place: USA: California | collected...
GATTTATGTCTGTTCTGATTGTTTGCAGGTGATTATAGTAATTTGATATGATTTTAATAAAACTATAACTATTATTAAATACCTTCATACATATATTTTATTACAATATCAATTATCAATTACAACTCTTTGATCTTTGCAAAATATTTCGGATATATAAAAATCTTGGAACTAAAATTAATATATATTTAAGTTGGCTGTGATACAAAGTACATAATCTCCGTTTAGTTTAAATTAACAGGAATAGTATAATTATTTGAATAAATATTTGTATACATGTATAATATATTAACATGTAAGTATTAAAAACCAAAAAGATAGAAAATATCTTTTCCATACGAATGGAGAACTTAAAAACCCCAAAAATTTATTTACGAGACACACATTTGAGTTCATGTTCAGGTGTTTTTGAAGATCAGCATTCCCATCCAACAGTTCCCTGAAATTTTGCATTTTTTCCAATTTTTTTACTTAAAATACTGGAAAACATTTTCAGTTTTTTGGGCTAATTGGGCCTTTTATGGGCCTTCACAACTGAGTGCACCCCCAATAGTGATTATCCACTCACATATGAGTTTTATGAGAAACAATTGGTGAAATGTTAAGGAAAGTAGAAATGATTTGGTTATTTGTGTAGTGCATAATCCACATATGAAAAATATAGCACCCTATGTGAACTTTTGTTAATAATTCACATATCAACTTATATAAAAATAGAGATACTTTAATAGAACACAAAATTTTAAAACCTAAATTTAAATTTTAACGAGGTTTATACGTAACTTATATATTATGAAATTATCATTATAAAATTAAATTATTTTATTGTCGATATGGAACTTTTAATCCATTTTCCAGGACAGGCTCTAACTTGACTCTGATATCATATTAAAAGTGGGTTTGAAGCCTAACTCAACCCTATAAAACCGGTTTGTAAAGTGAGATTTACATTTTACTTATATATATTATGAAATTGTCTTATCTTTAATTGAGGTAAGATTTCTAACATATTAGATAGATTTACACGTACCACTAAAAAACATCAAAATTTTCTGGAAGTACGTTCCATTGTCATAATCTTCTCTTTTTATAACTCCCGTAACCACAATGTCAACGAGACATATATGCAAAATAAAGCATTATTTGTCGTGCTTTTTGTACAATAATTCATGGAATTGTATAACCAGCAGCATCACACAGAATAATACTTTAGTGTTTGTTTTGTTCTTAAATAAATATTTCAAATAAAATAAAACACATATAAATAGTTTTTATTCTCAATTCTAAACGTGCTTTTGAACTTAGCAGAACATGTATACATGGATAACATTGAGACATTCTCCTTATAGTGTAAGAAAAAAAAAAACTTTTTTATATTCGTTTCCTTTTGTTTTGGTGACAAAGAGAAGACATGACACAATGCATAGATTCAATTCAATCTGTATCTGTCGTAACCTGATTATGAATGTTGACGATGATGTATAATTTGTACAGTGGTGTCAATTATGGAACAAAATCTGTCTCTGAGTACTAAGAATATTATACAACAGAATAATGCAACATTTCTCTTTGATTCCTTTATGACGTCAAATTAAGATCATTTTATTCCAAAAGGAAAATTGTAAAGGATTTTGATCATTATCACATTATATACCCAGAAAGTAGACTTTGGATAGAATCTGATCCCATCTTTTACTCATTTTAAATTTCCATAAACTTTCTAATATTAAAATGTAAACACTCATTTTAGTAATTAATAATAAGGTTAAATATGTTTTTGTCCCTTAATTTTCAGTGAATTTTGAAATTAATTCATTTTGAAACTTTGGACCAATTTAATCTTTTATCTTTCGAATTTTATAAATCTAGTCATTTTAATTAAATTTTGTTAAGTTTATTTGACATGTCAAACGTGTTTTATAATAGTATTTGACTTAACACTAAAACAAAAATGTGTCAAACAATATAAACAACTCAAATATAATTCTAAAATATGTAGAAAACATCAAATAAATCTAACAAAATTTGATTAAAAATACTAAATTTACGTATTTCAAAAAAAGAAAGATTAAATTGATCTAAAATTTCAAAATGGACTAATTTTAAAATTTACCTAAAATTATGGGACCAAAATCATATTTAATCATTATAATATAAATTGTAAATTTTTATTTAGTCTTTAAATGTGTGAGGGATTTGTAATATTTAAGGATTAATTTGTGAAACCAGAATAGGCATTTCCATTATGTATTTTTTGTCCACAATTTGATTAGGGATAATAGGTTATGGGGTATAGGGTCCCTGGTATATGTGCATATTTATGTAAAGAAAAAGTTAGCCAAAAAGTGTAAATAAATAAAGTGGAGAAAAGGGTTGAGACCTGAAAACAATTAAAGTGAAAAGGTTGTGTTTGTATGGAGGCAGACACACACACGTGATGGTGCACTTGCTTCTATGCCATTGCTTCTCTACCACTTCTTTTGTTACTTTTCATGAAAGATAAAACCTTTCAATATTATCAATCAAAGATTAGGTTTTATTTGCTTAAGGGTTTAAGCAATGATTTAGCCTTTTTAATAGACATTTAAAGAGCATGTTAGTTCTTAAATGAATGACTTTGCATTATTATCAAATTGATGCAAAAAGATTTTAGATAACTATATAACTATATATAAACAATTTGAACATTTTTCTTCATTTATGTGTTTTATTTAAATTTAATTTTTTTTATTGAGTTTTTGATATTTATCTTCAACATATACTGACTTTCATATTTTAAAATATATTAAAAAATTAATATACCAAAATTAGTATATTTTATAAACAAAATAAAAGACGACATAAAAAATTCAGCAAAAAGATTTTAATTTTGTATGTAAAATGAAGGACCATTTTATAACTAAATTATTATCTTTTCTTTCCATCATCATTGCATGTTTCAACTCAAATAGAATAATAATAAGAAAAGTGATTTAATGTTCAAATTAATTAATATTCTTCTGAAAATTGGGATATATATTAAATATCTATTTCATATAATATATTTATCATATTCTTATGAGGTTAAAGATGGTATGGTCCAAGCTTTTTAAGGAAAATATTCTCTTATTTTGATATGAATTGACATTACTTATGTTGGAGATATAATTCTCTATACATGATTTCATCCTATAAATTTTGTTTTTAGATGCTAATATAGGTTGATACATATCAAAGTGGAGCAATTATATAAGTTGGGTCTTAAAAAATATTATTAGATTATTAAAAAAGAATGTTTATAACAATTATTTCAATAGACATACTTTTTAATGATGCATTTAATTTATAATACTTTATGGTTTAGTACATAAAAACCATATCAATAATGCACTATTTTTTTTATTAAACATTGATAATGATGTTTCCATTATTAAGAAAAAAAGACTTTTTATATTTGCTTAATCAAACTAGTTCTTATTATAGGTTCAGTAAATTAATATTCGCTTAATAAATTTATTTTTTTTAACTATTTTTAATTTTTAAACATAAAAAAAAAAGACTGACGGGCCGGCGGCGGGCCTGGCCCATGTCTACTATTTCATCTCAAGTTGCTCAAAATAATGTCTCCATGTAATATTTAATGTATTTAAAAAATATTGATGTTATTTTATAATCTATTAGTATAAATAAAATTGAATACGTTCCTAATAATATATACAAAAAAATAAATAAGTAATATAAATACGTATTATTGAAACTCTATAGAACCATATAAAGAATAATAAAATTAATTTAAATGAATTTAATTTACTTGTATTTCCATTTGTTTTAGGCTAATATAAGTAATAAAGTATGTATTTTCTAATTTATTAAAAATAAGTTCACCTTGATTGACATTTACTGAAAAGGATAGACAAACAATTGCAAAAAGAAAATAAATACAAAAAACTGAAAAAATTCTAAAAAAATGGACAAGTAGAACAATTCGGTACCTCATACATAAAATAGTATGAATTGCCATCGCATACAAATCACTAGAATCATTATCATGTGACAAAGACAACAGAAGAACTTTAATATATAGAAAAACTTATATTTTACTATGAAAATTTTCCCAACAAATATAATATATTAAAAGTATTAAAAAAGTATATATTTTTGCTTTGATATTCTAGTTCTAGTTCTAATGACATTGATCCAGATTTTACATGAAAAGAAAGTGCATAATAGATGAAATGGTAAGCAAAGAAGTTTAGTTATGTAAAAATTAAACATTAATTCCCTGAACACAACTTACACCACATACATGGTATCCATAACATAACATCTCAATAATTGCCCCAACTTCCAGCTTTATCAGACATTACATATATTTTCTCAATGAATAGTGGTGAACTCAGACTTAAGGGGATACCATTATTTCTACCTTCACAGAAAGGGTTCGCAAAAGTTAGTAGATAGTTTGAACTTTGAACCTTTAAGGTTAAGATAGTCAAGGGGGGACTCATTTCTTTCTCTTCAGCCTCCAAAAAAAAAAAAAAATTACAACACAAACAACCATGAACATGGCTCAGGAATAAAGTGAATATCATTGTTCACTGTGGCCATGGAACCTGTGGCCTTTAAGATCTGAAAGGCACAAGGTTTTGGGAAACTGGACCTATGAATGACCTTAATAAGTGTTACTAAAGGAAACCAATACAGGCTTTAATCTGTGTCAGTTTTTGAATATGAAATGCTACAGACGTGGCTTAGGAACCTTCCTTGTAGGAATATCAAGTGCATCATAATGACCAAAACCGTGGTAGAGAACTCTGATTGGGTTTTCTTTGCCGTATTCTTGGCCATACTCAGCAATTGATATCAAGCCACCAGCCTCCTTATCATACATGTATACAGTGATAGGCATCCTGGAAAATGGACCTCCTATATTAACATTGACTGTGTTCAGTAAATGACTGCATATGAATTCACTTGCCCAAAAGGAAGAGAGACTTACTGCAAAACATGTGATGCAATGAACAATTCGGGTTCACCTCCCCACACATGAGGCTTCCTTATGTGTGAAATATATGTATCAAAATCACCTTCAATGAACCTGAAGATTTCATGGGAGAACTATGTTTATTAGCAAATAATCAATTATCGATTTCATCATTATACACAAAGTTTAATGCATACATTTTGATTTAAGTTCACTACATTCCTCCAGAAAGTGTGGTATAAGTTATACTAGTAGAAGAACAAAATAAATAAATAAACTAAATTGATGTTTGAGATCAACTTAAAATGACAATTTTCTCCTGCCGATTTTAGGATGTCCACTATAAGTTAGGAATATAGGTAAACTACTCTTAGGCTAGCTTTTGGAATTGAGTTAAGTTTTGTTCATTTCAATCAAGACCAATCAATTTTATGTTGTACCAACAAATATCCAGTTCTACAAATCTTAGACTACAAATGTCCATCATGAGTGTTAATTGCTCAGATGTCCCACGTTGAGTCAATATATGGTCGGGCTATTTTTCATAACGGTTCAGAAATTATTCCCACTTGAGCTAACCGTTAGAGCCAAGTTACGCTCTGTTCATTTCTAGTAGTTTTAATAAAAATAAAAAAGCATGGAGAGAATCTGCTTGTACCAGAGCATACTTTGAGGGTAGAACATGAAGATTGAGAATAAACTTAATCTTTTATTAACAGTAGAAACAGTTATTGTGATGTCTCAAACATTCTATTGTATTTTTAGCTGTTTACATGTTATGAGGGGAAAACAGATTGAAAGAACTGTATTGATAAAATTGTCAATCAAGCAATGGAATCATCAGAACGCTACAGGATACGGGAGCTCACCATTCAGTTTCTTCCCTTCTTTTGACAAACTCATCAGCAACCTGAAAAATGAAAGACAAAAATCAAGAGCATGAGCTGAAGTAAAGTAGTGACCAGATGACTTCAACTGCTTTATTAGGAAGCTACTATAAGAATAATTTGAAATGGTGATCCATCAGCAATTGATATATCTCAGTAATCACTTTAAATTGTTGGCAATACTGTGCCTGTTTGTTTTTCCAATTAGTTTAGTTTCAAGGAAGTCAGGAGGAAGGTGGCGTTTTAAACTTGTTACAATGATGCACAGAGATACATAAAACATACTCTGGCTCGTAAATCATCCGCCAGCTCCCTTTGGATGTTTTCACTAGGAGGAGGCTTTCCAGACCTCAAACAGGCCCCACGAGCAACAGAGCGAAATAAACATCTTCCATCCCCTGGTATTCCTGCTCAGTACCATAAGTTTAGTAAACATTGCAGTTATTACTTACAAATGCATAGGAATAGACTTGTATGTGTATGTATCTAGACTCTGGAGTTTTAACAGAAAGCAAAGCTCACCAATTACAGAATAGTCAGTATAAACTTTCTTCCCATGTGAGAATTTAACATTTAACTCATACTCGTTGCAGTCATCTTTCCTATTTTCATTCTCAGAATGTGATTCGGCATGAGCAGGCTCAGAACTAGAACTACATACAAGTAACCCAAAAATCAAGCCAACTGAAGCACATCCCCGCAGCCAACTGACTGGACCAAAATTACACTTGACTTTGTGCAGCAATTTTTGTTTGGGTAACAAAAGCCTCATATTCATACTTTGGCATGCCAGTGAAATTTCATGATACCTCTTCCGAGGTACTACAGAACTAAAGAATCGAGTATTTCCCCTTGGCTTGGAGCAGCATGATCGAAGGAAGCCCCCTCTTATTGTTTGGCCCATAACCGTAGAACAAGACAATTTTGTGCAAACAGAAAGATCAACATGATTTATGTCTGACTCCCCAGGAAATGAACTAGAAGAAAATGAAGTGGATATTCCGCGGGACCAAAGTCCATGAATGTTACTGCTCATCAGCAGTGGAGAACGACCTTTCAAGACAACAGCATTTATTGAAGATTGACTAGTAGAAACGCAAACACTCATGTTTACATTGCCTGAATAAAAGCCAACCATATTCATCAAAAACTATTCAAAGTAACATTACTATTTTTATCAGAATTAATTTTTTTATCAGCCCAGAGTAACATTACTATGAATATATGAATTAGCATTAATATTCCCATAAAACCCAATATTATATGGCAGCTCCTAGCTTAGTTCTCAAGACAGTCAGTTCAGCGGACTTGAAAGTCCTTATCATGTTAATCATGTTTATAAAATCCATATCACTTGGAAATTAATATAAAATTGCATAAATATTATTTCGTTTAGTCCATGGCCATGATTTCACACAGTATCGGAAGCTGACAACCAAAGCATAAATATTATTTTAAACTAGTATCGTGTAGTCTTAAAAACAACATAAATGCCAACTTTTTAGATATAGGTTAGTAACTTGTTGATCTGAAGTTCGTCAAAATGCCAGATCATGAAATCATACTCAATAAGATAAAAATCACATTGCATAAGATAGATTGATAAGAGCAACGACCATATTTTTTTCGTTTTTTACCCATTGTCCATGTATGTACTCAAAGACTCGTTATAGAGGCACTCCTATTTATTCTTTCCATTGATTTCCAGTAATTTCTGGTGTTAAAAGTTCAATTTCAATATCATTACACATCAACTATTCTATTTGACACAATTGAAGGATTACTTACATTCTATCAAGCGTTTGGGTGGCTGCTATAGACCCATGGCACCGGCAAGCAAGAGATTTCATAAAAATAAAGACCAATCTGAACATCTGGAAGGCTCAAATGTTTAAAGTGTATAATGTTTCTCACACCACGAACACAGGGGAATAACCAGTCTAACTCCCAGGATTCAATTTCTAAATTTAAGAGAAAAAAAATGTACGACAGATTAGAAGTTAGTTTTATCATTTTCCTATCATTCACGTCAATCCATATCATGGCACAATACACCATTTATATACAGTATTAAGTGTCTAATACTCTGTGAAAAGCAAGACTAAGGATGCATCTGGGTAAACTGTTTAATCAAGTACTTATTCAATGAGGTCATACTACACAAAAGCTTTTGTCATAAATTAGAATGTGAAACCTATCAGAATAAGCTAAAGGTATTTGAAGCACTTCCCTAGAAAGCTTTAAAATATGGAGAGAAGCTTATTGAAATAACGCAGAAAGAGTTTATAGGAGTCATGAGATATTTGCTAAGATGCATAGAAACTCTTCCAAACATCTTCTAAATTAGCACTAAATCACAAATGAAAACAGGAATCAACCATGTGATTCCCATCTTTGAATGCATCTTAAACTTGACATTTTCCCATCCTTTAGACGATTATATACAATTAAGTTAAGAATCTGTTGAAACCCTGCAGTGCTTCTTTTCTCCTATTTACCAGCTTAGACTCTATTATCTTCAGAAATCTCTAATTGGACATATTTAAATGCTTCCTTCAAAACGGTCCATCTAACAATTAGATATAACCTTTTAAGTTAAACATGAAATCAATTTATACTTTCTTTTTACCAACACCATTCCAGGCGGAGAGTCTTCAATACTTCATTCTGAGAAAGTAAAGGTGCATCTTTATATGAAGAGAAGTTATTATCATTCAAGCTTGTTCGAAGTTGGTAATAAACGCCTGAAACTTTGAAAATTTATATATTTAGATTGCTCAATCCACTAAATTTATCATTTGGCTTTTCAGATATTCACATTAGAATCACATGAAATTCCCTATTTATTCCAATCCAAGTTCAACCCCTTTCAGTTCTTTTCTTGATTGAACCCATATCAGTTACTATCATCAACAACCCAAAATACTAAAATGCCACCAATTAAAACATGTCACGATTTAACACGGGATTTTTCATAGCATGGGTCTATCAGCAGGAATTAAGTATGTATAATACAGTATTTAATATAAAATTCAAAGTCCCTATGACTCCTATTACTGCAATTTATGTATAACAGATACAATATAAAGAGGAAAGGGGAATAAAAAAAAGGGCAATGGACAGAAGGAGACATGGGGTGAGGAAAAACAAACCTGTTGAAGACAATGCAATGAAGAGTGAGTAAATGGGTTTTGGGGCTCTAAAGAGTTTTGTGAATGAGAAAAGCTAGAATCTGGAATTGAAGAAAAGAATAATAACAATGGTTGGAAGATGAACGGGTGAAGCAAGATTTTCAAATGATGATTCAGGAAATTCAGTATCGTTCATCTCATCTCTGCAACCTCTAGTTCCTTCTGGATTGGGTAATACGGGCCAGGCCCTATTACATGGGTTGGATTGACTCTTGCTTCCTGCACCCGCAAAACTTTCTTTATGCACCCGAATTTTGAAAATGACCATTTCATCTTTCATGGAAGTAACTTTGGGATTACTTGTTTCAGAAACTTTCTGGAAACAAATTTTCTGGAATTTCTAAAATATATTTTTTGAAACAGAATTTGCAGAATACGATTTTCGAAATAAAATTTTGGGAATGAAATTTCTGAAATACTTTATGAAACAACCTTTTTAAACATACTTTTTGAAATATTTTCTGAAACAAGCTTTTAAGTGAATAAGGATATATGAGGGTGCATTTAATCATGATGGGGTGTACGAATGCAAAAGCCTTCAGATTTTACTTGGATTTGGAGGTTTTATAAACGACCATTTTTCTAAAGACTAATTGTCACACAAACAAAGGCTAGTCCACTACTTTTTTTTAAAAGGGTTAACTATTAATTTAATAATCAATTTATTTTAATTTAAATACCTTTTATAATCCTAAAAAGGAAAATGTTAGCTTTAGATTCCTAACATTTTCTAAGAGTTTTTTTAACTCCTATTATAAATGGTTAGTTTAAGACTGAAAATGAAAAATATTAGTTAATGTAAAAAAATATTTTAAATTAATATTATTATATTTCTTTTGTATAAGTAAGACACCATTTATTGAAGACAGAAAAGATAAGTATATATATTATTTATACTTTTTCATTCAAATTTTACTTTTTTATATCATATTTTCTATTATAAATAATTATAGTCTTAGTTTCATGCAATAATCTATTGATCAAGTTTTGTATTAATTTCTATACTGTTAAGATGAATCTGCACGTGCTTAAGGTAAGATTTTTATGCTTGGTTGATTTAATTTAAGTTTTTTTTTCTATATTTTTAAGTATAATAATACGATTTCTCATCTTTTAATTTTTATCTCTCATTTTTTTTACGTGATTTAATATAAATCATTGTACCACTATTTCTTTTTAAAAGAATTGATAGTTCATACTAAATCACATTAAGTAATAAGAGATGAAAGTAAAAAATAAGAATCAAAATATAATTTTTTTTATTTTTTTATTGCGTGTCTTTTCTTTAGTTTTATTCTTTGCCCAGGCTTTTATTCTTTAGTGTTATGAGGGTTATAAATGTTATAATTTCTTGAAAAAGTTGTTATAAATTCAACTTATTGATTGAATTGATTAGTGAAAAATAATTATTTTGAAGTAAAAATCCTCACAAAAAAATCAGACATAATAAAACATACTCGTGTTAAATACATAAAAATTTCAACTTCAAACATAAACCACCATAATATAAAAAAATATAACTAAATCAAGACTTTTTTTTTCCTCGTGATTCGATTTTCATTTATTATTCAATAAAAAATAGTTACTTTCAGGTACAACTCAAAATAACTGTGTTAAGTTTCTGGAAACTTCAACTCAACTTAAAACAAAAGCCCCTAAGGTATAAAAATACAAAAAAGAAAAAATATTTTCTAATTTTTCAAGTTTCCATTTGTTCATAACAAAACCAAGTTTCATGAAAAATACGAATTTAACCACATCTATAACTTTACGAAATCTAATGTAAAATTCAGTTAAGAGAAAAGAAAAAACAGTATCTGATGGTGTGTCACTAACATCGTAGCAGTTGAGTAGGTAATAATCGATGTGGGGTTTTTCTACCACGATCACATTGTTTTGTTTTTGTTTTTTTCTTAAAATCAAGGTTTCAATTTTCATATGCAGGGGTGTGAAACGCATGCAACTTTACTCTTCCTTTTTCCACAGGCGTGGATGCGAACAAAGATTCTTTCATTCATGCACTCTTTCCCCAACTCTCCCACAATCCCACTTTTGAATTTTGGATCGCTTCCAACGGTCACTCTCTACCCTTTTCCCTTTCACAAACCCTACTTTCCTCCTTCTCTGTAAATGGGTTGGAATCTCATCTTCTGGCTCCTCATTTGTTTCCCTGCCAACATTGCCCTTCTCGCTTCTACTTTCTACCAGGTCTTCAATTTTTCATTTGCTTAATTATTATTATTTTTTTCGGTAAAACTGTTTTTGAATTGGGGTTATTGTTGTTGGGGTTGAAGGTTTTGATTCTGTCGGATTTGGAGTCTGATTACGTCAACCCTTTCGACGCTTCGTCTCGGATTAACTACTTCGTGCTTCCGGAGTTCATTGGGCAGGGAGCATTGTGTGTTCTGTGCCTCTTCACTGGCCATTGGTTCATGTTTTTGCTCACAGTTCCTGTTACTGTCTACCATGCCAGACTGTAAGTTAACTTGTTCATGTTTTTTTTTTTTTGTTAGAGGAGAGTGAACTATGTGTTGTTGTTAGTGGCATTGTGTTTGTTTGGTGGGGTTTTTAGGTGTGATGTTTTTGCTTCTGATACTGTGTCTGTGTGTGCTTTTAATAATGTTATTATGGCTGAAATAAATATCCTCTTCCGTAGGCTAAAATCATCTTGTTACCTCATCTTTCTAGAAGTTAGAGGAGGTTTTTTTTATTATTTAAGTTGGAATGGATAAATTGATTTTAACTCATTGTTGAACTCAATTTATATTACCTTTTTTTATTTTCCTTTTTTGGGTGCTTTTAGAAAAGGATTGAGGCCCAAGAGTTTTACTTTCAAAGGATTTATGTGAACTCAAAACCAAACACTTTCTGGAGAAGTTCTGTGTTTATTCAAGAAGTTAGATGAGATTTTTTTTTATAGAAGTCAGAATGCGTAAGTTGAGTTTGACTCATGGTTGAGCTCAATTTACTTTTCCTTTTATGGTTGCTTTTAGAAAAAGTTTGAGGCCCAAGAGTTTTTCTTTCGAAGGATTTATGTGAACTCAAAACCAAACACTTTTTTTGGGAACCTTTGCGTTTACATTTTGTTTTTTGTTTTTCCTACATATACATAGATGCCTGCGTAGGTTTACTTTTGCTTGGAGAATAAAGGGAGTGAAGTATATGTATGATGTGATTATAGTTGTGCATTTATACAATCTCTTGTAAATGGAATATTGCTCTCTTTATTACTGTTTGAATATGAAGTTCTAATTGAAACTGCTACTCTGATACACCTCAGCCACTTTGTTATGACAGCTTTTAAATATTTCATTGTGACAAAGTAGATGAAGTTCTTTAAACTCTCTGTTTTGGCTACGACAATGTTTATTGTTTAGTTGTTTGGCTATTATAATTTACTAATTTACATCTGAATTTGCAAAAGATTCTTTTGAAATATTTTTCATATCTTTCTTGTCAATCTGAATATGTTCTTATTACATAGAGGTTTTTGTAAACCCAAGAGAAATCCTTAGTCCTGTTCCACAGTTGCAGAAAAGTCTTCTGTGGTCTCACCTTTTGCTTTCACCCCAGCTGGGACCCATCATTCATCTCTTGAATTACTAAATATAGGCAATATGTACTCTCTTTTTCTCGCTTGATACTTCCACAATATTTCTCTTGGAATTTTATTGTAACTTATAATATCTAGTGATATCTTAACATTATCTAAACATCATCAATATAAGTAGAATTCTCAGGGCAGCGACATGTTTTTCCTTTTCTAAGTTATAGCAAGGTAGTAAAAGAAAAGAGATATTGCAACATTTTTTAGAATGCTTCTTCCTTCAACTTTATATAATCAAGGTCCTCCTGGCACCAAGACCGAAACCAAAGCAGAGTCACACCATCCATCTTCATGAAAGTTTGTTGCAACTCATTAAAGGTGATTTTCGTGCTCCTCAAATAAACTTTCTGCTCTAGTGATCCACAAAGCAGGTTCCCATATAAAATCTGGCAGCTCATCCTTCATGGCCCACTTGCCCACCATCCCTGGTAACACAGATATCTCGTGGTTAAGATAAGACTCAGATTCGATAGAAACACAGCAATATCATTGATTGAAAAAACAAAAACTCTTGCAAATTGTAGAAGAGAAACACCTGTAATCCCAGGGTAAAGATTCTCAGAGAAGACATGTTCCCAATGTAAGGTTATCTAACAAAAGCTACAGCATTATTTTCACCCTTGCCATACCCTCTCCCTATGACTGCCTTGCCTCTAAAACCAAACTGACCACATAAACTATTTTAACTAATTCTATGTTGAGCAAATTGTTGGGCTTTAAGCCCAAACCTAGAATTCTAGCATTGCCTTACAAGTGATATAATGCCATTGTGAAACTCTTATAAGTAATTGTATATTTTAGTCATTTCTTTTCAAAATTCTTTCACCAAAAAGATTGACAAAGAAAGACATGAATACATAGAATATTGGATTCCTATTGTAGGCTGGCAATCAACATCAATCTATTCTTTAATCTTCTCGTTATACGATTCGGATCCTGAGGTTTTCATTGAAACTGCATACAATCTGGTCTTTTTATCCCTATTACTAACTGTCTTCGTGATGACAAATTGGATAGAATTTTTTAAACTCTGTTTGGATTTGTGAGGATTACATTTATGTTTTGGCATTGTTGCTATTTGTGTTAACCTTGTTCACTGGTTTTCTAGAGGGAAATGAATGTGTTATGTCATATGATCCATGCAACATGATTGTTAGTTTCTTGTTTAAAAAATTTCCAACTTCTGTGTCTAAATTAGTGTTAAGTTATTTTTTGCGGGTTCATATGCATAGAGTAGGAAATGTCAACAACGATTTTTTTAGTATAATGAATAAGTTTATGTTTGTTCTTCCATTTAGAACATATTGTTTAAACTTGTTTTATGTTCTTTTTAGTCATGATTATTCCTTTTCTATGATTCAGGTATATGAAAAGAGAGCATCTTATTGATGTTACTGAGGTATTTAGGGTAGTTAATGCTGAGAAGAAATTTCGGATAGTCAAACTTGCTTTATACTTAACGGTTCTCATTGTTACTATCTTCAGGTTTGTCACACACCCTTACAATAGAACATGCTTATCTACTCTGCTTTGTCTTGCACGATCTAACAGCTTAACACCGTATCTATTTCCTTTTCTAATTAAGACCTTCCATTAGGATGCTTGCCGCAGGAAGAATAATATTCTACATTTCCAAGTTTGAAGGATTAGACATTCGGTCAAATCTCTAGTGGTCTTGAAAAAAATTGTAATCCTCCGAAGTATACAATCTACACTTTTCTTTAGAATATTACAATTTATCTGATTAGGAAATTGACCATGTCAGCTGCCATGGTTTTAGAGACCCTTGGAATCCTGTAATTACATTTTCTTGACTAGTCCCTCTCCAACTATATTTTCTCCTCTCTAATTCTTTTGGTCATGTAAATGGTCGTAAATATTTTCAAATGACCTTTGAAATTGTAATTTTCTTGTCATATATAACCAAAGCTTACACGTGAGAGAATGTTTGGGTGGGATCCTTGTCTAGATGCATTATGTGACCTATTAGTATTTTGTCCCTCAAATTTGAATAACACAGAACAGAACATACGTAATTATGCAAGTTAAAATTAGGATATTTTTCCTCTCTTGCTCTTATGGTGTGTTTTCTTAAAATGTCCTTTCCTTGGAAATAAAATGGATGGTTTTGCTTCTGATATCTGAAAGATTCTACGATTATTCTTGCAAACTTTATTCTTCATGGGTAGATATACTCTCTTAAGGAACCTGATGGTCAACATTTGTACCTACTTTCTATTTTCAGGCTTACATTAATCGCAGTCTACTATTTAGGCATTGAAGACGATGATGACCTAGGACACCTTTGGTAACCCACAACTTGTGCAATGTGGCACTCTGGGTAAGTTGCACCCTATTTTTGGTTGTTGGGAGAGTTCCCTTTTTGGGGGGGGAACTTGTGACTTTATCTGTACCATTACATTAGGTTTACACTTAGAATGCAGGTGTTTTCAGAAATAGAAATGTTAGGTATTAACTTGAGTGAAACATTACAAACTCATGTATCAACATTGTTTGTTACATCTCTTTTTCACCTGAAATGGCTTGTCCTACGAATTATTTGAGAGGTTATTTCAACGGTACCATATTTTTTAGATGTTCGCAGTTGAAAGCATGAATGCTAAGGTTACGTGGATGGTACCCAAGAAATAGGCACGTTTAGTTCAAGAGTCATATGGTATTGCATGTTATTTGCACTCCTCTATTTTAGGTCAATGTTTTGGAGTATGTAATTTGTGTTGTGGTTAAAAGAAACTAACTTCCGAAGTCTGAAGAGGGAAAGAGAAATATTTATCTATCATTGATTCCGAATCTTAAACAAGACTATTAGGTTTAAGTGAATTAATTTTAATTATTGAACTAATCCAATTAAATAAAGAATCAAACACTTTCTTATCTGAAAAAACTGAAATACCAGCGTGGTTTGATTTTTAATTCTCATGTTCAAAATGTTACTGAAAATCAATTTATAAATGCACTAAATTCATTGTTTTTCTTATTTTATTATCAAATAAATTCTAGATTATTGTCATCGTGTATCTGCATTCTTTTTAAAACTTCAAAGAATGTTTTGACTTGCAGTTTGTAATTTCGATAAGGTTATGACTATGTGATGATACAATATTATGAATAAGTGTCTTTCATATATCTAATATGTTCTCTCTCTTTTTTTGTTTAAGAATTTTCACCTTAACATAATATTCTAATTGATGCAATTTCATTTATTTGTTGGCCAAGATAGGTAAAAATGAAAACAGTTGATTCAATACAAATCACAACAAATTGGATTATTTTGAGTATTAATATCGTTTTTAAACCGATATAAGTTGAATCACAAGTTCTTTTAATCATAGGATTGAAATTTTTTTATTATAAAAAAGTTCTGGATTTATTTACTAGCAAACCTAACAGTTTATAGTTTATTATAAAAGAAACATTTTTGTTTTCAAAGAAGATTTTTGTTTCTTATTTTAGATAAATAATTTATAAAATTTGAGCTTTAGAAATTTATAGAAGAATTTTCATTAGTTAAAAGTATATGATTTTAAATTCTAGAATTTGAAAATATTGTCTCTTCTTATTTTCTCTCTGTCTCTCATGTTTCTCCTATTCTCTTGGTTATCTTCTTTTTACTCTGTTTTTTTCCTTTGGTCTTTTTCTCTCTTTTTTTTTTTTTTGCGGTTCTTTTGGTGAGATAATTGGAGAGAGACTCAATGGATGAGTTTTAGCGAAAATAGAGAATAAAATTTAAAAAATTAAGTTTATAAATGATTTGATAGACGTAACATATAAAAAATTATTTAATAAATTAAATGATAAGATTACATATTTGTTCTTATCATTAAAAATAATATCAAATGAAATTTAATTAGTTAAAATTAATTTAAAATAAAACTTGGATGATTTTTTTATAAAAAATATTAATAGTTGTAATTAATTTAAAATAAAAAAGGATTGGATAAAATGTTTATAGTAAAATATTGAATTTAAAAAACTAATACTAGTAATAATTAGTTATTTCTGTCGTTATAACTTTTATTAGTATTTATTATGATTATTATTAATTTCTTCATTAATATTGTTTTTAAATACTTTATATTTCGTTATTATTATTATAAATATTAGTTATCATGGATAAATGGTTGTAAATTTCAAAAAAAAAAAGTCAATGGCCATTTCATAATTGGATTTTTCATTCTCTTTAATCACTTTATTTTGGGAGTGACAAAATCTTATCTTCTTCCTCCAAATGCTTTCTCGTGAAGCGGATTTAGTGATGTTTTAAAGAGAAAGTCACGAAATTTTAGTTTATTTTTATCTAATTCTTTTATATATTTTTTTATTTTTGAAAATTAAAAGTGAATCATTCAAAATATGAAAATGAACTAAAGTTACATAATTTTTTCTTCCAAACCAACTAAAGGAAAAAAAAACATATCATCCTTATGTACTATCTCACAAATAGTAAATCCATGAAAAGAATAAGCACTTAATTTTTCCTCTCTTTAGTTAGTATTATTCTCTTCTCTCTCCTTCATCTCTTTTCTCTCATGGGATAAAAGTATCAATATTTATATTTTTAAATTACTGGATGTTATTTTAAGATACTATAGATAATTAATATTTATTGATAACATATTTTTAATCATTACATGCTTTTAAATTATAAAATATTTAAAATTGGTTAATATTTATTTCTGTTAAGTTTAACATTGAAGTCTTAATTTTTATTTTTAATTTTATATTTAATTTATTTACATCTAGCATAAATTAAACTATCCTATGTAAACTAAAACTTTTATTTGATTTATCCCAAAGAAAAACAAAAAATGTAAAATATTTTAATCAAAATAATTCAAATCTCTCAAAATTTAAAATCCGTCTTCCGAAAGAACCTAACACTAACACTACTTTTTTTACTTTTTTTCACCCTCTCTTCAGATACAAACAAATGGAATCTTGTAAAGAAAAATACGATAAATTAAATAATCTTAAGAAATTGTTAGTTTGAGCGATAAGGAACTCAATATCCGGTAGAAATCTTACATTTATTAAAAATATAATCAAAAATATAATTTATATAACGGAATATATATTTTACATTACAAAATAATTTTATGAAATTAAATTAGACTTAAATATACTTTTTTTTAAATAATATTAATTTAAAAAAAAAAAACAGTGATAGAACGAAAATGGGCCCACATTATCTTTCTCACATCTGACCATACCCGACACACTGTACTCAACTTGAGAACAACTGTATGCATTTCTTCCAACTCATAATTGATTATTGGGCCCATCTAATGCCAACACGTGGGCCTTTTATCCCTTCGCGTGTGTTGACCCCGTGTTCGGTTCGTGACATGCTGGGTCCTTTTCGGGCCCACAATTGGGTGTCTCTAATGGGCCCACCGGGCCTTTGCAAGCTGCCACCGGTCATTTTCACTTGTATTTTCAAATCAACAAAAAAGTGGGGTCATGATAAAATATGTTTTAATCTTTTCACTCTTTCTAAAAAGAAAAAAACATTTTGTTTATTCTTTTTTTATCTTTTTGATTTTAAAATATTGAAGTTCCAAATAAGCCACTTTTCCCCTTCATAAAAAAAATGTCTAAAATACTTAAAGATCAAAAGTATATTTTTAAAATTCAAAATACCAAACCAAGGATGAATGGTTATCACAACAAACAAAGCCTTAAAAAAAATATGAAAATTTATAAAAAGTATACATGAATTTATTTACTTGAAATACTACATGTCTAAATTGAGAATAAGTTATAAACAAAGTAACTAGATAACACCGACATTCTACCTAATAAAAAAGACAATATGAAACTCATTATCAGTTGATTTATAGATTAATAAGTTTGATTGCATAAATATTTCCACAAAAACTTTTAAAAGAGAAAAAAGAAGGAACAAATAAAATGAATTTAAAGATAAATTAATTTGTAAAATATATCCTATATAGTTTCTTAAGACCTACTTTGTAATTTGTGTGTAAATTAATTTTAAGTTTTTTTTTTATAACAAATAAATAAGTATATTTGGAAGCATTAAAAAATTATGTCATTTTCTTTAAATGTTATTGAAGCTTGTATTTATAATAAAGTAAACTTTTGTGCCATAAATACCAAGAAGTGGAGAATTTGTAAGTTCTTTGTAATAAGTGTTTTTCTATATTTACAAAACTGCTTTCATAATTCATGTTTGTAATGATATGAAGAAATGGTATGTGCAACCTAATTTTAGAGGGTCCATTTTTATGTTATTTTTATTTTATTTCACACAATGGATTAATAAAAAATTACTAAAATGTATATATACTAAAAAAAACTCAAAAGTATACTAGATAAAAAAATGAATAGGTTGACAATCACAGTTATTCATACGAAGACTAGGTTCGGTATTTTTTTTTCAGCATGTGTTTTTCTAATAAAAATTAGAATAATATAAATAATTTATTCCACAGCTACATTTATTTAGTCAACAAAATGAATTAATAGAAAAAATTGATTAGTTTGATTGAAATGAAATTCAGCCCAAATCTCCTATTTTTGGGCCAACATTGTGTGGCCTTAGTTTAGCTTAACGGTTAACTTTCATCATATTTTCCCATTATTTAACTACAAATACATAAATATACTTATTCATTTAGATCATTATTATCAATTTATTAGATCTTACATACATAATTATTTGATATTTTATTGTTGAGTCTCTAAATGAATTGCAATAAACATTAATGAAGAGTTATTTATATTTGTATACGATATTACATATAAAACGACATTAATTTTATTTCAACACTCTAATGATGAATTTTACCATAAACATTAGAGTTGATGGATATTTTTCAGTAGTGAAAAAAATAAAATAGAAGAAATATTTTACCTAGATACACACAGAAAATGTCATATTACATAACAAAATTAAATTTGAATTTAAACTTAAACCAAATGTTCATCCTCTCCATTATCATCATTTAAATTTGTATCTTTATTTTCTCTTCTCTTTCAATATTTTCCATAATTCAAACATCATTAGAGAATTGAGATGAAATTATAGAGGCAAAATAAATGTTTTGTGTGTATATAAGATGTGTATGGCTGAAAAAAAATTTAATTATATTAATTTTTAATCGATGATGTTGTGGTGTTACAACTTTATATTAATTTTTAATTGAAAAATAAATTTTAATAACAATAGTATTAATTTGTAATTGGATGAAATGTATAAAATGACACAACATATAATAATGAACATTTTTAATTACATTAACTTTTAATTAGTTCTAGGTTTAATTGAAGTTAAATTTATTTATTAAAAACAGTAAAGAGACGGTGCAATAAATAATTTGAAGAAAACGTAAATTTATACGATTTTATAAATTTGTACGACGATTTTATGATCCTACTACGGTTATGATGGAATATAACTCGTAAATAGTATATAAAATTATAGGATTTTATGATTTTATAATTTAATTATGACTACATTATTCTTGAGAAATGACTTAATCTTTCAAATTCAGAAAATCTCAGTCAAAGAGGGTACAATCTCAAAATAGAAACCAAGTTCATACCAAATTTTACAAGAATATTAGGGTCGTGGTAAGAAGAATAGTAAATAATGTATAGTTAATAAATTGTGGTGTATTATTTGTAAGAAAACGGGGCAAAACGAATTTAATGTAACAGAGAAGTTAGGGATACATTATTTTCAGAACCTTTACCACAGCAAGAGAAAACAAATGAATAAAAACACAAAAATCATGTAATATAGTACACGGTTGGATGAAATGTCAGCATACATGTTCAAGAAAACACCAAAACAGTTAGATTCACCATGGACCAGCAGTGTCCATAATATATTTTCTCCATAAATAAAAAATAAAAAAATCTATCTTTGAAGATAGATTCCCACATTCCAATTTTGCATAATAGGGCAGTGCCCTTGTTCCTTAACCCTCCATAGTGGAAAGAAGTTACCCTAGGGTCGCTTTACCCAGCTGGAAAGCCCCATAAATAGAGGGTACCCCTTGTGGTGTTTATTTTGTTCACCATTGAATGAATAAGATGAGGATGTAGTAGAAGGACAAAGGGTTAAGGTGACAAGTCATGTCTTTTTCCTATTTTTGCGACCTTGTCTCCTACTCTTGCTTTCGGGTTAAAATAATACGAGTTCAAATTTTTTACTAATTTTTTTAATATTGTTTTCTGTTGAATATTAAAAATATATTATGTTAGTATTTTAAATATTTTTTTAATATATTTTAAAATATTAACATTAATGGTAATGATGTGTATTATGAACGTACAGTAAAAAAAATATCACAAAAAAAACAGCGGAAAATCTAAATTCAAATAATACATCTTAATAGTTACAATACATATACATAGATGATGGGTATGGGCAAGTGAACACTATAAGAGCCAGAGAAATCTCCATCACAAACCTCCATGGCCCACATTCAGGATCAGGCCCTTCCTCTCTAACATTAAAATCTCAGCTCAATGGGCTCTTACCCCCACCATGCAACCAGGCCCAATTTCTCTTGTCAGACTATGTCTACCTCTTGTCCCTCTTCAATCCCTGTCACATCATTTATACATAAACACATAC
>Ga0099823_1001085_pt1:0-20000 | contig 21260 bp, 20 predicted proteins | sample CowpearedBW_FD_76831 | JGI IMG/M metagenome (GOLD analysis project Ga0099823, IMG submission 76831) | Root nodule microbial communities of legume samples collected from California, USA - Cow pea red BW | ecosystem: Host-associated > Plants > Roots > Nodule | place: USA: California...
CTTTTAGAGTGGTCGGTGTAGTCCGATTACCTCTTTAGCGGCTTATGCCGCCATTGTTCGCATGTCGTCTTAGGCTGGCTGTTCCTTTAGCGACTTGGGTTATCGGTTTAGGCCGGTTAGGCTTAGGTCAGCCTGGGCCGGCTACCTAAATTATTTTCCGTGTAGATGTGGTGATCGTTTATTATTATTATTTGGTTGAGTTGGCTAGGTGTGGTACACCAGTCCCCCAGCCTTTGCCGATATAAGTATGTCGGTGAAGGATGATATGTGCTGATGTGCTAGCGAGACCGGCTAGGTATGGTACACCAGTCCCCCAGCCTTTAAGTGTGATGAACAGTGTGAAGGCTAAAAGCGTGAAGGGATTTGTGGCAGGTGAAGGGGTTTGTTGCAGGTGAAGGGGTGTCAGAAGTCTAATCTAGAGAGGTTTTGCACCGTCATTTTGATGCTTTATGACTTTTAGTGTACCTTGTGACGATTGGAATAAGTTGTGACTTTTGGCGGGAAGGAGTTATGACATTTGAGATTGGTGTCTATAAATGAAGATATTGTTGGTAGTGCACCCATTTTGTTTCATTTGCGAAAAATCTGGGATCAGTTACTTCGTGTGCATTAGAGTTATCCGATATCTTCCTTACTTCCTCCGTCATCCTAAAAAGAATCAGGTATGTCTAGTAGTAGTGATAGGTTTGCGTTGTCGAGTTCGAGTAGTTAGAGGTCTGGAGGTAGCCGGAGTAGTCGAGCCAATAATAGTGATAGAGAGGAAATAGGAAACGTAGGAAGGATCCCAATGGAGAGGATAGTTGAGGTTAGGGAAGACCCACCCGAGGAGTTGGCGGAAAGCAGTTGGTCGGCGAAGGCCGTGTACGAATGGGTAGCAGCAGACGTGCGAACACAACAGTCGTTGTTTCGGTGGTCGTGGTTACTAAAATTGTGGTTGAACTGCACGCCACTTTTTGAGAAAGGTGCTCGGAGGGACATAGTGGTGCTAGAGAGGGTAACCGTTGTGGAATGTGTTTGCCATGCTCGAGAAGGAGTTGCTGAAGAGTTTTTTTATATGTACATGTGTCATTTCTCACAACTACACATCCAGCTGCCATTTGATGAGTTCACCATGGGAGTGCTTCAGTTGTTGAATGTCGCTCCTACTCAGCTGCATCCGAATAGTTGGGCATACTTGCAAGCGTTCTGGTTACTATGCATGGCGTTATATTTGGAGCCATCTCCGCGAGCATTTTTGTATTTTTTTTGTTACGAGGCCGAAAAGTCCAACAACGTGGCTGTCGCTCATAAGTCGGCCTAGTTTCAACAGACTAGATGCTTTCACCCAGTCATTTAAGCACTTCAAAGATCGGTTCTTCAAGGTGGTGGTGAAGCAAGCTGGCCGGTCACATTTTTATACAGCTGATGGTAATACTAAGTTTCCGTTTTCTGGACCGATAACCGTTGGAGGTATAAGGTGATTTCGAGGGATTTGTCGGTGGCCGGGAAGGAGGTGATGGATACCTTGATGCAGTTTAGCGATAAGATGCCCACTAAGGGCTTAGTTAGGGTGTATAATTCGGTTCACCCGATTATAGATATTGAAGGTATCTTTTTGTAATTTTGAGCATTATTTTATGTTCGAGCATTCTGATGGTTTGTGTGTTGTGTGTTGCAGGACATATGGCACAAATGGGCAAGAAGAACTTGACGCTATTCCAAACCTTACGAAAGGAGAAAGTGGTAAAGGCTAGAGCTACTGGGAGCACTGAGGTTCCCAACCTGTAGGAGTCGTTGGTAGACGTGCATGTGCACGGTGGAACCAAAAGAAAGGCAAAGTTGCTGGCCAAACCTGGCAAAGGAAAAGACGTGAAGAAGGTGCGAGCCGTCTTGATGGGGTCGGGTTCATTAAGTGGAGTGAAGGGACCGGAAGCTGGACTGATTGAGCTTCCAGATACTACTATGCGGAAGGACATCGAGATCAACATGCCGAAATCGCTGATAGATTCAATTGATAATATGGAGCTGAACGCCATGGTGAAGGCTATGGTTGAATTCAGCAGCAAGACGTTGATATTGAGCCGACGTGTGGGATCTTTGTATCAGAGGGAGCTGAAGGAGGGGAGGCGGACGAAGGTTGATGAACTTCAAGAGAAGGTGGACAAGTATGCAGAGGAAAAAGAGGCCTGGAAGAAGGAAAAGGAGGAGTGGGAAGAGGAAAGGAAGAGGCTGGCTACATGGAAGGTGCGCTGCCTTGATTCTGAAGAAAAGTTGAAGGGCCGGATTGCAGATCTTGAGGTCGACTATGATGAGATAAAGGAGAAACATGACGGGTTCGAGGTGGAAATGGAGGATCTAAAGAGTTGCATTATACAAGAACATATCAACAGTTTTCAGAAGGGTGTGCGGCAAGCGACCTTTTTTTATAAGAATGTTGATGTTAACAACGTAAGGTTTGATGTAAATAAGGACGTGCTTGATGGGGTACTTGTGGACGAGGCTAAATCTAGTCCTGAGGGGGATATGGAAAAGGGGGCGGAGAATGCCGATATTGGTGGTGATGGAGTGGTGGCGAAGGATGTCGAGCAGGAGACAGCTTAGAAACGTTATTTTAATATTTCCAATTTGCTTAATGATTCTAAGTTTGTAATAATTCGTACATTACTTACTTTTGTGCTACTATGAATGCTTTGTGTATGTTATATCTTGTTTGTTTTATGCCGATTACCTGTGTGTTTGATGTATGAAATGTTTGCGAATGCGATTATTCGTTAAGGGTATTCGACCCAGGCCGCTTACTTGTGGTAAGGGTGGGGAACTTAAAACGAATTAACATCACGTTAAGGGTGTTCGACCATGCCGCTTACTTGTGGTAAGGGAGGGGAACTTAAAACGAATTAACATCACGTTAAGGGTGTTCGACCCAGGCCACTTACTTGTGGTAAGGGATGGAAACTTAAAACGAATTAACATCAAGTTGAGGGTGTTCAACCCAGGCCGCTTACTTGTGGTAAGGGTGTGGAACTTAAAACGAATTAACATCAAGTTAAGGGTGTTCGACCCAGGTCGCTTACTTGTGGTAAGGGTGGGGAACTTAAAACGAATTAACATCAAGTTAAAGGTGTTCGACCTAGGTCGCTTACTTGTGGTAAGGGCGGAGAACTTAAAAAGTGTGCGAGAAACGAAGTGAAGAACAATTGTGAAGTTGGGAACCCTTCGTTTATTCATGAAATTTGGGGTGCCTCGTTAAAACCTCCCTGGCCAAAACCCTCCTTAGGGAAAAAGACCAGGTGAGGAAAAAGAGTACACCTAGGGTTACAAGTGTTTAGTACAATGCATGTCTTTAACTAAAGTAAAACTTTAGATGGGATACATTTTGTAAGACCCGTAAAAATTAATTAATTAAATAATTAATTAATTAATAAATGCGGGTAAAAAGCGCCTTTATGACATTTATTATTGTTTAATGTGATGTGGAAAAGTGCTAGCTCATGTGGTTGAGAGTACTTTGGTTATCTGAAAGGACTTGGGTTCGAGTCCTATGTATGCTATTTATGTGTTGTTGTTTTATTATTGATTTTTAATAATATGTATGAGTATGGAATTGGTATTGTAAGCTTATCATGATTGAAGTGTATCACTAACATGAATTGGTTATGCACTTGAATGGTGACTAAATGGTCATGGGTCCAAACTTGGTTGGGAATGAAATTGGAACTTTATTTTTTTAAAGTGTAGTTTTTTAGGGAATATGAGTGGGCAAAAGAAAACCTAGAAGGGGAAGCTAAGAGGGGATGGAAAGCATCCTATAATGACCCCTAAATGAGAATTAAACAAACTAAAAAGGCCCAATTTCGTTTAGTTTTAAAAACCATCTTAAAGACACCTATAAAATCCAACTTTTAGGTAAAGGGAAGGGTTTTTGCAGTGTGGTGAACTGGTATAAAGAGGAGCACGAGATTGAGAGTGTGAGTTGAGTTTTGGGTGTGCAAGGGTTGAAGCAAGAAGGGAATTGTGAATCAAGGGTCCTGTCTTCCTCAACTTTGATCCCTAATTTCAGGTTAGGGGAGCTGTATTTTGAGTATGTTAATTTCATGATGTGAATTATGGTTTTGTGTCATTGCCTTCTCGATTGGAATATGATTGTGGTGAATTCGTGTATGTATAATCAAAATAATGAATGGGTTGGATGGTTATAGGTTGCAAAACCTTTTATGCATTATATGTTTTGGGAATGAGGGTTTTTGGGTATGGAATGGTTGTGAACGCTTAAACAGTGTGCCTTGGTAGTTTAATTTGGATATAAATCGTGATTTTGATATATTTTTGCCATTACATCGTGCTGGTGATGATTGGTTGTTGTTTTGGTATTGTTTTTGGCGAACTATGTGCGTGAACAGACTTGAAACCCTGCAAGTCTCGCCCAAGCGGGTTCACCTCGCCTAAGCGAGAGTTGCAGAGTCTCACTTTGAGTTATGGTTCGTGGTTCTCGCCTAGGCGACTAGGAAAAAGGTTGAGCGACATGGTCTCTCGCTCAGGCAAGAAGCACTCGCCTAAGCGAGGTCGCGAGGAGACCTGGGAGTTTTGAGCGCAACATCTCGCCCAAGCGAGAGGGTTTTGGAGTTCTGAACGAAGGGCATGCTCGCTTAGGTGAGAATGGCTCGCCTAAGTGAGGTCTCGATGTGAATTGAAGTGGGTTGCTTGAATCCTCGTTCAGACGAGGTGTGGGTTAATTTGAGCGAAGGTATAGCTCGCCCAGGCGAAAGGATCTCGCCTAAGAGAGATAACGTGATAATGTTGTTGTTTTAAGCTCGCTCAGGCGAGGTGAATTAGCCTAAACAAGGCCGAGGGCTTAGCTTGGGCGAGAGTCCCTAGCTTAAGCGAGTTTATGCGAATTATCCATGTTTGTGTGTGCTTGTGTGTGTGATTTGGCTACTTTACCTAAGTGTAGGAAGTATATGCATGTGGTGTGTGTTTGGGCTTGAAGGACTAAGTCCAATAGGGGTTGGGATGTGCTTGATGGTTGGACACATGATGGGCATGGAACTGGTTGAGTTCCCATCGGCTACTAATGGGCGAGGAGTCCTTGGTATGGTGATTACATGTGTCGAGCGCACGATGGACAAGGAAATGTTATGTTCCCGTCGACTACTATTGGGCGAGGAGTCCATAGTATGGTGATTGCGTACGTGCCAGGGTCCAAGTTTTGAGGCTTGGATGATTTACTACAGACGAGAAGTCTGTAGGGCAGGACTATGAGCGGGATAGGCTCATAGGGTTGGACCACTAATGAGTTAGTTTCGTGGGAGCACAATGAAGTCCCAAGACCTAGTTCATGTATATGACTCATGAAGGACTATGAGGTCATGGTTGGGTAATTTGAAAACCATGAAATTTTAGTTATGTTATTTTGGGATGGGTGACATATTTATTTCACGTATCTGTTTTATATATTGTGCATAGCTCACCCTTTCTCTGTGTGTGTGGCGATGATTGGATAACTCGTTATCCGGGAACAAATGATGTGACAGGTGGACAGGAGATGCATAGACTCGGAGCGAGGGATAACATGAGATTTTGTATATATTTATTTTTTTTGGTTTTGAGATAGTTTTGTAATCCTTTTGGGAGCCATTTGAATATTACTCCAGTTTTATAATTATGGACTCTTGTTTTATTACATTGTATTAAAGTTTAAAATTTCCCGTGTTTTTGGAAAATGGTATTCAATAAATTATGCAATTATTTTATTTCTTATTTTATATATTAAATATTAGTAATATTCCTTAGGGATGTTACACATTCCATGTGTTAGGTATTTCTTCCCCAGATAACTACTCAAGCCGATATGCCCCTCCCTCAGCGTCTTCACGTATCCGGTACGGACCGTCCCAATTCGCGGAGAACTTGCCATTCTTCTTTCTTGCACTGCTGGCTATTCTCCAAACTAAGTCTCCTTTTGCGAACGATCTCGGGCATAGGTTCATGCTATACTTTCGGGCCGCTCTTTGTTTGGCATCTAAGTTGCGTATTTGAACTTTTTCTCTTAGCTCGGGCAGGAGGTCCAGGTGGGTGGTCATGTTTTGATGATTTTGGGCTGAGTCATATAGTTCCCGGTGCAGGGATGGTTCGCCAATTTCAACAGATATCATGGCGTATGCGCCGTATACTAGGCTGAATGGAGACTCATTTGTTGCTGATTGAGGGGTGCACCTGTAGGCCTATATCACTTCTACTAGTTCTTCTGGCCATCGACCTTTGGCGTTGTCCAACCGCTTGCGTAGCTCCACTAGTAAGACCTTATTTGTCGCCTCGGCCTACCCGTTGGTCTGTGGGTGTTCAATAGAGCTGGTTATGTGTTTGATGCCTAGACCGGTGCAGAATTTAGCGAGTTCTTTATCTATAAACTGTCGGCCATTGTCGATGATGATGGTATGTGAGACACCATATCGGCATATAATATCCTTCAAAACAAAATGCTAGACTTGCTGGGCTGTAATGGTGGCTACTGGTTTGGCCTCTATCCATTTGGTAATGTAATCGACGGCTATTATCAAGAATTTTACTTGGCCTTTGCCGGGGGAGAAGGGGTCAAGGATGTTCATTCCCCACTTTGCGAAAGGCCATGGGGATAGTATAAAATGAAGTTGTTCTTGTTTCTGGTGAATGAGATTGCCATGTTTCTGGCAGGGTTTGCATTTTTTGACGAAGTCTTGGCAATCTGCTTCTACAGTCGACCAAAAGTAACTGACGCGAAGGATTCTGGTAGTCATGGTGCGTGCGCCGGAATGATAGTCGCATATGCCTTCGTGTAATTCTTTAATGATGTACCTGGCTTGTTCTGCAGTGACGCACTTGAGAAATGGTTGGTCGTATCCGCGTTTGTACAGGTCATCACCTATCATCGTATACCTGGCGGCTTTAGTTATCCAAGTTCTGTCAATGTTGGGTGGGGGGTTACCAGTTTGGAGGTATTGGATGTAAGGAGTGGTCCAGTTGTCGGCTTGGTGTTGGGTTAGGTTATGGCAAGTATTCATGATGGAAGGAGCGGACAACGTTTGTTGTAATAGTGATCGGTGACGACTTTTTAACTTGGTGCTGGCTAGTTTGGATAATATGTCGGCTCTGATGTTTTCAGATCTAGGAATGTGTTGGATGCGGACTTGGTCGAAGGCGGACTGGACGACTGTTCGGACCAAATGGTAATATTGTAGAAGGGTGGGGTCTTTGATCTAGAACTCGTCGTTTAGATGTCCTACAGTAAGCTTGGAATTGGTTTTGCATGTTAACGACTTGACACCAACCTCGCGGGCCAGGGATAAGCCAACAAGGATGGCTTTGTATTCGGCTTGGTTGTTGGATGTCCTAAAGGCGAAGTGGAGGGATTTTTCGATGAGGATATCGTTAGGGCATTCTAACACAATGTCGTCACCTGTCCCCTTTGGATTTGAAGAACCATCAACATAAAGCGTCCATTGGTCCTCAGCGGGTGTTTGTTGGAGATTGTTGACAAAGTCCAGGAGGCATTGAGCTTTGATGGGCCCGTGTATTTCGTAACGGATGTTGAACTCAAACAACTCAACGGCCCAGGACGACATTCGTCCTGCAAGGTCTGGTTTCTGCAATATCTTCTGTATTGGGTAATCGGTTTTGACGATGATGTTGTGATTTTGGAAGTATGGGCATAAGCGACGGGCTGCATGTACCAGGGATAGGGCCAATTTTTCCACCATCTGGTATCTGGTTTCGGGGTCTTGTAGGGTTCTGCTAACGAAGTAAACAGGGTGCTGGGTGCCGCCTATATCTTGAACCAGTGCGACGCTGACGGTGTGAACTGTGGCGGTGATATAGACCAATAGGGGTTGATGAGTATTCTGCTTATGAAGGATAGGTGGTGAGTTGAGGGTGGCTTTTAGCTTTTGGAAAATTTGTTCATAATAATCGTTCCACGTGAACTTGGCAGATTTTTTTAGCAGCTGTATGATGGATTGGGTTTGTTCGGCTAGTTTGGAAAGGAAATAGGAAATGGTTGTGAGGCGGCCTATGAGGTGTTGTACTTCTTTGATGCTGGTTGGGCTTCGCATCTTAATGATCGCATTACACTTTTCAGGGTTAGCCTCTATGTCGCGCTGGGTCAGCATGAATCCAAGGAACTTGCCATGGTCGACGCCGAAAACGCATTTATCGAGATTGAGGCAGAGGTTGTATTGCCTTAACGCAGAGAAGACTACTGATAAGTCCTGAGCATGTTGGTGATGGCTGGGGGATTTCACAACCATGTTGTCAACGTACAGTTCGACACATTTGCCCATCAAGTGGCTGAAGACCTTATCCATCAGTCGTTGGTAGGTTGCTCCTGCGTTTTTAAGACCGAACGACATGACTTTGTAGAAGTAATTGGTGTCATCTGTAATGAAAGCGGTTTTGTTCATGTCGGATGCGGCCATGGGAATTTGGTTGTATCTAGAGTATGCGTCAAGAAAACTGAGGACCTTGTTACCAGCGGTGCCGTCGACGAGTCGGTCAATATTGGGTTGTCGGTAGGCATCTCTGGGACAGGCTTTGTTAAGATCGGTATAATCAACACACATCCGCAACTTGCCATTGGCTTTCTTGACCAGGACCACGTTAGAGAGCCAAGTGGTATAGTGGGCTTCTTCGATAAACCCCGCACTCAACAATTTATTGGCCTCGGCCTTGGCCGCTAGGCGTCGCTCCTCGCCAAGTTTGTGTTTTTTCTAGGAGACATACCGGGCCTCCTTGTAAATGGATAACTTATGGGATGCCACTTGAGGGTCAACTCCAGGTAAGTCAGCAGCTGACCAAGCAAAAAGGTCCGAGTTGTGGAAAATGGTGGGTGTTATGATGTCGCACTGTTCAGATTTAAGCCTAGTACCGAGTTTGATGGTGCGGCCATTAGGGAGCTCCAGGGGAGTGGTTTCTTCAACAGGTTCAAGGCGGACATCCCTTTCCTACTCTAGGGTCTAGGTCATCACTAGATAGAGCGATCTCAGAGTCGGGTGGTCGCTCCATGTGATTAGTTTATAGGATGGGGATCTGTGGGCATAGGCTGGCCATGTAGCATTCGCGTGCAAGGCGTTGATCGCCATGGATGGTAAGGATGTCGCCCGATGGGGAGGGGAACTTCATGGCCAGATGAGGTGTGGAGACAACAGCGCCGAGGGTGTTGAGTGAAAGGCGGCCTAAGAGGACATTATAGGATGTAGGCGCATCGACGATGAGGAAGCGAATAGGAATGGTCGTGGTTTGGGCTCCGTCACGGAAGACGGTATGGAGGTCAATGTAGCCGCGGGTGGAAACTTTTTCCCCATAAAAGCCATAAATTGGTTCATCATATGGGACCATAGCGGTGTTTGGGAGTTGAAGTTTCTGGTATGTTGCCCAGTAAAGGATGTCAACAGAGCTGCCTTGGTCGACGAGGAATTTTTTTACTGCATAATTTTCTATTTCGATGGTGATGACCATAGGGTCGTCTTGCTGGTGATCGAGGCTGTGGAAGTCGTCGTCCGTGAAGGTTATGGGAGGCATGCAGCATCTGTGATGGGAATGGGTAATGTGGTTGATGGATTGGATATGGCGGAGGTCTCGCTTCATGGCGAAAGAGGTAGAGCCTCCACTAGCGAAACCACCGGAGATGGTGTTGATAGTGCCGCGTAGGGGAGGGTCGGCAGGGGTGACCTCGATGCGAGACGGTTGGGGGTCATGGTTTGTGGGTTGGTGTGGGCGTTTATTGTGGTGAGAGTCACAGGGAGGGCGTCGGTAGTCAGGACGAGGAGGATGATGGGATCAAGAAGAGTGATCGTCTCTGCGGACAAAGTGGCGAAAGTGGCCAGCACGCACCAGTTCTTCGATTTTATCCTGGAGTGCTTTGTAGTCCTCTGTAGTATGGTCGTGGTTGCGGTGATAACGGCAGTATTTAGTCATGTCTAGCGTTGGGGGGAGTGGTTGTCTTGCGTGGTGGTAGGATGAGGTCGGCCTGTAAAGCCTCATCAAGGAAGCGAGATCTGGGAACATTTAGGGGAGCGTATCTGGTGAAGCGGGGTTGTCGGGGTTCTCGTGGTCTCGGGGTCTCGGATCAGGACGGGGGGAGGGTGTTGTGGGGTGGGGTTGGCGGTAGTGGGTGCGCAAACATTGCAAAATTTTGTATGGAGGGTTTGCATTTCCTCCATACGGACGTATTCGGCGGCACGCCGCTTCAACTCGTGCATAGAGGTGGGTGGGTGGAGGTAGACGTTGTTGGTGAAAGGGTCAGGTTGAAGGGTGAGGGCCATGCACTAGAGTATCATCTCTTGATTGAGGTGTGAGGTGCGAAGGGCAGCCTTGCTGAAGCGATCGATAAATGCTTGGAGCGTCTCGCCTTATTCTTGCCTGACGTCGAGGAGTGATATTGTAGTAGTTTAGTGCGGGCGGCTGTTAGCGAAGTGAGTGGTAAACATGTGTGAGAGGGTGTCGAAGCTGTTGATAGAGTATGGTGGGAGGGTCTTGGACCATTCGAGGATGGGGCCTTTGAGGGTGGTAGGAAAGACTTTGCAGAAGACTGCGTCATGGGAAGTGTAGAGGGCGACGTGGGTGATGTAGACTTTGAGGTGTTCCTCGGGGTCGGTTTCACCAGTGTAACGCTCTAGTGTGAAGGGTTCCCACTGGGTGGAGAGGGGGGTGTTGGCGATGAAGTCGGTGAAAGGGTGACGACGTCTGGGTTGGTGGGATGGAAGTGGGTGAGGAGGTATGGGATGGTGGACGAGGGTGGGAAAAGTGGAGGTGAAGTTGTGAGGAGGGATGTGGGTAGTAGGGAGGTTGTGAGGGTTGTAGGGTGGGATATGAGTAGTATGTAGGGTGGTGGGCATGTTGTAGGGGACATGAGTGGTGAGGAGGGTGACGGCGGGGGTGGCGGCCGCAGTATGTCCCGGGAGGGTGGAGTGAAAGTGAGTAGGATGGGCTGAGAGGATGGGAGTTTGTTGGGTGGTGGTGAAGGTGTGTGGGGTAGGATTGTACTCGCTTTCCTCTTTAGTAGGCTGGAAAGCTGGGGACCCTGCAGCTTCAGATGTTTCCTTGGCCTTTCCCTTTTGAGTGGGATCGGCTTCGATCTTTCGCCTTAGGCGAAAATTTTCTTGTCGCAGTGCTTCTATCTCATCAACGCTGCACTTCTTCAAGTCAGCCAATTCCTGTTGCATCTTGGCTTGACCGTCTAGGATGGCGGCCAGATCCAGAGTGATATTAGCAAGTCCTAAGGGCCAGCTTCAACTTGCTTGTTAACTTATGCTCTATTGCGGGTAGAAACTATCTTCGGAGAAAGCGGCTGATAAGGTACTATCTTGTGCCCCACGGTGGGTGCCAATTGTTCCTGCAGAGAACAAATAAGATAAATTAGGCACAAGTGTCACCTTACCCATATAGTCCGCCATCTCCTCAGTAGGCCTCTTCCTGGTTGGCATATGTCTGCTTGGACCCGGGAGGGGTTACCTACAGAAGGGACTCTGAAGCTTAAGTCAGTGAAAGCTCTCAGAAAGTCAAATTAGGTGATTAAGGAAGTAATGAATGCGTACCTTTAATTCGTGGGGTCCAAGTATATTTATAGATTATTAATTGTGTTTGACCATTCCACGGGCTGGGCCCTGGTTTGGGCCATAGGTGAGCCTGGGCCCTAGTCCAGGCCCTTAGTCCTGATTATTGTGGGCTTATTGATTTTTAGGAGTGTTTTGGTTTCGTCAAGCCTCTTAGAGTGGTCGGTGTAGTCCGATTACCTCTTTAGCGGCTTATGCCGCCATTGTTCGCATGTCGTCTTAGGCTGGTTGTTCCTTTAGCGGCTTGGGTTATCAGTTTAGGCTGGTTAGGCTTAGGTCAGCCTGGGCCAGCTACCTGAATTATTTTCCGTGTAGATGTGGTGATCGTTTATTATTATTATTTGGTTGAGTTGGCTAGGTGTGGTACACCATATAAACAAGCTAATATTTGAATGCAATAACAAAAATTAAATATAATCATAAATTAATTAGCAATAAAATATAATTTATTGATAAATTATATAAGTATTTCTTTTTTTAAAGTATATATTTATTTATTTAATTTTATATGATCACTTTTCAAATATAACACACACATTAAACTATTAGTATATGTTAAAATTATTTAAAATTTTCAAAATGGTCTCTACTTTTTTCTTTTAGATTTGTTAAGAAAGAAATGAATTTTAAGCTTAATTCAACCTTACAAAATTGTCTTGCGAGGTGATGTTTGCACCCATTTATATACTCTAAACTGATCTTATCTTTAGTTGATGTGATACTTCTAACACACTCCACTCATGTCAAGGCATATGCATTTCGAGCATAGGATTGTACATTAATTGGTGATTTAATAACAGGTCAAACAATAGACCAAACAAACAAAAGACTTTGATAAAATAGACTCCAACTCATGACTCTGATACTATGTTAAAATAAAATCGAAAGAGACCTATAATGAATCCCTAATGTTTATTGAGCACATAGGGTTAGACATTTATATATATTGGTAAAATACAAAGAAAGAGATGGGCCTAAGAACATTACATTTAAAACTAACACATAATATTATAACTAACAATATCTAATGATATCTTAACCATATCTAACAAGAGTTATACAATTATTTATTAATAATTTAGAAGATTAACTAGAAACAAAAACATAAATTATTATTTTGAGATGTGTTTATAGTATTTGATGGCAAACACCCTAGGCATGGTAAATAACATATAGAAAGAGTAGGTCTCATCTGAGTTGAGGGTAATTATGGTACCAATTTTTATAAAAAATCATTGATTCGTTTCAAGAAATTTAACAAAAAGGACCAAATTGAATCATTTTTTTTGAAAATAAGGACCAAATTAAAACTTAAGAAAACTGAAGGGCAAATTTGACATTTTTGGATAAAAATATGGACCAAAAGAGTAATTAAACCTATAATTAAATAAGATTGTACTAGATAAGGCAGACTAGTCCCCAACCTTCGGCAGGACCTTAGGCTGGGTACTTATCCACCCCTTCAAAACAAGATCAATCCTAAGCCTTCAGTTGAATAACTTATAAGAAACTAGGGGGTGGTGCACTTTTGAGGTCGACTAATCATCAACCCTCTACAAGATCTTAGGTTGAGTACGTATCTACCTTGCCAAAGCAAAGCAGCAAAAGCAAAGTTGTCCATAGTGTATAGTTAGCTCATTGCTTATGAAAACAAGAAGCACATTTTTTCTACTTTAGTTATTTTTGCTTTTGTGCATCCATTCTAGTGTCTTTCTTTAGGTGTATCTTTTTTAGGGCTTAACCTTTGTTCTTAGCTTTTATTTTCTTGCTTGTATTCATAATAATCTTCAATTTTGTCTTACCAAAATTCCTTTTGATGAGTTTTTGTTCATTTTGGCCTTTATTTGCCTTCTCTTTAGAATCTAACTCTCATTTTTTGTTGGTTTTTAGCATAGGATCTTTCCTTAGAGGAAAACTGAACCTAGAGATTGCATCTCGGGGGATTGGAGACCCATTTGGACCTTAAGGCCTTGATGAGGAGATAAATATAGTTAGAGGAAAACTGAACCTAGAGATTGCATCTCGGGGGATTGGAGACCCATTTGGACCTTAAGGCCTTAAGGAGGAGATAAGAAGAGAAGGTGTGAAACACCTTGGATAGGAACAAGCACCATTTTGATATGATAACAATTTTTGAGTTGTAAATTTTTTTTTGCTTTAAGACTTGAATCTCACGGCCAAGTTAGGTGTCTTGAGGGAGTCTTTGGTGCTAAATCCCATATCCTAACCTTAACCTCTTATACCATATTAAAAACTTTTTAGATGGTGAGGTTTTGAAGGTTCCAAGTTCCTTCTAACTCCATCATTAGGTCATATAGCTAGTTTAATTGCTTTCTTAATTTACTTTCTTTATTGCTTATAGTTTAGTGTGTGTCTATTCGTGTATAAAACCTAATTTCGTTTAAGAATTTTTGTGCAAAAGAAACTTTGGCTAGGAAAGGTGTGGATATTAAGTAATTCTTAGTGATTCTCCCCCCTTTCCTAGAAGTGGACTTGAGATCCTTTTACTTCCTTAAGTCTCTTAAGGAATTTCTTTTTGAAATACAAGTTTGTATGTGCATTATTTTTTTTTTACAACCTTAACCATGTCTCAAGCTTCATCCTACTGAATTGGGAGTGATTCTAGTGAAGAGGCCCAACCAAGTTTAAATCATTTGGCCCAAGAATTAAAATTACTTAAACTTTGGAGGAAGCAAGTAGCAATCCTAGAAGAAAAGGAGAAAACTAAAAGGGATGCTCATCTTGCCATCCTAGAGGAAACGCTAAGAATACTAGGGCAAAGAGAGGAAAATATTCAAGAGAGGTTGAGAATTAGGAGCCAATCAAGGAGAAGCTCCATAACTTCTACCCAACTCACATACTATGAGGAGGATAGTAGAATTGTCAATCAATATTATCGATCTCCTCCACCAAGAGTGAACAGAAGGGGACGTGAAAGAGAGATTAAAGTGGACTTTCCTCATTTCCATGGGAAATAAGATGTAGAGGCGTGCCTAGATTGGGAAATGAAAGTAGAACAACTTTTTGAGTGTCATAAAGTGAGCAAGGAAAGAAAGGTCTCCCTAGCAACCTTAAGCCCAAGGGAATTCCATATATAGGTGGACTTCCCTAGTGAGAGAAAGAAGACTCTCCAATTCCCCTTAAGTCTAATATTAATTGAGAACTGCCATGAGAAGAAGGCACGTACCTTCATATTATCATAGGAAGCTTATGGAAAAACTCCAACGATTCCAATAAAGAACCATGAGTGTAAAGGAGTATAGACAAAAGATGGAACTTTTCATGATGAGGGCGATAATAAAGAGGCAGAACAAACCACCATTTTTAGGTTTATTAGAGTTCTCATTCTTGAGATTAGAGATAAAGTGGAATTGTTACCCTACCAATATTTGAATGTTTTGGTACAAATGTGCATAAAAGTATAGCAACAACTCTTGAGAAAAGGTTTTAAAACTATCCACTCTAGCCCTATTACCAAGAAGGACTACAAGAGGGAAGGTAAGAAAGTGGTAGAAGAAAAACCCTCTAGAAACCTATGAAAAGAAAAAAGAGAAGAGAAGGAAAAAGAGAAGCCAAGGGAAGGAACATCATTACACACTCGCACTAGTGACATTAAGTGTTTCAAGTGTCTTGGTAGAGGTCACATTACATCATAATACCCCACCAAAAGGACCATAATCTTAAGGGTTGTTGATGTATATAGTAGCCAAAATGAGGATAGTGATAGTTAAAGTGAAGAGATTAACACACCTAAAGTTGAGGATGACTACCCTTGCAATGGGAAAACTTGTATGATAAGAAGAACTCTCCACAATCAACCTAGTCCCCAAGATCTAACCCAAAAAGAGAACATCTTTCACAGAAGATGTAAAATTTTAGAAAATGCATGTTCTCTTATAATGAATGTGGTTCATGTTGTAATTGTTGTATCACTAGATTGGTTGAAAAGTTAGCATTAACTATCTTGCCCCTTCCGCAACCTTACAAACTTTAATGGATTAATGATGATGAGGACATGGTAGTTAATCAACAAGTGGAAGTCAAGTTCTCCATAGAGCATTATGAAGATGTTATGCTTTGTGACATAGTCCTTATGAAAGCTTGTCATATTTTGTTGGGAAGACCTTCATTATTTGACATGAAATCCATTCACAATGGCCATACCAATGAAATAACCATCACTCACAAGGAGAGAAAATTTACACTTCATCCTCTCACACCTTCTCAAGTGGAAGAGGACCAAGTGCAAATGAGAAAGAAGATAAAACAAGAAAAAGATAAAAAGAAAAGTCATGACACTTACACACACAAAAGTGAGATCAAATGTTTTAAGTGTCAAAGTAGTACACACAAGTCCAATGAGTCCCCCAACAAAAGAGAACTCATGTTAAAGGCCAAAGGCTTATGTGAAGATTAAAAACAGGTCTTCTTTCCATCTTCCTTAAGAGAATGGAAAGACAAGACCAAATAGGACCTTGTGTTGAGAAGGGAAGTCACTCTAAAAACACATGGATTCAACACAAGCCAAACAAGAGCTTAAAAAGAAATGTTCCCCAACTCCAATGCATTGATCATTCATTTTATCAAAGGTGTATGATCCTTGGGAGCTACATGCTTTGGATGATTATTCGAGTCACACTTACTTTGTCTCTTGTTTCTTGTAGAAGGGTATTTGACCTGGGGGTAAGAAAGCCAAACATCTCTAAGATGAAGAACGATCTTCACAAGAAAACTTGAACATTTGAGGGCAAATCCTTTTGAAGAGGAAGAGCTAGAGTCATCTATGCAAGGTGAAGCAAAACTCTTTCTCTCTATCTATTTTGGAGCATCTTTAGTAGAGTAGGAATTTGTGTAGGGTAGGGCCGAGTAGTGAAGTGTTTTTGTCAAACTTGGATCAACAAAAGTCAACACCTAGAGTTGACCTAAGATTTGTTCCTACACCAAAAGTGGGCTAAAACAAGGGCTTATATATTGTGGACTAAATCACCAAAAATCCCAAGACGACTAATGGTTCTATAAAGCCCAAACATAAACATTACAAAATTACAAAAGGAGTTCCTATTCTATGATCCAAAGCTAATTCGAGATCTCTTTGAAGGTCCTGACCATGATTCCATCAACTGCTCTGAAATCCCTATGACGGCCTTAGCCATGCCTCCATCATTCGGGTAACTCCGACAATTGGTGTTAGAAGAGCTATCAGATCGAAGAAGTTAACACCGAAGTTTCTTGGATCGTATCAGATTCTAGGAGAATGGGTTCGGTAGCGTACGAGATTACGTTACCAACTTAGTTGGCAAACCTTTATAATGTGTTTCATGTATCGTAATTGAGGAAGTATGTTTCTAATCATACACATGTGCTAGAAGAAGATGAGGTTCATATCAGAGAAGACTTATCTTTGGATGTTAGGTTGGTATGAGTGTTAGATGTCCAAGTCAAAAAACTTCAAGAAAAAGAGATTTATATGGTGAATGTGCTTTAGGATGAAAATACACAAGAAACAACTTGGGAATTGGAAGACAACATGATAAAGTCGTATCCATATATATATTTCCTAGTAAGTACAATTTTCGAGGACGAAAATTTTCAAGTTGGAAAGAATGTAAGACCCAAAAAACATATATGCTTAACTGACATATTCTACTTATGTCCAAGTCAACATACACAATGGTTAGATCCTCTTTGATTCACTGCATCCTAATTTCACTGTAGCAACTATACTCTAATGCTAACCAAACTCTCGATCAATCTCACACACTTTAACCTAGTGTGTTTTGTTAAGGGATTGGTATTTACATGTTAGAACCATGTATTTCACAAGAGAAGAGGATAATGCACGGAGTAGAGGAGCAACATTAAGGCTGCCATGTGATGTTTAGTAGTTGTATAAATATAGTATATATAGGGATAAAAGTGTTTTGTACTAGTATGATCATCCACTTCTATTGAAATACTCCCGGATAATCTTTTCATATATGAAAGATTTTACATTACATAATTAATTATCTATCTATAACTGTGTGCTTGATTTAATTTTCTAGCAATTATTTACTATTATTGAGTTGCTATTGTTTTTAAATTTTTTTATTAAATTTTGTTGTGTTTTTATTTATTTTTTAAGAGAATTATATTTTTTATCAAGTCATTTTTTAAACTAATTAATATAATGAATATTAATTAAATTTAATTTTCAATACTTTTCATAATTTATGTTTATTTTTCAATTTAAACTACTGTTATTTTAATTTTTTTTTTTATAATTTTATTATTTACAATTTTCACAAACGAAATGAAGTATCAATTATTTTAATTTTAATATATATTTTTTTTAATTTATAAAGTAATCAGTAAGGGTAAGATGAGATAAACTAAGATAATTATATAATTTTTGTTATAGTTTTTTATATTTTAAATTAAAATCTTATTACAGTTTTTAGTACTTTGATTTACTTTGATTACTTTTATTTATTTTTTAGTTAAAATATTATTACATTTTTTTAATTTTGTTTGTTTATAGTTTTTAGGTTAAATTATATCTTTGGTCTCTATTTTCGTAACAAAATATCAATTTGGTCCCTCTATTTTTTTTATATTTTAATTTAGCCCCTATTTTTGAAAATTTGATGCAATCAAATCTTTTCTGGTATAGTAACGTTAAATGAGGTGTCAAATGTCAGTTCCTGGATTTTTTGAATTTTTTTTAAAATTAAAAAAACAATTAAAAATTTGTCACTTGTCAAACTGACATCGTGCCACGTAACAGTGATAGTGTGATGTAACAATGATAGTATCACGTGTCACTGTTATGCTATATGTAATTTCCTTAGTCTCAATTTGGTTTCAGTATTTTAATTTTTGTCTCAATTTAATCCCAATTGTTTGTAAAAATTGAGCAATTTTGTCCCTCTCCAAATTGAAACCAAATTTAATTTCTATATAAATATACACAAATATTTCTATCAAAATTAATATTTCAAGTAAATATTTTTAATAAGATTAAGTTTATTTAAATTTATATTTTACGTTGAGCTTTATTTAAAATTGTTTTAAAGTTGTTAATAGAAAATAATGCTAATAACAAAAAAAATCATAAATTATATTGATATTTTATTCCATCATACTTTGATAATGTTTTTTATTTGAATTTATATTTTAAATAATTGTATATTTTTAAAATGTGTAAAATTCAATAATTTCTATACAAATATTTGAGTTAGTGTGCAAATAACAAATATATAAATGTTAAAAAAAATTAACTAGTTTATGTAACAATAAAAAACAAATAAATTTAAAATTTAAAAACAATTTTAAGTAAAGTTGAATGCGAAACAAATTTAAATAAACTTAGTTTTGTTAAAAATATATAATAAAAATATCAATTTGAATAAAAATATCAAATTTAATAAAAATATTAAATTTAATAAAATTATTTTTATAACATTTATAAAAAAGTTAATTTTTGTTTCAATTTGGAGGGGACAAAATTGCACATTTTTACAAAAAATTGGACTAAATTGAAACAAAAATTAAAATATTATGACCAAATTGAGAATGAGAAAATGACATCTGACATAATAGTAACACGTGACACTGTCATTGCCACGTGGCACGATGTCAGCTTGACACGTGATAAAATTTATTTTTTTTTAAAAAAAAATTCAAAAAAAAAAGAAAGAAAGAAAGAAAGAAATAAATAAAATCCAAGAACACGTGACATCACATTTAACACCATTACTATGCTAACGGAAAAGATTTGATTGCATCAAATTTCCCAAAACAGGGATCAAATTGAGATAAAAAAATAGAAGGACCAAATTGATATTTTGTTACGAAAATAGAGACCAAAAGTATAATTTAACCTATTTTTTATAAACATTATGAAATAAAACATTAACTATTTTGTAATATATATTTTTTTAATTTGAACTAAATAAAAACACAATAAACATTAAAAAATAGTACAGTTGAAATAAATATTTAATATTTGTACTTATATATTTATAAAATAATTTGATCTTTAGAAAAATAAAAATAGATAATAATAACTGAAAATAAATTAAAGATAATAGATAAGTAATAAAAATATAAAGAATATTAATATAAAAATTACAAATTAACTAAAAAAACTTATAACTTGTCAGTTAAAAACTCTTAAAATAAATAATTTTAATATACTGTGTTAAACATTTTATAAGAGCCATATACTAAGGTGTAAATGAAGAATACAAATTATTAGTTACTTTATTCTTCTTAACCAAAGAGTATTTCTACAATTATTTTTTCGAGAAACGCATATTCATATTCTTCACTGTTTGTAACATTTGGCTCATTGATTGTCTCGGGAGTGAGCAAAGGAGGGAGCCAGAGTCACAAACTCAAAAGCATATTTCCTTTAAACTTTTCTCTCTCTTTCTCTCATTTCCATTCCCTTATATT
>Ga0099823_1001086_pt1 | contig 21254 bp, 11 predicted proteins | sample CowpearedBW_FD_76831 | JGI IMG/M metagenome (GOLD analysis project Ga0099823, IMG submission 76831) | Root nodule microbial communities of legume samples collected from California, USA - Cow pea red BW | ecosystem: Host-associated > Plants > Roots > Nodule | place: USA: California | collected...
ACCTTCTTTTTTTTTTGGGTATTCCTGGTAAAATCCTCTTATGTAGTGCATGGACATCAGGGTAGGGAGTTCTTTCTCATAAGACTTCACCATTGACTGGAAAGATGATGGATTGATATATTTCTTCGTAGATGGATCTCCTGAAGTCCTTAACATTGACATTGATGAAATTCATTGCTGTAATAGCATGGCAGCAAGGGATATTCATCATTCCTTACCAAAACCCTAACTCACTTATTTATCCCCAAATATCTAATTACTACACTTGTACAGTACACGTAACACACCCTAATACAAATTGTGCCACCTGTACAATGCTCCGTTAATGATTTAAACGGCGTTACAGATAAGGACTAAATAAAACACAAATTGCGAAAATGAGGATCATTTGAAACATTCAGTAAAAATGAGGACCATTTTAAACATTCTGTCAAAATAAGGACCATCCGCAACAAACACTACGAAAATGAGGACCAAAAAGGTATTTAAGCCAAAAATATATATATAAACATTGGTTTTGAATAGATTATATTTTATTAAATGGATTTTAAAAAATATTAATTTCTTTGTAAACTATCATTTATTACTATTTAAATAAACTATTTGGACTTTGTTTAAAATTTGTAAATATTATTTATCGTGTTTTTATTTAAAATCATAGTTAAAATATATTGTTAAATATTTATTTTTATTTTTTATTTTTTATAAATATTCATGGATATGAAAAAAGCCCACCATATCCGCATAATAAATATCTGCACAAATATAAAAACAAATACGAAATAAATATTTGTGGTATAAACCGGTCGTTGTCATTCCTAAAACAACAAGTATTCCTATTCATACAACTATTCCTATTCATATGGAGGAGGTGTAGTTAGCAATAATCTATTCCTATTCATACAATTATTCCTATTCATATGGAGCAGGTGTAGTTAGCAATAATGGATGTACGGGAAGTAAAACCACTAGAAATAAACGAAACAGATTTATAGGATACAATCCAAAATTGATAGATTCATAAGAAATTTTTTTCAAAGATAATAGTATTTAATTGAAACACATGTATGAGTTAAAGTTTATCTATCAATGTATGACATCTAAAATTTAAAATTAATTTAATTCATATCATTTAAACTTTAGAAAAAAAAGAGAGAAAAAGAAAGCACTATTTTCAATTTTTATTTTCTTAAAAATTATAATTTAAATTAATATATCCCTGTTAGTTCTATATGAGATGAAGTCAAATTATTTTATTCATTTGGGTTAAATATGTTTTTTGTCCTTAAAGTTTCAATGAAATTTGGAATTAGTCCATCTTCAAAAATTTTGACAAATTTAGTCATTCATCTTTAAAAATGCGTGAATTTAGTCATTTTAACCAAATTTTGTTAAGTTTATCCGACGTTTTAAGCGCATTTCATGATAATATTTGAATTATTTACACTGTTTGACACATTTTCGCTTAAATGTTAACTCAAATATTATTATAAGATGCGTTTAAAATGTCAAATAAACTTAACACAATTTGATAAGAATGACTAAATCCTCGCATTTTTAAAAATAAAGGACTAAATTGATATAAAGTTTTGAAGAGAAACTAATTCCAAAATTCACTTAAACTTGAAGAACTAAAAACATATTTAACCCTTAAAATATTTAGCAGACAAATATACAAGATTTTGAATTAAGTGAGCAAGAAGCAAATATTGTTTATTGAATTATTGAATAATTATATTTTGACACGTAATTTTTTTTTACAAATACAAAAGTTTAATTTTTGTGATTATTTTACATTGTAAAATAAATATAATGTATGTTATTTTATTTTTGCAACATGTAGGGCTAGGTTCGAACAAAAAAACTGTGCAAAAAGTGTTTGTTATGAAAGTACAAATGCAAACAAAGAAGAGAGTGGAAGAGATTGATAATAGAAGCTCCATGATCGAAAAGGTGGACCAAGATGAACTTGGTGATGGAGACTCCGAATGCCACATGCGTGCAAGTATTTATTACACTTATTCTTATTTACTTATTTATTATTATTATTATTATTATAACATTATTATCAAATATGATTGATTAGTCTTTAACAAATTATCGATCTGCTTTGATTAAAATAATTACAAATAATAATTTCTTCTTTCTTTCAAAAACCGTGACGTGATTAGGCTGCTTTGAAGCGTACAAGCAATTGTATATTAAATTTGAAAAATATTTGTCTTTTATGTATTTTTCTTTCATATCAACACTTGTGTCACACTACCCACATAAGATATGACCTATACTTCCTTTGGGTGTAAATACCTAAAATTATAATAAAGTAAAGTAAGATTCAATACTATGAGAAAAACCATATTTTTTTTCTTCTTTTTTTCACTTGTTAATAAAAGTAAGGAGATCAGATCAAAAAATTATTAAAAGAAAAATAAGTACGAGATACTTTCAATCTTTTTATTTCCGTGTATTTAAAGTATAATTTCAAAATTAGAAATATTTGTAAAAAAAAAATGAAATTATCATTCCTACGTATGCTCTCTCGTCTATTTTTTCATCACATTTTCCTTCATCACTTTCAATTTTATCATGAATATTATTATTTTGACATTCGATAAATTTTACACACATTTTATATCCATTATTTTATTTTTTTAATCTCTATCCAAATATCCCTGAAAGTAAATTATGAAGTTGTGCATATAATATAAAAGAAAAAAAAAATCTTTTCTAATTTGGTCTCTTTCTTCTTCTAGTTATACCATACAACATGACTTTTTTCAAGCAAATACCCTCCATTCCAAAAACAGAAGTTTATAATTTTTATTTTAACTTTCTACAAAATAGTAGAAAAAAAAAGTATTTTAAAGGAAAAATGATAATTTAACAAAAAATTTTTTGAAAAATGACAAACTTTATCTTTAAATAAAAATAAGTATTACTTTATTATTTTATTTTTAATAAAAAAATAAAAAAATAACTTATTTAATTATATTTATAAAAAATTTGTTAAATTTACCAAAATAAAAATTTATCAAAAAATAATGTTGCATTTAAAAATCATAAAAAAACAGCTATGTCTCGAAAAAGAGGGAAAAAAAAAATAAAACATTAAACCGAATGTTTCTAATGTTGGAATGCTAAAACTAACATTTCATATCTCACTTCAATCATCATCATTCTTCACTCAACATTCATGATCGTGATTCTTCGTCCTTATTACCTCACCATTTCACTACTTATTCTCACTTCACCAAACTCATTCTTCACTAATCCCCATACGTAAACAAAATGAGACAAACTTTTTCAATCCTCTTCACAACTCTCCTCCTCGCCACCGTCACACTCCCGCCGCCGTCTGCCGTCGTCTCCGCCGCCTCCGGCCAGTGGCAGCTTCTCCAGAAAAGCATCGGCATTGTCGCCATGCACATGCAGCTCCTCCACACCGACACTGTCCTCATTTTCGACCGCACCGACTTCGGCCTCTCCAACCTCTCCCTCCCAGGCGGCCGCTGCCGCCACGACCCTAACGAAAAGGTCGTCAAAACAGACTGCACCGCCCACTCCGTCGAATACAACGTCGCCAACAACACCTTCCGCGCGCTTTTCCTTCAAACAAACATATGGTGCTCCTCCGCCTCCGTCGCCGCCGACGGAACGCTGGTTCAAACCGGCGGCTTCAACGACGGCGAAAGGACTGTGCGAACATTCTTCCCTTGCCCCACCTGCGACTGGAAAGAAATCCCCGGCGGCCTCGCCGCGCGCCGCTGGTACGCCACCAACCAAAAACTCCCGGACGGGCGGCAAATCATCATCGGCGGCAGAAGAGAATTCAACTACGAGTTTTACCCGAAAAGCCACGCCACAGCCAAAAACATCTACTCCTTACCCTTCCTCGTTCAAACCAGAGATCCTTACGAAGAACTCAACCTCTACCCCTTCGTTTTCCTCAACGTAGATGGCACCCTCTTCATCTTCGCCAACAACAAAGCCATTCTCTTAGACTACACCAAAAACGCCGTCGTTAAAACGTTCCCCAACATTCCCGGTAACGACCCCAGGTGCTACCCTAGCACCGGTTCCGCTGTTCTCTTACCCTTACGTAGTAAAAACCCAGACTTTTCTTTTACCGAAGCTGAGGTTGTAATCTGTGGCGGAGCCCCGAGAGGGGCTTATAATCAAGCCAAAAAAAATCGTAAATTTATCAGAGCTTTGACCACCTGTGCCCGGATTAAAATAACCGACCCGAATCCAACCTGGGCCGTGGAGACAATGCCCGGAGGTAAAGGTAGAGTCATGGGCGATATGATTCTCCTTCCAAACGGCAACGTTTTGATCATTAACGGTGCAGGTTCCGGGAGCGCTGGCTGGGAATTCGGGCGCGACCCGGTTCTAGATCCGTTACTTTATTACCCGGATAGGAAACCCGGGTCGAGGTTCGAGATTCTTAACGCCAGCAATATTCCTCGAATGTATCACTCAAGTGCGATTTTGGTTCGTGATGGAAGGGTTCTGGTTGCGGGGAGTAACCCTCACGTGGGGTACAATTTCTCGCACGTGACTTTCCCCACCGAGCTTAGTGTTGAAGCGTTTTCGCCGCCGTATTTGGAAGCGGCGTTTCAGAACGTGCGTCCGAGAATCGTTGGTCCGGTGTCGGGGACGAGGGTGGCCTATGGGCAGATAGTGAAGGTTCGGGTCGCCGTGGCGGGCAATCCTTTGGTTCGGAGTTTGGTGCGGGTGACGGTGCTGGCGCCGCCTTTCAACACGCACTCGTTTTCGATGAATCAGAGGATGCTGGTTCTGGAACCTAGAAACGTGACAAACGTTGATGGACCAACAACGTTTGAGATTGAGGTGACAACACCGGGTTCACCCGTTCTTGCACCACCCGGTTTTTATCTACTGTTTGTGGTCCACCAAGAAATTCCAAGCGAAGGAATTTGGATCCAGATACTTTAATCTTTATCTCAACAAAACCCTAATTTAAAAAAAAAGAAAAAGAAATTCATACTTATAAAACCTTATACTATTCATGTCTATAGTTTCTAGGGATATAACTATAACATCCTAGTTGCATGTGGATAGAAGGATTTGGTATGGTCGCTGGAAAATGTCCGTGACTAAATATAAAGATAGTCTTTAAATTTCAGTGCAATGTAATCAATAAATATTAAAGTATTATTGTTTTAATAGACATATTATGTTCCTTCTGTGGATCGATGATAAAGTACATTTTTTTTTTAAATATTATATATACTGTGTTGAATGACGTATTTTAAAAGACAAAGATAATGCATAATCTGTGCATGTTTGACATTGAAGATCACGCCCAGTGGGTTTGAGTTTGAAGCAGAACAATTGCAGTCATGTGATGCTGTAAACAGAACGCTAAAAATGACAGCGACAAAGTGGGTAGAAGCATATATGTTGCAATAAGAAATCAAAAATACAAATTTCTTCATGTAAGTAAAAGCACGAAACATGTCTCGAATTTAGATTTTCTTTTGGATTCTTTTGTGTTGTTTTGTAGTGTATCTTTATAATATATTAATTAATATTAATTTTTTGACGTTTTAAAATATATTAAAAAATATTTAAAATATCAACACAATATATTTTGGAAAATGGTTGTTTGAGATCATTTGATAACTATTTGATAACTTGTATAAAGATAAATTAGTCTTAACAAAAATTAACTTTTATAATTTTAGAAAAAAGAGAAAGTAAATAGTTATGAGGGATAATGTCAAATGATAATAACGAAAAAAATGATGTCAAAATACCAATATTCCTGTATTTTTAATGTTCATTAGAAAACAGCACAAAAAAATTCAGTAGAAACAAAATTAGCAAAGAATGTAGATTTGGAATTTGTGGTGTGTTTATTTTCAGGTTTGAGATCTGAATCGAGTTAACAAAATCTTGAAAGTTGAACCTCTTTGTCTATAAAATGTATTTACGTTTCCATTTAATGGTAAAATGTATAAAATGGAAGTTACATTAATAGTAACACAATACATACTTTTATATATTCGTTACATTTATCTTCTTTAACTTAAATCCAAACATAGTAGTTGTTTATGAAAAAATATAATGAAATATCAGTACATATAAATTCCAAAAGAAAAAATAAATAAAAATTTTATAGTTGATTGAAATAAAAAGAAATTATAAATTTGAGGATGTATTTTTTATTTAATAACTAATTTAGAGGTGAGATTTCCTAAAATTTGATCATTTTTATTTGCATTTCTAAAACTTGTTAATTAATCATAATTTTTGTGTTTGTTTAATTATGCAAAGAAAAACTAAATTCACTTACAACAAGACTGAATTATCTGAGATATTCATATGCTAGATTAACAATTTACACGTATAAGGTGTCTTTTAAAAGAAATTATTTTTTCTCAGCAAAATTTAAAGGAAATTTTTAATCATCTTATAAGACATTCTATAATTTTTACATGATTTGTAATATATATTATATTTATTCCTATTAAACATATGAGTATTTATGCTTTATATCAAGGAAATGTAAGAGTTTTATTAAAAAAAACAACAATTAACAATGAAATTTAATTTTTATTTATTGAAAAAATCAACTATGTTAAATATTTCTATTATAATTATATTAAAAGTACGTTATATTAAAGAGTTATTCAAATTAGCTTTAACAGTAATTTAAATCTCTAAATATCCCTATTCTACTATTTCAATTATACACCCAATTAAACAATGAAAATGCTCTCAAATTCAGGTTAATGAAAATGTACTTTATTAAAATTTGGAAAGTGTTGCTGCCTAAATAAATCTATTAGATCTAAATCAATTAGATCAATCGTGTATCTGGACTTTTGTGATTAAAAGAAGCTTAATTTGATTAAATAAAAAATAAATAACAAACTGAATCAGAGAAATGTACACAATCCTCTTTGTTCTTACACTGGAAATGTTATTATTTTTTATTTACAATAACCTCGTTTAATAAATTCAAAACCTGTTTATATTTAGTGAGTTTGGTTAATCAAAATTATCTTTTATCAATTATCATATCCAACGAAGAAGGGGTGACATAAACTAATTAAAGGGTAAAATATGTTTTCGGTCACTCAAATTTCAGTAAAATTTGGAATTAGTTCTTCTTCAAAATTTTTGACCAATTTAGTCATTCATTTTTAAAAATACGTGAATTTAGTCTTTTTAACCAAATTTTGTTAAGTTGATATGACGTTTCAAGTGCATTTCATGATAGTATTTGAATTGTTTACACCGTATGACACATTTTCACTTTAATGTTAACTCAAATATTATCATCATAAAATGTGTTTAAAATGTTAAATAAATTTAACAAAATTTTGTAAGAATGACTAAACCCACACATTTCTAAAGATGAAGGATTAAATTAGTATAAAGTTTTGAAGAGAGACTAATTCCAAAAGTCACTAAAACTTGAGGGACAAAAAACATATTTAATCCCTAATTAAAAAATATTTACAATAATCCAGTCATTGTTCGATATTTTAAACATATTATCGAGCACGATTTATCATGAAATTTTGAATAAAAAAATAATTTAATCCTTTATGATAAATCTTTCTGGAAAATCTCTAAGTTTAGGTTTAATATTGAGTAAAGTTTACAATCATATAATAAACACATTATATTCAAATTTTGGGTTATAAGTAGTTTTGTACATCTCTGGAGGTGGCAATGAATTTTTGTGTGTTGTCCTTTATTATCTATTGAACATAAAAAATATATTATGTTGGTACTTTAACAATATTTTTAATATAATTTAAAATTTTAAAATTAGGGTAATCTTTAAAGACACATTAAGAAACGTTACAGAAAAAACTCAACAGAAAATCCAAATTCATAATAATCACTCCTATATCAATCAACAGTATTAAGATATCAATTTTTGTTATACATGGGAGACCTACCTGACCTACCTCTACCTATGAAAGGAGAACTCTCTCGCGAAGTATACACTTTCATTCTTTCTCTTCCCTTACATCTAAATTAAAAAACCTATTTGTATTTTTAATGACTTGAGTGTCGAAAGATCTTCCGCAGGTGAATCATCCTCTATGCATAGATAGTTAGTTTCACAAATCCTTAATATTTGAAAGATCCGAACTCTTTTTGAAAAAAACGGGTGTCAATCTGTTATGTAGGTTAAACTAGAGGTAAGATTCTCTACTGGTTTTTTTGGTGCTATTTTCTGCTGAGCATTAAAAATACATTGTGTTAGTATTTTAAATAAATTTTTAATATATTTTAAAATGTCAAAATTAGTAATAATAAATGTAATATGAAGTCATAATAGAAGAACTGTACAAAAAGAATTCTGTAGAGAATCCAAATTCGTTAAACTCATATTTTGTTGTTGATATCAGTGATATCATGGTGATAAATATTGAAAGGAGAGTTGTTGAGGTCTACCTATCCCCTAATATTAATGACATACCTAAGTTAGTTACAACTACATACAATGTTCCTTATACACTTTAGGGATGCAACAATTGATGAAGCATTTGATCGGAAGTTTCTTTATTTCCAAAAGTAAAACAAAAGTGGTATCATATATGATATGGTTTGTAAGAGTGTATGAATCCTTTATCATTTTGCTTATACCGTGAAAATTCCAAACCATTTATCTCCAAATACTATCTGTTTGAGTTTGTTTTGAAATTTTCATGATATCAATAATTAGAAAACCTTATCTCAATGCATGGAGTTTCTCAGAAATCAATTCCAAATTCCAAAAGAACAGACACTGACACCAACAAATTTCAAAGATAGATTGAGTGCATTACTCAATAAAGAGCAAACTGTGTCAGACTCATTTCTCTCTTTAAGAATAAAGATCCACAATATAATATCATAAAATTGTTACAAGGATTGTCTTTTTGTTAAATTTTAGTTCGTCTTTTTCTATTTTAGATTGGATGATGGAAAATAAGAGGGTGAAAAACAAACGTAAATGAAGAAAATTGTAGTAAAATATGGCATTATTTGTATTAGGTAAAAAATGGAAAAAAAACACAATTATCATGTTTATAAATGTATGGATTGATTTAAAAAAGAAAACATATTTTATGTAATACTACAAAAAAAATTCCCATTAAATATCAATTTTAAAAATAAAAATTAGTTAGTCAATGTAGTGACAAATTTATATATCAATTTATAAAATTAAAAATTATTAGTTACTAAAGTAATTACAATTATAAATAAGAAATTATAATTGGTCACTAATTAATTAGAGACTAATTTAAAAATTAATTTATTTTTGTAGTTAAAACTTAGGTAGCTAATTTTTAGTGATTAATTTTCTTTGATAGATATAATTATCATAGCTAATTTTTAACAATCAATTTAGTAATCAATTATAACTTTTTATTTATAATAGTAACTACTTTAGTAACCAGTAACTTTTATTTTTATAAATTATTTAGATTGATCATTATAATTATTAATAATTATTAATCATTAAAATTAATTATTATTTAAAAAATTTCTTGTAATAACTTCTTATAAAATAATTATGCAATCTAAAATGAAGGTAAATTAAATATTAGTACTTCAACCACTTATTTTGAATTCAAATTCAGTTAGAATTTTATAGTACAAAAGTAAATGATTAATTGTAGTTAGCTTAGTTAATTGATTAATCTTGTCTGAACTAAAATAATTTACATAATTGATTATGATAATGACACAAGTATCAAGTTTATAAATTGATTATGATAATGACACAATTATCAAGTTTATAACCGTATGGGTTGATTTAAAAAAGAAAAACATGTTCTATCTATCTTTTTATAAAAAAATTATATAATAAAAAAATTAGGCTAAATTAAATATTAGTACTTCAGCCACTTCTTTTGAATTCAAATTCAGTTACAATTTTATAGTACAAAAAGTAAATGATTAATTGTATTTAGCTTAGTTAACTGATTAATTTTGTGTAAACTCAAATAAGTTACATAATTGATTATATAATGACACAATTATCAAGTTTATAAAAGTATGGGTTGATTTAAAAAAGAAAAACATATTCTATCTAGCTTTTTATAAAAAAATTATTAGTACTTAGACCATTTCTTTTGAATTCAAATTCAGTTACAATTTTATAGTACAAAAAGTAAATGATTAATTGTATTTAGCTTAGCTAATTAACTCAATACTTTACATAATTGATTATGATAATGACACAATTTTCAAGTTTATAAATGTATGGATTGAGTTAATTGATTAATTTTTTCTAAACTCAAATAATTTACATAATGATTATGATAACGCAATTATCAGGTTTATAAATGCATGGATCAATTAAAAAAAGAAAGAAAAAACAAATGTTAGTTAGCTTTTTTTGTAAAATAATTATACAATCTAAATTAGGTTAAATTAAATAGTAGTACTTAAACCACTTCTTTTGAATTCAAATTCAGATCATATCAAAAAAGGTAAATAATTAATTATATTTAGTTTAGTTAATTTGATTAATTTTTTCTAAACTCATAATTTAAATACTTGATTATGACAATAACATAATTGATCATGATATACTGTATGAAAACAATGTTTTCGGTTAATATTATTGATTAAAAACCATGCATATACTGTATTTCATAAACAATGTATGAAAATTATGGTTGTCCTGTGAAAAATTCAAAACCTTAATCTTTAAAAATAATAATATAATTGATTATGTATGTCTAAATAACCTCTCAATTATTCTACAAGCAACTTTCCTTAAATTTGAAGGAAGCAAATTGCTTAGTGCAAATTACTGTCCATCATCACTCTCTCCAACATTGCACCCACGGATTCAAACAAAGGCTTAAAAGTGTGAAACACAGATATAATTTAACTCTTGAAACACTAAAAGATTCTGTTTTTTATATTATGGGATATAAGAGATTATTTTTGTTTTCACAATATAGTTGAAATCGAAAAAGATAGTGCTGCTTTTGTGACAGTTGAGTTTGTCTGAATATTGATTCACGGGTGCATCATATAAAAACTGATTCACTTCACGGGTCACATTTCATTCACGGGTCTTGCTCATTTCTCTTTTTATTCTCTAAAAACCCATAGCTTTTACAACACACCCAAAACTTGTTCATCCCATTTTAAATTCACCCTATATGTTCTCGTCAGAGCAAGCAAATGGGCTAAGCTAATAATCTGTAGGCCCGTTTTCCTTTTCCCTTTCCCTTTCAAAATTAAATACAATACAACAAAATTATTACACAATTTTCCATCTTTCTTTCACGCAGTTTAAATCCACAATCTAAAATTAATTAAGTAAATGCGTTTCTTTTACATTAATTAGTTATTTATATTAAACATAAAAATAGTTCAACACATTTAGCAATATAAGGGATTTAAAAACAGTAACGACTTCATTGTTCGATAATATTTTCCATCATTGAAACAAAAAACACCTTTAATTACCGAATATGAATAATAGAATTTCACCAAAGTAATTTTTAATTTCACGAAAAAAAATGGACTATAAAAGTCCACACAAAACCATGCTGATCTATTTTATAAAATCATGCTAAACAAAAATTAGATCAAGAAGAAACCAATCTGAATTTTAGGTAGAATACAACAATAGGAGTAAATTACGATTAAATAAATGAGTATCTCGGTATATAATCTCAAATTAGTGTCTATAATAAAAACTAAATGATATCATTTGTTTATATAAAGACGAATTTCACCATATAATCAGAAAACTTTTTTGAACCCACTTAAATTGCAAAAAAATCAGTAACTAGAAAGATTTTATTCTCAATCAAACACCATACCAAATCAGTAATGTTTTCTAATAGCGATATTCTATTACTCAAATATCAGTCTTTGGGATGTAGAAATGCTAAGAACTAGTTCATATATTCTATCTTTTGTACATCACATAAGAAATCTCGGATAAAACTAAAACCCTAAAAGCAAGAAATATATTGCGAAACAAAGAAATACAAATGCTTCATAGAATTGGTCTAAGCACGTTCTCCACGGATACGACGCGCCAGTTGAATATCTTTGGGCATGATGGTAACCCTCTTGGCGTGGATTGCACACAAATTGGTGTCCTCAAACAAACCAACCAAATACGCCTCAGCAGCTTCCTGAAGAGCAAGAACGGCGTGGCTCTGGAACCTCAAATCAGTCTGTCAAACACAAAACCAAAACACAGTCAATTTCAGGAAAACATCAAAAAGGGAGAAAGTACGAACAATTTGAGCTTTTGAAAATATAACAAACCTTGAAATCTTGGGCTATTTCACGAACAAGGCGCTGGAATGGAAGTTTACGGATAAGCAGCTCTGTGCTCTTCTGGTATTTTCGGATCTCACTGAAATCAATAAACGAACAGATTAACATTACTGAAAAAACATATACTGGGGACAAATACGATGATTAAGAACGAGAATTACCGAAGAGCGACGGTTCCAGGGCGATAACGATGAGGCTTCTTCACTCCACCGGTAGTCGGTGCAGATTTCCTTGCAGCCTACAAGAAAATCATAAATCAATCATTAAATACCCTTCAAAATCTTAAAATTAGTTAATCGGAAAAACAAATTCTCGAAAACACTTTGTCAGTTGACAAGAATACCCAATTGAATCCGAAAAACGTCATCAACAGAAACCTAACATAGGAAAAACCCTAAATTACACTTGAATTTGGAAAACTCCCATTGTTTATCAACAGCAATATGAAATTCAACTTGAAAAACTTCAAAATCTGAAACCCTAGCGTAGGAAAAACTTGAATTTGAAAAACCCTATGTTTATCAGCAGGAAAATGCAATTGAATTAAAAAAAAACTTCGGAATCAGAAACCCCAGCATAGGAAACCCGTAAATTGCACATGAATTTGAAAAAACCCTTTGTTTGTCAACAGGGAATATCAATTGGATAAGAAAAACTTCACAATCAGAAACCCTAGCATAGGAAAACCCTAAATTGCACTTGAATTTGAAAACCCCTTCGTTTGTGAACAGGAATATGCACTTGACTATGAAAAACGTCAAATTAAAAAGCCCTAGCATAAAGAAACCCTAGATTGCATTTGAATTTCAAAAACTGTCCGCTAAAGAACAAGAATATGCAATTGACTTCGAAAAATACATCACAATCAGATGAAATCGAATACCTTGGTGGCGAGCTGCTTCCTTGGTGCCTTTCCACCGGTGGACTTACGGGCGGTTTGCTTGGTACGAGCCATCGGAGAAGAGAGAAAAGGGAAAAGAGAAGATTGGTCTTTCGATTACGCAAACGAATAATGTCTGAGATACGAAAGTTAGAGAGGAGATTTATGTATTTATATAAGAATGTGTAATACGAGGGTTAGGTCGGTTTAATTAGAGATAAGCGAGCGTGGACTTTGAATATTTTTAACTATTAATGATCGCGATCCGTGTGCTCGTTTCTCATTGGTTGGATTGTGAAGAGAGGATTGCCAGCGTGGACAATTTGTGTTTCTTTCGTCAAAACTTTCGCTTCGCTAAATCTATAGGCCCCATGACGTTTTATGTTACCCTTAGATTTACCCAAAAAAACACAAACTATAATATTAAAATATGAAAAATACACTTTGAAATCTTTAAACTTAAGCTTTGTTTAGAAAATATTAGTTTATGGTTAACAAATTTCAATCTTATGAAGTTCTAAGTTAACAGAATTCTTTATAAGATCAGAACAATTTAGTAAAACTGATTACAAATTAATTTATTACTACAAAATTGCACACACAACAAAAATATAGCAACATAAATTTTATTATATATTAAAAAAATTATATATTCTAAACAAAAATATAGTATTATATAATTATAATTTGAGATTTAAAAGAAAATAATTATTTTTTCTAGATTTTTTAAAATTTTATCTACTTTTTTACAAGATTTATATATGTGTCTATGTGTCTCAACATAAAAAGTGTGTTGGAGATATTGCATCATACATAAAGATGAATACAATTCGGCCAAAAAGTTAGTTACAGTTATAACAAGTTCGTTCCACTTGCCAATCAAACTTTATAACTTGTGTGTGTATATTAACTAAATAATATTAACAAACATATTTGTGTGTGTATATTAACACAATATATAGTCAAACATCAAAAAGTTTGATTATCATTTTATACCATATATCGACAAAATATATGGTTAGTCTAGTTAAATATTATATTAGTGTTATTGTTATGATGATTTATCATGAATATTGTAAATTTCTATTATCTTTATTTTATAACTTTTTGTAAGTTTAGTTTGGCTTAAAACTCACTTTTTGATATCATATCACGATCTTATGAAACATATCACAGGGAGGTTTATTGTTTTTTGGACATATCATGTCTCATTATGAGACCACTATTTCTATTTCTACCCATTAATCTTCAGTCACACGCTTGATATGTATATGACTCAACAAAAAGGGGTATGTTGGAAATCCCACACAAATTAAAGATACCGCAAATTTGCAAATTATCTGCAAATCTCACCCTACAAACAAGATTTGTAAAATTTAGTTAGACTTAAAATTCACTTATTTTGATAGTTGAATGTAAGCAAGCAAACACAATTAACCATTTAAGTTTTATCTTGAACAAACAATAAATATTTTTTGTTTAACATGTGCAAACCTTAAGCATTTTACATTACACGTTAAATTTTAATAAATATTTATTTTTTCCTTGTAAGATTATACTCTCCAATTTTTGTCAAGAAGACGATGTAATGTCTTATTAACACCAAAATCTCTTTAAGAACATGTTAAGTCCAATATTTTTACATTTATACGGGCAGGTACACAGACTAAGAGGTCGTGAAAGTTTTCAATATTCTAATTTCATCCAACTAAAAAGAATTGTATGGTAATGTTTGTGGGTAGTAATATGATTTCATGTTGTTTGAAATGCATTGTGATTTAAATACTAATTTGGTCTCTATTTTTATATAGTTTATTCAATTTGGTTTTCATTAGAGCATTCGATAGGTTCACAATTTTCGTTAATTTTCTTCAATTTAGTCATTTTCGCTAACATCGTCCAAATAATTAATTGTAACGTTACAATGTGACATGTTACTATTATGTGACATTTGCGCAACCTAAGCAAAATTTGCACATTTCTTGTGCTTTTGGACATTCCTGCATTCTTTCCAATTTATTCTTTTTTGTGCTAAAGGCATAATCCCGAATTGTTAAAATTGAGGAACAAAACAAAAATTACAATTTGTGTATGAAAATTCTGGAGGTGAATGGGGTTTCGATTATGGAGGTGAGGAAGGTGATGAGGATGAAGGTGAGGAAGATGGTGATATGTGAAGGTGAGCGTGTGATGAAGGAACGAAGGAGATAAGTGTCACGTAATATAATGAAATACGGTGTACACTCACCATTAATTATTTAGACATTGTTAGAAAAATGACTAAATTGAACAAAATTGATGAAAACTATGACCTGGTTGAACACAGACAATAAATAATGACTAAATTGAACAACCTTGATCAAAATGAAAACTAAATTAATATTTAAGCATTGAATTATTAACGTAACAATTACTTAGCAATAATTGCTAAGTTTTAAATATTGAAAATCTCATAAAACATGACATTCATGTTTAGATGGTGTTAGAAAAATAACTAAATTGAGCAAAATTCATGAAAACTATGACCTGGTCGAACACCGAGAAACATAATAACTAAATTGAACATTGAACAACCTTAATCAAAATGAAGAGTAGATTAATATATAAACATTGAATTATTAACGTAACAATTACTTAGCGATAATTGCTGAGTTTTAAATATTGAAAACCTTATAAAACGTGAGATATATAAATTTCACTAAAGGAGACCATGAGTCATTTGTATTACAATAGTTAAAATAATTAAATTAAGTCAACATACATTAATTACACAACATACTCATACATATACTCATACAGTGACTAAAATATAAATATTTAAAATGTTAATTTTTGAGAGATAAAACTCAAATGATCATAAAATTTAAAAATGTAAAAAAATGATAACATTTATCATAATTTTTTTACTTGTTCATTTGTTATCAATTAATAGTTTTATTACTAAGTTTTTAATATAATATTAAAAAAACCTAGTTTAAAAATTCAATTTAAATATCTAATAGTAAATATTTTCGACCATCCAAATTTGAAGAACTTATAATATTTTAAATTATGCGTCTTTGCCAAAAATAAAAAATATATTTTACTTGATAAAAAATATATTTTTCTATAGTGATTAATCAAGACAAAATTAAATAAAATGACATATAAATTTCTTACGCACAATATAATTATTTATATTAAAATAAATAATAAAAATATTAGATTTTATTTAATTATTGAAAAGATTAATAATTTAAAGAAACAAAGAATAATTTATTAGATATATGTGATATTTTCATAATTATAATTAATTAAGTCCGATATTTATTTTTGTTATATAAGTGATAATAATAAAATCGATTATTTTGGTTTTTCCAATATCAGTAGTTAAGATCCGTCAATATACTCACATTATCATGTGGTTTATAAGAATAATAAATTTTCGTATCTGTTTTGAAAACAAAAATTTTCTCTATAAAAAACCATCAAAATTTATTAAGGTGTGGGCCTTTTGAATTTCCTACATCAAAAAGTGCAAAGAGAGTTTAAGAATAATGAGATTTACAAAAAAATTAAAAATATCTTATAATTATAATAAATTGTTATTATATCTATCACCATTTTAAATATATCATGATATCAAATAGTATACAATATTATGAAATTAAATCTATAAATAAAAAGTATTTAACGTAATTATAAAGTATCTATAATTATTTTATAAAATATTATAAACAATGTAATTTAATAATAACTCATAATTTACTTAAATATGATTTCATATTATAATTACTATTGTAGTAATAATTTTATATTTTATGAAATATATCTGTATATGCAAATAAAACCAGTATCTGTTTAATTTAGTTTATAATTGATAATTATATATAAAAATTAAGGAATCTCTCATATTTAAACTCATAATTTATACTCATGAAAAAAGTAAGATATATACTTCGACTTTAATTTTTTAGACTAACATTGTTTAAAATCAATTTTTGTACCCATCTAGCAAAGTTTAGAAGTTTAATTTGTTAAATATAATATGAATATTTAATTTGTTAAATATATTAATTTGTTTAGACAAGGTACGAATATTTAAACACATAATTCATAACAAGTATTAAATAAGTATTTTTAATTAATATACGTAGGTATTTAATATGAATTTTATAATCATCCATCTATTTTATTTTAATATCGTTTCAAAAAGCAGGTGACAAAAAATAAAGTTATTAACAACAAATACTAGGAATCAAAGAATTCTTTAAAACTTTATTTGATATATATTTATAATAAAAATACATATTATAAACATATATTAAATAGTGTCTATACTTATGGATATAATTATGTCTATAAATACATTAAGATATCTAATAATTAAAAATAATAAAATACAAAATCACAATGATAATATCTTAACACCTCTATTCATAAAAAAATCAAAATGAAATTAATCAGGACAATTACATTATTTTTGATATTTTGTTTTTGTGAAAGAATGCTGATTGAGTTCAGATAAAAAGATTACTGTTTAATTTTATTTGCTCTAAGTAAGATATTTATCAGGACAATTTTAATTATAATCAGGACAATTTTATTTGCTCTAACTAATTGAGTTCTTTTGTGAAGAATTCTTTTGTGTAATATAATGGGATGCAAGGTTAAAAACCGTTCATCTTCAAATTGAGTTCTACTTTTTCAGGCTTGTGTTTTTTCCAATGTCTATGTAAAAAAGTTTAATTTTATTTATTTTTTATCCTAATTTTGTCTAAAATGTTAAATTGATTTGGGTCCCAAATTTTAAAATGTTAATGTAATTTGCCTTTAAATTTCTTAAAATTAAACAATAATTTTTTTATCTGAAATTATTAATATTACTTACGTATTGATTTAAATAACATAATCATTATACCAATTTTGATAAAAAATCATTCACTAGTTTTAAGAAATTTAACAAAAAAAAACCCAATTACATCAATTTTTATAAAATCAAAACCAATTTAAAAGTTAAAAAAACTAAATGACCAAATTAAAAGTTAAACGAACTAAGTAACCAATTTGCACCGGAAAAAAAATAAACTAAAATATTAATTAAACCATATATAATTATTAGTTAATTTTCAAGATTTTTATAAAATTAAACATGTTTAAGAAATTTATTTCAAAAAAGTTTTATATATTTTTATATCAAAAATTCATTCAAATTTAATTTAAAAAACACTATTCATTTAACATGTTTTACCTTGATCACAACACCACATTAATCACATCCCACACAAGTCATGCAATTAACAAATTTCTAAAAATTTAAATCTTCCATGAATTTTATTATTTTCCTTAGTGGTTATTTCAATCACCATGTCCGCAACAAAATTATACCTTAGAACTTCTTTTAAATTAATATATTGCTAACTAAATTTGTATTATTACTTTTTTTAAAAATTTGTATACTTTTCAACCAAATCTTCTCATAAATTAAATTGCTTGTAATAATCACAATATTCAATCTTTTTAATATTTTAATGGATGGAGAAGTTATCCCTCATTTCAGTCTCATTTTACATTGATTACATTTTAACATTAAACACGTAGTTTAAAATAAATACAAAAAACTTTAACATTAAACACGTAGTTTAAAATAAATACAAAAAACTTAAAAAAAATCCAATTAAGCCATAAAATTTTGATAATTTGATTTTGTATCTCAATTAACTTGTTTATTTCATTTGTGACATCTTCAATGTTTTAAATTAGTTTTCCAAACATATTTCAAGCGTTGAAGGTAAATTGATTTATCTATGATTAAGGGTTTATGGTTTAAAAGACTTCCAATTTTGAAAAGCTAAATTCTTTTCACATGTTAAAGATACAAATATGGAAGTTATTATACAATACTATCTCAAATAATTCATATTTCAAAAATCTGCTTTTAGAAAATAATGCTTTCAAACATTTGATTAGTTTTCTTCTCGTGCTAAAGAAAATAGACATTCATATAAATAAAAATTAGAATTAGGCAAACAAAACCAATTATGAAAAAAAACGACCAAGAACAAAAATTACAACCAGAAACAAAAACACCTACTACTTGTATGGAAGCAAACACTGCGTCAGATTACAAATTTTCATCACCTGCTATATCAGCCAGGGATAACTGTAAATTTAATACTTCTCATCATCCACAGCGCTGCTTAGTTCAAACAGATCAACATTGACAAGCAGTAACAAATGATAGGAATGATAAACAACAAAACAAACAATTTAAAAACAAAAAGAAAACAATATTTTAAATCGGATTCAGTAGCCTCAGACCGTCCTAGTTCAAAAATTTTCAACAAAAATGCGAAGATTCGCATTTCAGCTAGTTATAATATCTGCATCATTGACCACTGCACCAATCAATCAGATACAAACTTTGAATATTTTAAAGACTGAGAAAGCAATGATTAAAACCATTTCAAACAATGAATGAAAACACAATGATGTAATATAAACAAGAAAGCGGAACAAGAAAATTGAATACGTATGAATGCGGCATCAGATCTTCCTATTCAATGAAAAGTATTCATCGCGCTCAAATCACAGTTTGAGTACTCAACATTTCGAAAGATTCATCAATTGGCGTCATGTAGAAGAAGCATATAGATAAAACCAAAACGATTGAGAGAAAATATAAAAGAGGAAGGAGAAGAGAGGATCTGCAAACGAAAACTAGGGTTTATAGAAAACCAGGGAGAGCAGCTTCACTTTATAGGACGGGAAAGGCACGCTGATACGAAAACCTAATCGATGGCTGTGGTTGTATGCAATTTTACAAGCTCTCGAATTTGTGGGCCGGTTAATGATCCTTTGGCCCAATCTATCTGTCAACAAGAATTTGGGCCACCAAGGCCTATCTTAGATGGGGTCCTGAGTTGAGCCTCTTTTTTAACATTATGGACAAATCAAGTAATTACGTGATTGAAACAAATTTCTATTTGTAATTAACAATTTAATAGTTTATAATTATAGTAATATTGATGTTATACTTATCACACTAATATAATTTTATTTTAAATATAACGTAATTTCAAATGGCATATAATATTATCAAATTTAATGTATAATTAAAATGATTTAATATAATTTAAAACCTATGTAATTTTCTTATAAAATATTATAAATTGAATAATTTATACTCAATATGGCTTCATATTATAATCAATATTTTGAAATATATTTACAATAAAGTTAGTATTTATATAAATTTTATATAACTTAGTTTAAAATGAATATTATACATAAATATTATATAATTAATGTTAATTATAGAATTTTTACTAAATATCAAACAACAAGATGCACTACATGATGATCAGAGTAAGATATTCATATAAAAGCGTTTGTTTTTTTTTCAGTTTTATTTATTTGTATTATTCAATCAGTTGAATTTAAGATTTAACATTAGAGTCAATGAAAAACAAAAAATCATTGGGTAAGATGTTTAAAGTCCACTTCCACTATTTAATACACAATTAAAATTTCATTTTTGTATTTGTTTTGGTTTATTTTTGTAGTCTCAATTTTCCTTAAAAAAATAAATTTGTACCTATATAGGAAATGTCAAAAGTTTAGTTTGTTAGATAAAAATGTCATTTTTAAAGTTGTGAAACCGTTGGGATAACAAAAATTGAAACAACGTATAATTATACATATAGGAACTAAGTAATTTAGTTATTATTTATACGAAGTCTGATGCATCCGTACTTCAATTTGTGTTATATATTCGTATTCAACGTGTATTTATATCTGATACTTATCCATAATTATAAATGAAATATCTAATATATAAACTAATAATGTTCTTATGATGACAATAATTTTTGAACTTTCATGTTAAAAATATTAAATATATTTGATTTTAATTTCGATTTATACAAGAATAATCATATATTTCTTATGTTCTTTAAAAAATTTGTATATTTTTTAATATGTATGTATCACATATCGTATCCTATTATTTTTAAAATTAGTGTATCAGCGTGTCAGATACGTGTCATATCTCATACACATATTGTATATGTGAAGTATTGGAGAAACTTTCTATAAGAATTAC
>Ga0099823_1001088_pt1 | contig 21241 bp, 7 predicted proteins | sample CowpearedBW_FD_76831 | JGI IMG/M metagenome (GOLD analysis project Ga0099823, IMG submission 76831) | Root nodule microbial communities of legume samples collected from California, USA - Cow pea red BW | ecosystem: Host-associated > Plants > Roots > Nodule | place: USA: California | collected...
AGACGCGAAGGGGACTTACCCTGTGAGAGGTTGGGTGATAACCCCTTGTGTTCAAACTCTGCAGAGTTTGGGAACCTTCACAGGTGCAAGCCACCAAGAGCTCCAATGTCGCTTACACAATCCGGATATCGAGTCTAGATTTATGTGTAATTGCAATATGTCTGTGATTGATAAATTATTATATGAATTGTATGTTTTTCTCTAAAAAATTCAGCTGCTCACCCTTATTGTTTCCTGTCTTTTTCTCTCCTTATGTTTTATCCTTGCTATGATCACCTACTGTTGGTGTGAGCAGGGCCGAGTCCAGATGATGGTGCCCCCTCTAGCAGGAGCTGAGAAATCGTGGAGTAGTTATGTGGTAGTGCTCATGGATTAGATACCATGAAGCATTTTTGATTGTTTTAGTTTAAGGATGGAATTCCTATGTTCTACATCAGAAATTCATAGGAAAGTGTTTTGGGATGACTGTATCAGCCATATATTTTTTATATATATTGCTGCTTTCGTTACTATCTGCTATGCTTAATCAGAATATAATATTTTATTTGATAGCGTGGAAAACTATTAAATGGGATGTTACAATATTCCTTGCCTCAATATTATGCTTGAAGTTAAAAAATTGTATATTCTTTCATATAATTTGACAGCAGAAGTTTGTTTCTCCTTTTTGGTAGTCTGGTTGTGGTTTTTGATAACTAATGCCTGCAAAATGGAATGGACTTATTTTGTAAATTGTTTTCGTAAAGGTGATGGTATTTCACATCTTGGTTAAGCTACACATGTTCATGTTCTGTAGGGTATATAAAAATTATCGGTATATGTAAGTAGAAGGAGAAGGAGAATTTTTTTAATAACTAGAAACTATAAGCATTTTCTGAAGTTGACATTTCATTGAGTCTGCAGCTTGGTTAGTGAGGGTTGTAATCTGTTTAAAAGTGTCCGCAGTCTGTTCATGTTTAAGGAAAGTTTAAATCACATGATTTGTGCACCTTCTCCATGTCAACGTTAAGCTTTAAAAGTTGTACAGTGCTGGTCTCACAAAGCTTGATCTTGTTTGTGTCTTGACACAGCCTTTTGAGGTTTATATCTGCCATGATGTTACTTTCGGCTTGGGATCATATTGGCTAGATGTTTCTTCTTGTTCTGTGTAAGCACAAAGAGCAAGTGCAACTATGATCTGATAGGAGTTTCACCAACATTTATCCTATCTTTTCAGGTCTTCTGTTTGTACTATCCCATGGAGAATGTAGATGATGGAAAAGAATCATCAAATAGTGTCAATAAAGTAGAAGACAGCAATTCTGTACTTATCTGTGGCCTTCCAGATGATATATCTCTTATGTGTCTGGCAAGAGTTCCTAGAAAATATCATCCAGTCCTGAAGTGTGTCTCAAAGAGATGGAGGGACTTAATTTGCAACGAAGAGTGGTGCACTTACCGTCGGAAGCACAAACTGGAAGAGACCTGGATTTATGCTCTGTGCAGGGACAAATTGAATGAGACTTTCTGTTATGTTTTGGATCCAACCGCCTCACTAAGATATTGGAAGCTGGTTGATGGTATTCCACCTCAGACCTCAAAAAGAAAAGGCATGGGTTTTGAAGCTTTGGGAAATAAGCTATTCTTGTTGGGTGGTTGTAGCTGGTCAATAGATTGTACTGATGAGGTTTATTCATATGATGCTTGCTCAAACTGTTGGGTTCAAACTACTTCCATGTCAACTGCTAGGTAAAATATCCTCATGTTTATTCCTTCAGGAAGCTAAGTTTGTATGTGCTAGGTAAATATCAATCTGCTAGGATTTTTCATCATGGATTTTAGGTAGAGTTGTTGCAGTTACTTGAATTGTTAAGGATTGTTGATACCTGAAAACTTGGGACAGCCACAAACTTAGTATTTTACTTGGAGAGAAAATAGTTTACATGTATTTGGCATCCAAATAATTTATTTTCATGATTAATGACTTCTGCACTCTGTTTTATTGGAATTGAAAAGTACCCAAATTTTCTGTTACCCACCAGTACCAGGTACTGATCCGTAATTGGTATTTGTACAACATGATTTTAGGAGTACATATCCTATTAAGAAATAAGGTTTCTTTCCATTCTAAAAACACAGTTATCCTTATGCTGTAATTCACTTTTTTTTTCTACAGAGCTTTTGTTTTGGAAGTATAATTTGATCAACTGCTTTGACATTATGCTCTCATTACATTGTCAAAGAATCATTAGTGCACATTTTATATGTCAATTTAGGTGTCTATATTTTACTATTGAAGTTGAAATTGCATAGTCTTTGTTAACCTTAGTTTTTCAACCCAACAGCAATGTAGAAATCACTGTTTTCTTCTGCAAAAAACTTTCAGGTGTTTCTTTGCTTGTGAAGTTTTGGATGAAAAACTATATGCTATTGGAGGATTAGCTTCAAATCCAACCTATTCTCATTCTTGGGATACTTTTGACCCTCTGACAAATTGTTGGAGATCTCAGAGAGACATTGCTATTTTTTCTGATGTTGAAGATTCAGTAGTTCTTGGTGGGAAGATATACGTCCGATTTTCCAGATACCCTGTAACTCCTCATGTGTTTGCCATAGTATATGATCCATCAAGTGACACATGGCAGTATGCAGATGCAGACATGGTTTCAGGGTGGACAGGCCCTGCAGTTGTTGTGGATGACACCCTTTATGTCTTGGATCAAACTTTAGGAACTAGGCTAATGATGTGGCACAAAGAGAAACGCCAGTGGATACTGGTTGGAAAACTATCACCACTGCTTACTAGACCACCCTGTCAGCTTGTTGCAGTTGGTAGAAGCATTTTCATTGTTGGGAAAATGCTTAGCACTGTGGTTGTTGATGTTGGAAATTTGGGGAATGAGGTGTTGATGAGTTCTTCCATACCAGGATTGTTATCTGATTTCACTGTAATAAGTTGTAAATGCCTATCAATCTGAGCATTAATGAGTTTGTGTGTATATTCATGTTAAGATACGTGTATCAATGTTACATGCTTTTTTTTCTTTACTTGGTACAATGGTACCAAGGTTTTAACTTGTGAATTTTTGTAAATTACCTGAATCATAATCTGCATAATCCTAGTGGTACTTGCATCTGTGGACTGCACACTGTTGGAGTCCTTTGTGTTTATTGTTGCATGGTTACCCAAACTATGATTCTTAACAAGTTGTTTTTATAGTGGACTCAAAATACAGGTTCTCAATTCTGCTATTGTTTAAAATCTACAGAAAATTGTAGAATTGTGAAAGAGGTTGTTCATTGGATGAGGAGTGGGGTTTTCATTTTTTTTTTAGCAAATTTAAATAGGTGTATTGGTGGATTCTATTATATCATTTTTTTTAACTATTTAGTAACTCAAATTAAATTCAATCTAACAGATAGAATTTAGGACAATATTGGTATGATATGTTTGAAGAATTTAACTAAGTTCATGATTGGTTTGAAATCTGTGAAAGTTTGATTCAATTTCTTTGTTGTGTAACTGAATTGTTGGTTGAAATGGTGAAAACTGGGATAGGAGAGTGTATTGTCCTTTCACAGTATTTAATTATCATCATATTTAATTCCAATTCCAAATTTTCTATGTAAAAGAAAATATCTTCCAAAATTTCTCAATCGAAACACACTCAGTATTTATTTCCATTTTATTTTGTACCATCTATTATACAAAGTTGTGAAATTTACTTAGAAAACACGCATTAATGCTAAAATAATAATTTTAATTGTGGTTTAAATCATTTGTCTATTATGAAATTAATAATTATACTATAATTTTATGAATATATAATTAGAACTTTTTAGAGTAACTTACAATGAGTAAGGTTTTTCATTTTTATGACCTGTTTTATATGGTATAGCTTTCCCAGCGCTCCCTCCCATAATCTTTTATCACAATGTTAATCGTTATATCTCCAAATCCATGATGTAGTTTATTCGAGAGAAACATTTTTAGAACAAAATATAATTTTACATATATAATTGAATTATTAAGATGTCATTGATACATGGGATTTTTAAAAATAAAACTATAAAATGGATACATATTAGTCTGTATATAGCAGCTCACAACTTAGATTTAATGGCCGAATTTCCTTGATTAATTTTCCTGGCTACTCCTTCTTGAACCAATGATACAAGAAGCTGCAAGATTAACAGAGTAGCACATGTAAAAAAATAAAGATAAACAGGGAAGAGGGAAAATGAATTGATATAATCTGATCATGCTTTACCTCTCCCTTCTGATTGAACATTTGGCCTGTCACAAAGACGCGTGCACTATGGGCAGTAGGAGTAAAGATCTGTACAGCCAAATGTATTTACAATCAAAATAAAAAAAAAAGGAAAAAAATAAAAGAGAAATTCACATAATTTAGTTGAACTGAAGTTTGATAGAATTAATTTTGAATTGTCAAATGTTAAATTTTATATTGAAACATGTGTCGCAGCTGATTAATGAATAATAATTTACTGAATTTTGATTTATGTCATTGATCAGAAACTGAATAATTCTATGAAAATTTCTTTTTCTGCAAGTTTCCCTCAAAATTAAAGATGAGAAACAAGATTGAAACTAATATGAAACTCACCGCAAAGAGCACCCAATCATCTGCTTTTACAGATCGGTGAAACCACATACTGAAATAAAATTTAAAAATAAAAAAGCATTTAGCAAAAAGCAAGAAAGAAAAATTTATACCTTAAAAACTAATTGCACAAGACCCACTTTTTCTTATGTTAACATATAAACAATTTAGCTCACCACTAGGATTTCAAATACTTACGAATGGTCCAGACTAACAGAACGTGTCCTGAAACCCTTCTCACGGTGGGGATTCAAACTTACTTGAAGAAATATTAGATCTGAAGCATATGCCACCACGCACCTGAAAAGTATGAAAAAGAAATGAAATGCAATAAATCAAATACCACTTCGTGAATTCTTTATTCAATCTTTGGAAAATTTTATCATGCGTTGTTTAAGTATGCTAAAGAGTATCAAATTATCTAGTGATGCAGGTTCAAAATATATTCATTTGGTACAACAGACTTTTGGCAATTTCCGTTTGTTCAAACTCTGTCAACTAATCCTTTATGGGGAGAATTTTTCAGAAGCAAGACATAAATTTAACATGACTCAAACTGCTTAAGTGTGTTTTTGGATTACCGTTATAAAAATCAAGTTTTGTTGAATGAAACTTCATCCAACAGAAAAGCATCAAAGGTATTGTTTTAAATGCAACTACAGTTTTAAACCTCTTTAATACTAATTGAAACGCCAAAAAAAAAGTTGTCAAACAAGTGGGTATGACTTTTAATGCTCTTTCAACTGACTTTTGGGTGCTCAAGCGGTAATCTAAATACACACTAAGTAGCTCCAGAATTTAGCAGGGTAACAACAGATACAAGCGTTGGCTTGGGCAATAATTCAATTATTGAAGAACCAAACACATCTAAAGTAAATATATAAGATATGTACCTATGCAAGGCTTGATCATCTGAAAGTTTACCCTTTGCTCTAAACCAGTATCTCAAACTGCAAACAGTAGTTACACAAGTTTCAATGAAATCTATCATTTAAAAAAGCAGACATTAAGGTTAGATTTGGAAAACAAAAAAGCGTGATGCTCCCTTCCAAATCTTTCTTATTAGTGCATTAAGTAAATGCAAAGTAAAGAAATAAAAAAAATTGCAGACCGAGGATCAGCCTAACCTGGGGGGAGATTTTGTCATATTTGTTGAGAATTCATATTCACATAATCGTATCTCTATGGGCCAGGGGATGAATTGAGATATAGCCACTTTGTTCCGGTAGATTCTATGACCATTTTACAGTAAACAAACACACATATCAACATACAAAAGATAAATAAAAACAAATATAGTCATATAGAACAATATTGCATCAACCATGTTCTTCATAATAAATCTTACACTGGTAAACGAGGGTCAGTAAGTCGTCTCTCCCGTAGCTCTTCCATTGGTAGAAGCTATAAGTAACAGAATAAAAAATATTAATAATCAGAAATCCAAAGTAACAAAAAATCTTAACAGACATAACCTTGTATCTTGCCTTATCTGGAGATGGTACAGATGGTATAGCTACTTTCTGGTGGACCATCCCCGGTTCTTCCTTCTGCAGATTAAGAAAATAACTGATGAATGTGCTATAAATCCAGAACGTAATTCCTTGAGTGGAGCAATAACAACAACCAACATGAAGATGAATTAGCCACACTGTGCTTTGCTGTTACGAAAAAATTAAAAATAGACAAAAAAGAAACTTATCATGGAAAATAAAATTTACATTTTATGTAATTGAACTAATTTCTTTTATGCTTATTTTGACCTTTAAAATAAATTTTATCCAACACAATCTTGAAAACTTGCAGATATTCCAAGATACAACTCATAACAGTTCAGAATGTCATGCCTCTTCTGTGTAAATGATCCCTGCGGCCTGTTTCATGTACTGGATCCATTCTTGATATTTTGCACCATATTTTAAATTGTAGTCATAAATAGCAAAAAACCACAAGTATAGTCCTATACTCTATCAATTTAAATATCATTATTTTTACATTCTTGTTCTATGAAAGATGATCTTGGGCCTGTTCCCTTGCAGCCAACCATAAAGGACACAATAAACAGATATTTTATATCTGTTAAGTTAAGATACCATCCTCCTGATGCTAACCTAATTCTATTTCCATGTTTCCTTGTTTATTTAGCTTCTTAGATATTTTGGTCATATAGTTTTCTTAGATAGCTTATCATAATCCGTAAACTCTAAGGATTGATTCACTGTGTGTAGATAGTGTACAAATTGCTAAGCAATATACAAAAGAAATCAATTCTTGGAGTTTACGGATTATGATATCTCAATAGTATCTAAGTTATAACCATTCAACCTAGTCTATGAGGTCACGAGATGTCCAAAATTCACTTTTGTTCTGTCCGTACTTCTGTAATTTTAAAATAGAATGGGTACTTTACAAATAAATACTAAACAAAAAAATAGTAACAGACAAGTGATAGAGTGGTTTTAATGCAGGTAACAGATGCATAAGCAATGATGTCCTTTTTCACTGCGTTAGATATAATGATCTATGTGCCATAACCCAATTAAATATAAACGTTTCATTTCCATAACTCCAGAATGCCCCCGTTCTGCAGCACTTGGTTTAATCATCTAGTCCTAATGTAGTTAACGATAGGAGTCCTATATAGCTGCAACGTCTTAGATATTCTACCGAATGGTATTTTCATCTTTAAAATTCCTAGTCGTAAAGTCTAAAATGTTAAGTTGGAAGATAACTATCCTTTATCTAGATTAGAATAGTTATCTTGAATGAAAATGTTTTTACAACTATTCTTCAACGACAATAATATTAGAAAATTTTCTTAATTAATTTATCTCTGTCAATCTATTATTTTCATCTTTTGTTTCGAAATTGAATTTCAATACTTTTCAAAAGAAATTATTGACAGCTAAAAAAAACTGTGCATCATAATGGAAATTGCTTATCGTTAATTTAAAATATAATTTATATACTCAAAAGTATCTATTTGCTACGAATTTTAATTACAATAATATAATTTTTATATGTTCAAATGCATTTACTTAATATAAATTTTCGTTATATGAAATAAACATTTGTCATATATAAGCAATACACCTGCAGAAATACTAATTTAGTACAAAAAATTGGTTTAATAGATTATGTACCATTAAATATAACAAGTAAAATATAAATATAAGAGAGAAAAATAAGGCGAAATTCACTAATAAAATAATTGCAAAAAAAAAATTATTCATCTAAGTCAAAAATTATATAAGATTACTTGAAATGAAGCCAACAGCGTGAATATGACGGTTCCCTTTTGAATTCCTTCTACTTTCCTTGTAGCAAAGCTCCTCCCATCGCGGATACGATGAACTTTATATGTAATTGGCACTGTAAAGAATTGTTCACACTATGTATAATATGTTTACAAGCTAAAGCATAGAAATAAATTTGCAGTACAAGTATGATAATAATCGTATTTACACATGAAATTTCATAAAATCAATCATAAAGAATATGACATTATTAACTCAAGTTAATCTTAAAAGGGACAAAATATACGATCTAGTCTCTGGTAGAAACTGTGAAAGTCACATGAAAACTAGCTTACAAAATATTTTCCCAACTAAGCTCGAGCATATGCAATTCATATGAGAAGAAAGCATGGAGTTCAGCTAATGACCCATATAGAGCTTGAATGATTTATTACAAATTAATGGGCAGGATCAGAAAAAGAAGATATAGCTTTCAAGATTCATAGTTTAAGAGCCTATAATAGGACACGTCTCATATCAGGAAAAAGAAATAGAAAGGGAAATCAAGTCAAGTGATCAAACATGCTTACTTTCTAAATCTCCCGCAAGAATAAAATAGGCATGCAAACTATGAACAACCTTTAGACAGTCAACAGATTTTGATGCTGCGGCCAGTGCCTGCGCATTAAATATTTCAGTAATCAATATATGTATCAAAGATGGCACCACTGACATGAATATCATGCCTTAATTATGACCGATAATCATACCTGTCCAATCATCTGCCCCCCAAACACCTTTCCAAATCTTGGAGCATCTGGAAGGGTAATTCCTCGGAAGATATCTACCTTCCAAAGAGAATAACTAAATACTTTAGGGCTTAATTCCAGGGTATTACTACATAAAAGATAGATCATAAATATGAACAAAATTTACCATCATAGAGAACTAGGATATCCACATCAGTCTATTTTTTCCTACCCTTTTCCAATAGCAATCAAGCTTCTATCCATATTCAACTATATTTAAATTACTGAACCATCTTTCCTTTCCCTACTTTTCTTTTTTATTTTTTATCTTTCACCTGTATGCATGGTAGCATGTCTTTTCTGAAGGTCATGCATAGACTAGTTGTGAAAAGATCTTCAAAATGAGTACTATGCAGGCAGTTACACATACAATTATTTTTCTTGCACAAATAAAATAATCACTCTATAAAATCCTCACTATGTAAACACTTCAACAAGAAGTAATCAATAATCAAATTAATGATATACATTGAGAGCACCTCCATGGGTTCCACATGCAATATATTCTCCACATGTGAGCATGTCTCAGCGCAATTTTCTGCTCTCCAGATAGATTTTGGCTGCAGCAGGGTTGAGTGCTCGTGGGGAAGCACTAAGCATGTCAGCTGCCACATCAAACAAAAAATGTCACTGCAGGAGTGAATAATTTATTTCATTTAAGTGATCTCAGGCGATTGCCTGTACGCTCAAACTGATGTTTTGACATTGGAAAGCAGTGGGCAAGAAACTAAAAGGGTACCTTAGACAAAGCAACAACACCTGCCTGGTGAACTGTGTTTGACAAACCTGAAATTAGCAAGTTCACACCATTCTCATGTCTCTAATTGCAGAAAATAACTCAAAACAAAAGTAAAAGCTTATGTACAAGAATCTTGAACAGGACAATAACTGTAATTAGCAAATGAATATCCAACTAACCCAAAGAGAAAGGTTAATGGATACGAAACATAGCAGTGACACTGGCAAAGTTCTACAAAACTGTGGTATCATGAGATAATATTACAGAGAATGAAGGACTGGAGAAATAATAACAACCAAAAACTAGTCAATCATTTTCCTGCTAACTTAAACCATATGTCTCAAAAAAATCAATACTTTATAAAGTTTTAAACTTGAATGAGTGTAATTAAGGGTTTAACTTATATACTTTATAGCGCAGCTGAAGAAAGTAATTATGGTTAACCAAATAATGCCAGAGCTGCCAGACAAGTGACAAGTATGTAGCCTATGGGATGAAAGGAAAATACTTATATAATAAAGTGCAATTTGATATAATGAAGTGCAATCTGAGATATAAGAATTAAGTTTTCTACCATAACCAAAGTAGTCATATCTTTTCAACTGGAACTCGGGCCGATTTTCATCATTGGCACTTACGGATCCTACAACCTCAGCCTACAAGCAATACAACAGGATTTTCGGCATAAATTTGTTAAATGAAATGCTACTGGTAAATATAAAGAGCCATTTATGCAGTTTCACTTATAAATTTAAGCTATTATGGTAGTAAAGTTCATGACATGGTATCTAAGCCTCTGTGCCCTTGGTCATGAATTTGATCTTAAAATTATAAAATTGCCACCTTGTTTTCATTATGTAACCTGTTTTTAAAGATTTGCACATAGTTGAAGAGTGAAACAGACAATTAAGGGGATACAACAAATTTAACTTGGGATCTTTAATAAACATTTCAAGAAAATACGAAAAAATCAGTTGGAGAGAAGAGCAATAGACAATTTAACACTCTCTTTGCCATTATCATATTTGCCTCATGACTGGGGCAGAGTCCTATCAAAACTGGCCTACAGAAATCCAAGGCAACCCAATAAAACCTGAGATTTTGCTTCTCTGACATCTAATAACACAAATATATAAGCATACCTCTCCATCCAATATGAAGTACACGCCATCTCCATGTTCACCCTCACGAACAACATACTCTCCCGGTTCTACACAAGAATCCATCAATCAAAAATTGAAAATATTAATCAATGCATCTTCCAATCAATGTTTACAAATAGTGAATATGAAGTACCATAATTTTTTCTAAGAAAAGTAAAGACTTCACTAACTCCATAAGATGAACGGAATAACATCCTGACAAAAAATTTAAGAAGTATTCTCCGACCATATTTTAAGATAATTGACGGCACAAATTGGAATTTCACGGTCTTAAATCAGTGTCCACAAGTACAATTATGCTGCATTGCAGCTTTGTAGGTTTCCGCAATCACTATCAATTAGGAAATTACCTAGCCAGTTTACTGCATTTTCATGTATCACTACTGACAATATGATTACTGTGCAGCAGCAATTTACAAACACTAATGCATCCTTGAGAAAACAGAAAAATTACCGCAGCTTTTGACATCCACAAGTTCAGATATCTTCCTCACAGACGAGCTCGGAAGTCTCTGCAGAAGAGGAACGCGTCCTAGAAACTCAAACGCTGCAAATAAAAATAAGAAAAAAATCCAAAAGCGTCAAACTCAAACCGAACCAAAAAAATCAGCCCCGAAAATCGTCATCATCTTCATTGTTTTGATTGCTCAGAGAAAAAAAAATAATAATAATAATAATAAGAATAAGAAAAAACATTTTATGAATTCTCATTCGAACTCACCTCTCTCGGTCTCCATTTTTTGACGGAGAGATTGAAATTTTCAATTATATTTATTCGACTTGAGCGTTTAGCACGTGGATGGGTGTACAATGACAAATTGTGCTCGGTATATATAGTGCAGAGGTCGGTGTGGGATCCGGTATGCTGCCGTGCGGGCTTAATCATGGATGTGTGGGATTTCAGCCAATAGCATTGCACCGATGGGCGTGGTGAAATTGAAGTGCCAACAGAGCGTTGAATATCTGCGTCAACGTGGAAAAGTGGTCGGCGGATGCATGAGTTTACGGCGTGGTGGCCCACATCAGATATCCACTGACCCAAGAATTTTATTCTTTCTTTCTTTTCTTTTTTTTTCTCACTGTTTTCAATATCCAAATCCAAAAGTCGTGGCAATTTGTCCCGCATTAATTCTATCACGTGTTGATAGGTGCACTATTTGTCCCTTTCTGTTCTTTTTTCTTTTTCAAAAATTTGATTCCTATATTTTATAAATCCACAATTTTATTCTATAACTTTTTATAATTGTAATCCCTTAATTTTAATTATTATTAATTTTTTATAAATTTAATTCTTTGAACCACCGTTATAACAGGAAAACAAAAACATATATATTATATGTGAAATACTTTGTACCAGGATTAAAGATGATGACTTCTTTAAACAACTTGTGCTACATATCCAAACTATTTATGACAAAGTTATACAAAAGAAAATAGTTGTTAACTATTTTTTATTATAGAAATTAAGATATTAGACTGGAGTAAAAGAATAAAATACAAAAGTTGTGGGAAAAATAAAAGTTGTGAATTTTGTAAAATAAGGATTAAAATTATAATTAAATATTTATTTTATAAACAATGTGTTTTATTTTAGGAATACATCATACTTAGTAAAGATGTATACCTGAAACAAGACTAAAGTTGAGAACATCAATGATGGTAACTATTAGAAATAGTTTTAAATATATTAGATATCTTAAATTTTTTACTTTTTTTGTTATTATTCTTTATCTTGTATATTGGACTTAGCCCATGTTTCCTTAATTATAAATACATTATCCTACTGTATGTAGTTTTGACCAGCGATCACACGGTTTTGATAGTCTTGTCCAGGCGTCCACCGTGTCGTCAACGACACCTACCTCGGATCTCCCATGTGCCCTCACGTGCCTCCACAACGTCTGAGATCTGCTAGCGTTTTCGTCGCATGTGGCGGTGCATCCAACCTCTACTCTGCAATGTCAACGTCAAGAATTATGCGACTTGGGTGTTCGATGTTAAACTTTGGCTTGAAATTCAAGAGTATCTTGATCATCTTAGTCTCAAAGTGACTGATATTACTACTTGTGAACACCAAGAACACGATGACGAACCCAAACACGAGTAGAAACTGGGTTGTTTTAGGTAAACATGAATAGAAACTAGGTTGTTTTGGACTCATGAGTTCAATCGAGTTCACACAATGAGTCTACCGAATTTGCTCCAAAAGCTAGTTTGCTTCCGAGACAACTTGCCTAGGATGAGTGGAAACATAAATTTGGACGAGTTAACGAGTTAACTCATGAGTTTGATAACCATAATGCTAGTTGAGCACCTTCCCTTCCAAACACACCACCACCTTCCCACCATTAGTCTAGGGCTGATGACTCTTGAATGTTGAAAGGGATGAAGAAGATGAAACCCTTGTAGATGCTTTTGAAGAAGAATAAGGTAATGGAATGCTACCAATGACGACAACCCAGGTCGGCAAAGGGTCGCGATGTCAGAGCCATTCAGAGTGGGACGGAAAGGAAGAAGTGGGCAACGAATCTCGTGGTCTCTCGCTACCTAGTGAAGTGGATAAAGAAAGGGATAAAAGATAAATAAACGTAACAAGCTTATGTGTTGATGTAGGCTAACAGGTTAAAATACATGACCCAACCCACCATTTTTCAGTCAAGTTGACAAGTCGGCTCATCAGACTCGACCTGATTAGACACCCTTAAAGCTTTTGGTCTAGGCGAATTGGATGCGGGTTGATTCAGTTGTTTTTCAATACCAGGATGAGTAGTAGAGGAAACAACCATCTCAGTAGATATGTGAATGGCAATGGTGATTATAGTTGATATAGAAACAGTTGTGACGTGTTGAGGGTCGAGTTGGCCTCGGTAAGAACAACATGATTTTTTATTTTCTTAACATCAAGGCTTAAATATACATTTGGTCATATTTCGTTATGCTTGTTCAATTGGGTCCTCATCTTCATTTTGCATTCAATTAGGTCATCATTTTCGTCAATTTGGTCCTTTTTTCTAATGGTGTCTAAATAGTTAATGTTTTTGAATAATATATACCACATGTTAGCTCTTGATTTTTTAATTTTTTTTTAATTTTTTTAAAATTTTTTAAATTTTAAAAAAATTATCCACATGGCAAGTTACAATTGTATCATATGTACCATATGCCATAAATCTTATATTTGATTGTTAAATAGAATACAATTATTTAAAATATTATTAGAATATAATTATTAAATTTTTTTTCTTCTAATAATTATATTCTAAAATACTTACTTTCAAAGTTGACATTTAAAAATATTACAATAGAAATATTTTAGAAAAGTATACTAATATTTCTAAAATTAACATTTAAATACAAAACATTTTAAATTTTAATATCTAAAATACATTAAATGTTTTAGATTTTGTCTCAAATTGGAAAAGACAAAATTACTCCATTTTAAGGGATTTAGTTGAATAAAAATAACGAATATAGAGACTGAATTGGAATAAAATATAAATATAGAAACTAAATTGAACAAAATTAAATAACACAATTACGACTTCTTGACATACGTAGTAATGGCATGTGACACAATAATAACTTGACACGTGAATAACTTAAAAAAAAGCAAAACTATAACTGACGTGTGACATGCTCTGTTTAAAAACATTAATTATTTAAATATCGTTAATAAAAATAACCAAATTAAAAAATGACAAAAAGAAAATCGTTAATAAAGACTAAATATTTATTTAAACCTAAAATCAAATAAATAGTTCCATGTCGATAGATTTTAAATTAAATCTTAAGAAATCATTTAAGATTAACCCAACATCTTCTCTTACAAGGAATTGTCCAATTTTAAAAGTTTTAAAAATATTAAACCGTTTTCATAATTTCTTAAACAAATCAGCTAAAGTAAAAAACCTTCATCTTTATGTAAAAGTATTACAGGTAAATTACAAAGAAGAAGAAAAAGATACAAATAGAAATAAATAAGATAGCAAAGGAATGCTCTTCAAAACAAACTTGTACGGTTGTGAGATAAGAAAGTAAAGAAAATGACTAATGAAGAAATCAACTATGACTTGAGGCATCTGCAACAAGATATTCAGTAACACATCCTTTTTTACGTCTAGAAGATATCAAGTAGATAAACTTTTTAAAATTATTTATGTTCTTAACTATCATTAACGAAATCCAAATATTTTTTAACTCAATTCATTTAAATGTTTTTAGCTCAAGATCAATATTCAAAATACAATTTAACATTAATTTATTTGGTTGAATTGAATATTAAACCACTTACAAGAATTCTAAATCAACCATGTACATATAAGTTTAATACATATAAAATTATTTTCTAAATATACCTAAGTTCATATGTATATAATGATTAATCTAGCCATATTATTCGATCAAATATTTATTATTAACTTTAACTTTCTTTTTATTTAAAAGAATAAATATCTAACTTTATATATTTTTTTAAATTTAATTTATTAACAAAATAAATTATTAAATAATAATTTGCTTTACTGTTTTTTTTTCTTTGATTTTCTTTTTCTTTCTTGCGGTTTCACGGCTTCTACTGCCACCTCCAACAATTTGTTTTCCACCACCCTAAAGAACTTAATTAAAGAACTTAATCACGAATCCTCTTATCATTTTTCTTATCATCTTTCTTACACCATTTAGAAGGTCCTGATTTTCTTCTCACTTCGACAATTTTTTTTCCACCACCGTCAAAGAACTTAACAAAGAACGAACTTAATCAAATAACTTAATCACGAATCCTCTTGTCCCTCTTTCTTACACGATTCAGAGGATGCTTGTTCTTTTCTCACTTCACAATTCTTAGATTACACAAATTACGTCGTGGGGTAGTGCGTCTCTCCATAAAAACAAATTATTTCTCCATAAAAACAAATTACCACTCATCGACAAAATTACACTTTAAAAAAATTTCAAATAAACAAAAAAAATAAAAAATCACTTCTTTAAATGACGTCATTATTCTTCTACACTATAATAAAGATAATTAAAATAACAAAATTACCCTATTTTTATTTAATTTTTTTATATTAAAATAATGCTTAACCTACCCCTAATTTTACTTTATACAAAATCAATAATACTGAGATATAATCCTGTGTTCAATATGGGATTTCAGTTTGAATTTCATGATATGGTTGGTAGGATTACAAAAATGATTTGTGGTGTTTTTCTGTCCTAATTGACACATTACACATTTTCTATCACATTCTTTACATGAAACTGTGACCATTACCAGAAGACATTTTGTGTGCTTGACATCGCAGGCATTAAAATTTATTAAGGGTTAAATATGTTTTTGGTCCCTCAAGTTTCAGTGAATTTTGGAATTAGTCCCTCATCAAAACTTTATACCAATTTAGTCCTTCATCTTTCAAAATGCGTGAATTTAATCATTTTAACCAAATTTTGTTAAGTTTATATGATGTTTCAAGCATATTTCATGATAGTATTTAAGTTAACATTGAAGCAAAAATGTGTCAAACAGTGTAAATAATTTAAATACTATCATAAAATGCGCTTGAAACGTCAGATCAACTTAACAAAATTTGGTTAAAAGGACTAAATTCATGCATTTTAAAAAATGAAAGACTAAATTGATCAAAAATTTTGATGAGGGACTAATTCCAAATTTCGCTGAAACTTGAGGGACCAAAAACATATTTAACCCATTTATTAAATTAGATCAATATATATTATTTCTAAATAATAATTATTAAGAACTTCTAATACTAAAAGCAAATTTGCACCGATATAAATGATATTTATTTACCTCGTTGAAGTCTTTTAGCGATAAGTTTGAATTTATTTATTGACTGTAAAGATCATAGACGTGAATAAAAAATAAAAAAAAATATAATTTATATATCATTATTTAATTGAAATATATATATATATATATATATATATATATATATAATATTTAATATTAAGACTGTATATATACATAAATTCTTAAAACCTAAAAATTTATATACGGTACTTTTTATTTCAACGTCTCCAAAATATAGTCTACTATTAGTATTAGTTACATAATCCTTTTATAAGATGAAACGTTGGAGTTGAAATTAAGATGTAACGTTGGCCATAACAACCGTATTAACTGTCTTAATATTTTAATTTCATAATTTGAGTAAATAAGAACTAGCTTATTATTATTATGTAAACATACGTAAATATGTTTAATTAGATACTATGTAAAGTAAATTAATATAAGTATGTTATTATCATTTAGGACTAACACATGCATTTAAAAATATTACAATAGAAATATTTTAGAAAAGTATATTAATATTTCTAAAATTAACATTTAAATATAAAACATTTTAGATTTTAATATGTAAAACACAATAAAAATATTAAATGTTTTAGCTATGGTCAGGAACAAAATTGCTCCATTTTAACAAGAATTAGGATTGAACAAAAATAATAAATATATAGACTGAATTGGACAAAAATAATGAATATAAAAACTAAATTGAACAAACAGAAATAACACGACTACAAACTCACATGTGGCGCTAGCATTAACATGTGGCACAATTGTGACTTGACACATGGACAATTTTTTTAAAATTAAAAAAATTCAAAAAAACATCAAAAAAATCAAGAGCTAACACATGGCATGCAATGTTAAAAATGTTAACTATTTAAACACCGTTAATAAAAAGTACCAAATTGACAAAAAATTGACAAAAATGAGGACCAAATTGAACAAACACAACGAAAATGGGATCAAATGTATATTTAAGCCTTGATTTTAAGAAAATAAAAAATTATGTTGTTCTTTCTGAGGTCAAGTCGACCCTTAAACTATTTCTACATCAACCGTAATCACCATTGTCATTCACATATCTACCGAGATGTTTGTATCCTCTACTGCTCATCCTAGTATTGGAAAACAACTAAATCAACCAACATTTAATTCGCCCAGACCAAGAGCTTGAGCTTTAAGGGTGTCTAATCAGGTCGAGTCCGACAAGCCAATTTATCAACCTGACCAAAAAATGGTGGGTTGGGTCATGTATTTTAACCCGTCAGCTTGCATCAACCTGTCAGCATGTTACGTTTATTTTTTTATCCCATTCTTCATCCACTTCCATGGACAGCGAGAGACCACGAGATTCTTCCCCCAATTCGACCTAGAGACCACTTATTCCCTTCCCTCCCACTCTGAACGACTTTGACACCGCGACCCTCTGCCAACTAGGGTTATCATCACTGGCAACATTCCCTTACTCTTTTCTTCTTCAAAAATAACTACAAGGGTTTCATCTTCTTCATCCCTTTCAACATTCAAGAGCCATCAGCCCTATATCAATGGTGGGAAGGCGGTGGTGTGTTTGGAAAGGAATTTCCTCAACTAGTACCATGGCTATCAAACTCGCGAGTTAACTTGTTAACTCGTCCAAATTTACATTTCCACTCATCCTAGCGAGTTGACTCGGAAGCAAACTCGCCTTTGGAACAAACTTGGTAGACTCGCTATGTGAACTCGGTTGAACTCATGAGTCTGCAACCGAGGTGGCTAGTCTAGAGGGTTTTTTCTTTAAATCCAAAAGAACCCAGTTTCTATTCATGTTTGCCCAAAACAACCCAATTTCTACTCGTGTTTGGGTTTGTCTTCGTGTTCTTGGTGTTCACAAGTAGCAATATCAGTCACTTTGAGAGTAAGATGATCAAGATACCCCTGACTTTCAAGCCAACGTTTAATGTCGAATGCCCAAGTCGCATAATTCTTGTCATCTAACTTATCAATGGGGAAGTGCATATCGACGGTGATCGAAGCTGGAGAAGAGGTTGGATGTGCTGCCACGCACGATGGAAACGGTGGCAGATATGAGACGTTACAAAAGCGCGTGAGGGTGTGTGGGAGATCCGACGAAGGTGTCGTTGACGGCACGATGGCCGCCTGGACAAGACGATCAAAATCGTGTGGTCGCCGATTGAAACTGGTGCTCCAGCGACGATGACGGTAGCGACAACTTCGACGGCGGCAATGACAGGTGCAGTGGTAGAGGCGTAAATTTTTTTTCTAAAAGAACCTTAGGATCTCGATACCATATTAAATATAGTTAAAATAGGTTTGAGATTAATCTCCCTCTTCTGTAAAACTACACATAGTAGGGTAATGTATTTTTAATTAAGGAGACATGGGCTAAGCCCAATATACAAGATAAATAATAATAACAAAGAAACTAAAGATAGAAAATAAAGATAAAAAATTTAAGATATCTAATATATTTAAGAATATATCTAATAGTTACCATTATCGATGTTCTCAGCTTTAGTCTTGTTTCCAAGATCCTGTTCTTCCTTCTCCATGTTCCACTGCTTAATTATGGCACGTCTTTCCTCATTGTCGCCATATCTAATTGGACTACATGCCTTATATGGTGCTTTCCAATAATTGGTGTCTCAAATCCCTGTACACAAAGTAAATCACAAAAATTTAAGTTGTAAATTTTATAGCATGGTTGAATTCAAACTAAATCCAGTATCACATTGAAATATTCGCTACCATGATTATAGGCAAAAGTTTGCATGTTTAATTCAATGTTCATGATCGAGTCTATAATTAGTTTTGGGCTGAAGCGACTTTAATAGCTTTTGAATTGGACTTTTATACTTAGTTTTTCTACTAATGTGGTTTCAAAATAAAGTGACATCCGAATTTGTGAAGGCTCCTCTAAACACAAGTATCCAACAAACACCACCATCTTCAAGAAAAAAAAACTAAACACCAAAACCATAGTTCTACCTGTTAATTCTCTTCAAATGCATGAAGTTGCAATAGCCAACTGGTTGCAAGTATTTTCCTCGTATTGCCTGCACCCATGAAAGGTCAAAAGAAGAAGTGGGTGATGAAAAATTACCTAGTCACACAACACCCATGAGCATCCCCATGAGCCAACCGGAGAGACATTTCCATCTGCTCGCAGGTAGTTGACCATGACCTCATATCTGTTAATGAGCGGAACCCTAAGTATGGGGCTACATTGTTAGATTGCTTCAACCATATGTGAAGTTATTCATAAACTATTAATTAAACCCTAATAACTTTCAAATAATTATTATTCTATAACACCCAAGCTTAACGCAATGCTCCACTTTTTTTGACTAAATTTTGGTTTAAACTTTTTTATAAAAGAGAAAAAGAAAGAAATGAGTGTTATTTATATATACCCTCATATCAGTATTAAAAGTCATCAAGGAAACGCCCATTTCAAGAGAACATGTAATGACAACTTAATTCTCTCAGGTTTCAAAAAGCTTTGACTTTAGAAACATAAAGAAAACCAAAAGGAAAAAAAAATGCACCTAAATCATGACCACTCTAATTTAATTGGAGTTGTTGCCTGTTCCATCAGACGCCTCAAGGAGTTCTTTTAACAACTTATTGTCTAAGTATTCAAATCAAAGGTTGCAAAACCATTTCCAACCAATCACAAACAAAACCCAACATTAACATTTCATCAACCAATATGCATGCATATGAGAAAGTGTGGAACCCACCCTTCAATCGTTGTTTCCAAAAGGAATGATCAAACAAGCAAACAAAACCATCAAAGAGAATTATACAAACATGTGAAATGGGAAAAAACCATCACAGACAATTATCCAAACAAGTGAAAAGGGAGATGAAACAAACACACACCGGAGATGCAATCAATCTGACGAGAGGCAGTGGCGGTGCACGAGGCGAGTGATGGAAAACTAAAGCTCTACGAGATATACTACCTGCAAGGTCAACATCGGTTGCACAAGGAGAAGTTATGGATTCGTTGAAGCTTCAGATAGAGAGGCAAAATGACTACGTTGAGACTTGGGGCGAAGCGGAAGCACACATCCAGCAAATCAATGGTCAATAGTAGAAACCAATTGGAGCTAACAAGAATGCTTCTGAGAGAGGTTGAGAAGAAGGAATGAAAATTGAATTTGTCCTGCAAGTGGTGGTCAGGATCGATTGTTCGATCATACTTCTCGAAGTTCGTCATCTTCCATCGTTCGAGCAAAGGGTTTTCTAGGATTTCAGACGTGAACGGGAACATTCCTTCAGTGTTGATCGTCGCACCAGACGGGTTGAAGCCCCTGCAGACTCCTGTAATCTTTTAAACAATGTGAGTTAGCTCCTTCCGAGTTTGCCCGTTCGGTTTCGCTCGTGAAGGTCGAGGTTCCTCTTCCTAGGTTGCTCTGGCTGCTTGAACGAGCCTAGGAGGTTCGGGGTTGATGGTACAAGATCCTTACCAGATCTCTGTTGTCTAATGGTGTCATACTTATTTCTCAAAGCCTTGAGCTCTTCCTCATATTTCCTCTGCATCTCATCCATGTGTCTTTGAATCCTCCACAACATTTCCCTTGTGTCAACGTGATCGTCTAAAGCGTCCTCCTCATGTGTGTTTTTAAGACCTTCTTCGAGGGAAGGCTACCTCCAAGAAGATAAAAGACAAAATAACTACAATATTCTTCACTTCCTTTATTCAATGCAATATTCACATACAAATAGCAAGGAAATGGTCTAACGGCATCAGACATGTCACCATTGCTTAGAAAAAAAATCTAGCATATATCCTAACAACCCAAGAGAAATAATACCCTGCACCCCAACTCACGTGCACCTCCTCCCCACTAATCAGTAGCATAGTCTTCTAGA
>Ga0099823_1001096_pt1 | contig 21222 bp, 10 predicted proteins | sample CowpearedBW_FD_76831 | JGI IMG/M metagenome (GOLD analysis project Ga0099823, IMG submission 76831) | Root nodule microbial communities of legume samples collected from California, USA - Cow pea red BW | ecosystem: Host-associated > Plants > Roots > Nodule | place: USA: California | collected...
TTTAATAAACAAAATAAAAGTATATTTATAAAAAATAAAATAAAATGTACGAAGAAAATAAGAGAAAAATAACTATTGATGAATAGTAAGAGAAAAAAAGAAAAAAGAGATAAGTAAATAATTAAATTTAATAAATAATTAAATTATAAAGGGTAAAGTTGGAATTATGAAATGTGGACACAAAAGAGGGAATCCCCTTTATATATAGTTATAGATTACTGATGTAAATCTTTAGAAAAAGATTAGAAAAAGAAAATCTTTAGCATGCCTTACTATATTCATATCAGCATATACTTTTAATATAAAATATAAAATTCGACAATAGTTCACTCTCTACATTTTTTTGCTTATTTCAATATAAGTTATAATTTTCTTTTGATAAAAGCAAGTTTTCAGTAGAAAATACCATTTCCTTTCACAACCATTGTCAATTACAAATAATTATCAAATTACATCTGCTGTTCAAGACTAAAGAGATTGGCAGAGAATCTAGGGTACGCAGAGAAACAATTTTCGTGAAATATAAAAACAATATTTTCTGGTGAACTGGAAGGATAGATATCGAAACATTAAATCCAGATGTGCCCTGAAACATTATGATAGTTTGATATTCTTTCAAGGTCATTCACTATCATTCTGTGATAATTTGCAATTGTTTCAACAAAACAAATGTCCTCCATTGTCATCAGCTAATGATCATTTTGTTAAAAAATTCAGCATGTTCAGGAAAATACTCTATCAATTCATCCTTTGTCACCCAAACAAAATCCTCACACTCTGCAATGTTGAACTTGTTTTTAGCAATTACTTGAGATAGAATAAGCACGGGAAAGGCTAGTTTTGGAATCATGTGACAACCAAACAAGTTAAAGTCCTAAGCACTTGAAAAAATAAAGTGCCAACATATACTGATATAAATAAGAATATTATAAAAATTGAAGCTTCAATAAGTAAGCCAGAAGTACAACAAATTTCTTATAAATATACCTTGTAAGATGTGGATCCAGACTGGTCTTCTGTAGGCTGAACAACCATATGGCCCATTGGAGCGTTTCCAACAAAATATGTATTAGAAAGATCTCCTATGATTGATTCCAATGCAGACTCTGCACACTGCAAAATTAAAAGAAGTTAATAGGGAAAAGTTATAGAAGAAGAAAAGGAAAGCCATATGCCAACGTTCACCTTGCGCATGGTGTCCTCAGATTCATAAACTTTCTCAGGAAAATGCCACACAGGCTTTGCACTAGGAGCCCCATGTGCATTACCATAGATGAGAAGGTAGAGTCTTCTATCAAGAGCTCGTTGTAATGACCTAAGTAGACATGTGGTAACAAGTAAAAGAATGAACAGCCATGAAAAAATGATGTCTGAAAGCAAATTCATTTGTTTAAAATAATGAAAAAGAGAAGGGATAAGTATAGATAAATGTAGGTAAGTGTCTCTCTGTTTTCTCAGCATTGAAATTATGTTTTAGTTTTGACTATGTTACCTAAGACACAGAATGAGGATTGGTCCTTGACCTAGCATCAGTGTATTCTCAGTTTGAAATAAGAGCTGTATACATTACTATGATGACTTTCATAAAGACTAAATGCGAGTATGAGAATAAACAAATGGCAAGTTTGCTCTACATTATATAATCAACAATTTATCAAAGCAAAATTCATTCACTCGCCACTAAAGCAGGCAAGGGAATAAAAATGGAATTTAAATTCTAAATAACACTTGCTAACAATTATCCGTAACTAAACAACATGCTACAGAAAATAGACATTGGTCCACTCCCAAGGAAGATGAGATCAAGTAAAAACCAATATCTCATTAGAGAATCACACGTACTGAGATGATGGCTTTTCTTTTATAGCATTCGTCTTCCTTCATATGCTAGTGAAATTTAGCATTCTCTTATGGTAAAAGTGTATTCATATTGGTACATACCTTTTATCATTGTTTTTGTCAGCTTCAGTGAATCGTGGTGCTGGCACATAGTCAATCTGATAATCACCTTTTCCCCTGAGAACATATGAAAAGAAGAAACTATCTGTATTGCCAGGTATGATAAATATAAGCATATCAACACTTTGAGAAGGAGGAAAAAAGAATATGAAACATGTGTCATTGCATCATAGTCCAAGCCACTAAATTACATTTGGCGAACCAAGTAAAATAATCTAAAAGGCGTCATCAACTTTATAGGTTTGGCAAAAGATCCAAATCAACTATATAGCCAATGAAGTCATTATAAGGCTTCGGCAATCCTTTCCTACTAAACTAATTTTGTAAGATTGAGTTAAGCCATATAAATTTTAACACCGTGACAAGTTTCCTAGATCTGTTATTGGGTCACACCCATATAAGTCAATGCTTTAGGAAGAGGGTTTGTCAGGCCTTCGACAGCCAGCATAAAACATGCCAATATAACACATGGATCACTCAGTATTTGAAATGCCACCTTGCGATCTCTCTCTTCAAAACTAATTAAATGTAAATACCAAAATATTCAAACTATAGACATAGCCTTGAGTACTTATACCTTGCATCAGATTTGTCTAGAAATTCTTCGGGATATCTGCGCTGATATTGTTGTCGCCACCGAAACCTAACAGTTTAAACCCCATACAAAAAACCATTTAGCACGATAGTCACTGCCAAAACAGGTTCTTCATCAGGTTAGATAACTAAAAAAATTCACCAGAATACAAGTTTTTCATTTTCCATATTTTCTCTTTTGAAACTTCGAGGAGATGGAAAATAGGATATTCATCACTAGAATTTATCTAAACATCACCCTGCACCTAGTTTACAAATCACCAAATTCATAAAAGGAGAATCTAAGTTCAACAATTCGGGTTCACATGACATCCCTTCCTCCTCTACAGTCCTCCAGCGGAATCACATTTTTTTGCCTTTAAAAATGAATTAATATCTTCTATGACTACAAATCCAAGACTCAATGAAGGTCAAATTACCCAATTCATTTTATCTTTACTAGATAACTTTTTATTCAAGCAGACCATAATATCAAAGTCAAAGCAGAGAGAAACTCACGAGAATTCTTGAAATGCGTAAACTACAGGGTCAATTTTGGGAATGACCACCGGCAGTCTCTCAAAGAGCACAGAAGCAACGAGGTTCTCAGAGCTTGTGCTGAATCCTCGTCTGGTCAAGAGAGGTCGAACCAATGACAACTTCATCCTAGATGTTTGCAGAACCATCAGATGCAGAAAAAGAAGCAAGAGAAATAAATCTAAAATCTTTGCGGAAGAGGATTACACTCTCTTCAGTAGAAATACAAATGCTCAGTTTATTAGGAAAAATATTTTCTATATTCAATTTAATTATTATTGCTGTCATGATTTCTTCCCCAACTTTGTATGCGAACAAATTTGAAGATCAAGTTTATACAAGTACACAATAATGCTATTTTTTCTAAGATTTGACAGAATACATCATATAAGCAAATGCTTGATGTGCAATAATACTCAAGAGCACAGTAGCCATAGCTTCATAACAGATCACGTGTACCTATATCCATGGTAGTAATAATTAAATTAATAAAATCCAAGCCCAAGGTTCTAATCTTCATCTTAACGTACACATGAATTAGTTTAAGTGTCAGATATTCTATAGATGGGGGTTAGGGGGGTAAGGTCCTACAGAAGGATTCATAGCTTAATCATCAATGCAGTCATGTGCTTCTGTTCTAGGAAAAAAAAAAAGTAACACACAGTTTATGGTTTTGAAAAAATCACATCACCAGGCACCAACGGCTTCTAATATCTAATATGAGTGCTAAAGTTTCAAAGACTGACAATTAACGCCATGAGCTTGAAATTCTGGTCACATCCGCAGATGAAAACATATAAGAAACAAGTATATAAGCAGGCAGCTGATAACTTGAGGTTTCCCAAACTCAAACAAAAATTCAAAATTAATGTTTTCATGAATTTGATGCAACGCCATATCACTTTTCTGATGGCATTGGGGGTTTCCTTTAGATCAGAATCTATAATCTATAGAAAGGGAACAAAAAGCAGAGAATACAGAAAGAAATGGCAATGCCCAATCAATCAATGAGGTCCCTAAAAAGAAAAAGAAAAGAGCTTTCTTACGTTAACGAAAGAACGGTAGCGTACAGCCCGAAATATCATTCCATTCCGTACAAAATACGAGAGAGCTGTTGCAGCAAAGGTTACTAGTGAAGGGAAGAGAATAGGGGTTTTGAATGTGGGGAAGCCATAGACACCAAAAGCATAAACACCGAGAGAAGGAAAGAAGGTTCTGAGAGTACTTTATATTCTATATTACACTCTCCAGTAAAACATACAAATGCTCTCTTATACAGAAATTCACACTCTTCCTTTCTTTCTTCACTACCAACTTTTATATCAATCCATTCTTACAAATTTTAGTCCTTTGATTATGATGAGATTGCCAACATAATATAGTTAATCTTTTTCATATATAAAAGTTAAAGATTCCATTTTCGTATATTTTTTTAATTAGTGATAATTAATAATTTAATATATGTTTTTTCAAAATTATGGACATAAATTAAAATTATAAAAATAATGTGAACTTAATAACTTTTTGTATCTGGAAAAAATTAAATCATAATGAAATGAAAATAAATACTAAAATTCTAAATTAATTTCTTTTAAATTTAAATGAACTTCTTTTGCCTCTCATGGGGACTCCCTAGTTACAATATTGTGATGCTAAATTTTGGTCCATATTCATCAAAGCATAAGTTATTTAAAATAAAATGAAACTATAAAAATTATTCAATAGATAAAATGACCATTAAAATTTAATTAAATGCATTAACTTGAGTTCTTATTAACAAAATCCCCAGCTCATAAATTTAATTAAATTGTTTTATCAAAAATAAAAATGTAAATACATATAAAATTAACTCAATTACAGAAACTAGTTTCCATATGGGTCTTCGATTAAGCAAACATTATAGCCCACGAAATCCATTCTATGTACAATTTTTTAGGATTTTACGGTACCTTTTTTATATTTCTATTAATGCACTTCGGTAACACTCAAAACTAAATTATAGTTATTCATGATAAATTTGTATGAATTAAGGGTAGTTTGTGGACCAGGGAGTTTGTTCTCGTACACCTTATAAGTTTTACATCGATTAAGAGTTGAGGTCAAACGTAATTTAAATATTTTTTGTTCATTCCATCATCTGAGACATCTTTAGAAAACAAAACCGTGATAGAATTCCACGTTTCAAAATGAACTACATCTCGAAAACGTGGTGGATATATCAGTGTGTTGTTTATTAAATCCTTGCAAAAAAGGTTTATTGTTCTCGACTAAAACATGACAATTAGAATTTTACAAAATAAATTTGTCTCTTTTTTATTTTATTGATGTGTAAAATACTAGACAGATACCTTATTAAAAGATTTTTTTTATGAACATATGCACAATTACATCATATTATATTATTTTAATTTTAATATTTACTGTTATAAAGTAAACTTTAAGCCTAATCCAATCCTAAAAAACTATTTTGTAAGTGAGGCTTGTACCCCACTTATATATATTATGAAATTATCTTATCTCTAGTCAATATGGAACTTTCAAGACTTAATTCTCTTATATTATAGATATAGCATTATAGTTTTGCATTTTGCATCATGCTTTTAGATGGTGTAATATACCATAAGGGAAAAGTTAAACTTGAAGTATGATGTCTTTAAAAGTTAAAACACTTAAAGCTAAAGTGAATTACTTATGTACAAGAAAATGTCATGGGTGAAAGTATTGTATATTTGGTATCTAATATATTTTAGATTTTGATATTTTGATTTTAATATTTATCTTTTAACAAGATTTTATTATATGTTAAATTGATTTAATGTGATATCTTTCACTAAATTGACATTATTATCGTTTAAGTCTTTTTAAAAGGTTTAGTGATTAAGTTAGTCTCTTTATAAGTCAATTGAGTTTTTGTATTGTTTAAATAAATAGATAATGTGGTCATTTTTGTGAAATGAGCTTTAAATTTGTTAGTAGGCGACCTCTCTAACCTCTTCTTTTTCAGGGACACAATTTCACTGAAATCTTCTTTGTTTTGCCTCCTGCACTGTTGATGATGGGCACATGAACCCAATTTAGATTTGTTTCCCAAATTTGTAAGGATAATATTGACATAAATAAAACCACATTGTCTTTTATGTAAAAAATATAGAAAAAAAGTATAGAAATCAAATTACTAATTAAACTTTTTATCCAATTGATACATGATAATATTTTAAATAACTTTAACACCAATTTAACATAAGATATCACATCGAATAAATTTAACGTGAACTTGAACAAAAACAAATACAATGAAAAAAAAATCAAAATCAAAATAGAAATTAAATCAATCTCCTCTAAAAATTGTAATCCACATAAATAATGGGCAAAAGCTGCCTATTTCTACAGTAACTTACAACTAGACTCCGGATACCTATACAACCTTAAGGACATGTTTCATTGCAATTCTTATAAACACTTTTTTAAAGAAAAAAAACATTAAGATGACTTAAAATTAGCTTATAGAAAAATAACATACAAAAGATATTAAAAAGATTTTTTCACAAACTAATTTATACATTACTTAAATTGTATTAATAAAAACTTAATTTATTTAGTTTATTTTTTTCTATTTAAGAACCTTAACATACTAACTTAACCTTAGTTAATAAGAATTTCATTATTGAAATATTGAATAGCACAATTGCGTAGTTTTTCTATATTATTGAATTATACATGTAAGCACACATGTATATACATATTTGTCATGTCAAATATCTTACTCAAATCAAAATAATATAAATCTTATCTTTCTAACTAATTTTATAAAATTGACTAACTATCAAAATGTATTATAAAGAAAATAGATATTCATCCACTTGTTGGGTAGACATGGAACCACCAATTCCTATTCATGCGACTCAGTTCAACTCATTCATACAATTACATCCATCTAGTATTAGAGACAAATATACCTTCGAAGTTATGTATCATACCAAATTCTAGAATTTTACCACTTCTGATGGGCAACAAAAATAGGTCACAAATAAATTATTGCTGTAAAAGATTAAATTATTATAACTACAGAAGTAACAAGGACTTCAACATTTTTTGGAATTTTATTTATTCATATAAGGTTGTGAATATTATGTTTGAGTAGATGATCCACACCTGCGTACAATATATATAGCAATCTAGGATTTCTTAGAATGCTTACATGAGCTCTGGGCATATTAATATTAATAACATAAATATAATATTTTTAAGGTTTTAGTGACAACAGCAGTCTACGAGAATCCGAGGTAGAAACTATGATCTTGCTAGAGCATGGGATGTGAGAGATCCATGGGAAATGGATTGGCCATAACAGTATCCACGTAGTAGTGTGGATGGCTTGGATCCATCACCACAAACTGCATGTCCTCCGAGGGTTTCCAGTGTCGTTTCCTTTGATTAATAAACCAGTTGTTGATTTGCTTCTGATCCAAACCTGTGGACTCTGCAAGAGCCAGCTTCTGTGACTCCTGTCAATGAATAATAAACCTTCAATCAAAACCTTGTTTTTTTCTAACTATTGTTATGTCGAAGACATTAGAAAGATTGAACAACATACGGATGGATAAGGCCATTTGTAATGTCTGCTCCACCATTCCAGCAATTGTTGTCTTGCTTCTTTAGGTAGCTTTCCCTTTTTCCTCTTTTTCATGAACTCCTGCTTCAGACTGCCCAAGTATCCACTGTACTTCCGCAGAAGCTGACCCTTTAATTCTCTGTCTTCTGCCTGAGGATCTATCATGCTCTGTAGATCAACATCTTCTTCAGATGATCCATTCCTATCACCCCCCTCATTACAACCTGAACATAACATCATTCAACTCGATTACGATAAGAACAGTCACCAAAAACATTCTCTAGATATTTCTCAAGCAATAGGTTTTATTCAGACTATAGCTTTAAAGAAAAGAATAACTAGAAGTACAGCTTGCAATCATGAGGAAATAATTGATCCACACCACTGAAAGTATGCACTTGAATTGGTGCATAGGATAAAGAGCCGGGTGACAAGTTGAAACATTATTCTATCCATTTAAACTCAGAAAATGGACGCTACGTTTTCTTTATGTCCGACAAAGTTATGGACCAAAAAGTGTACTCGTGTGTGTGTATATATACTGTTCCAATGTAACTTATGAATGGCTACTTTATCGATATACATACCCTCACAAACTTTCCATTGTAGTTTTAAGCTACAATACAGTGACTCATTCTACTTAAGAATGGCTCGTGATTATAACCAGAAAATATGCAAAAGCTTTTACACATTTCATCTATAGTCATCAGCACAATTGCAGTAAAGTTTGACTAATATGGATGGTTATCAAATTCAAATGTAGATTTCATTGAACAATCAGCATTATGTAGATATGACAGCATGCATATCCATTTTCAGTTTAAGCTATGTAAATAAATAATTACCACAACTCTATGGTTAACAAATATGACAAATGCATCTGAAGATTTAGTACCTATGGAAGCACACGCAGTCACAGGAAAGGCAATATGCATTGACCAACTTTTGAAATTACACATAATAGTTTGAGTTTGAGGAAACAAATAGGGCGAGACTAAAAATATATTTTGATTTTCAATTGATTTTTTTTTTGTACACAACAGTTTTAAAATGAGTTGCACATCATCGAGTGACTATCATCCTGATAAACAATAATGGAAGTTAGTATAAAGTGGTATCTCATCAATGATGTTAACCCCTCACGCCAAAAACCCTTTAATGCTGTGAAGTGAAAGATGGGATTGTAATATCTCACATCTACAACAGCATCATATCATATAGAGGAATTTGGATGGAGAAAAAACAAAAATGTAAAAGATCTTTTATCGCTTGGAGGGAAAACAAAGGAGTGGAGAGCTAAAAGAAAATGAATCAAGCTAAATTGCATTCAAACCCTTCCTATATAGCAAAATGTAAAGTAAATAGCATCTTTAATGCTTTACTTTTCTAATAGCTTTAAATTAGCTCTTCTTATAAAACAATAAATAGGAAGAAGATAACCCTCTTTAAGTCCATAAACTACCAATTTTTCTGCTCACGGTTGAAATCTTTTCTATGTTTTCACACCATTCTCAACGGTCAGAAAACATCTCACCGACAGAGTTCTTTGAAGTTATCAATATATCCAATTTCTTTTATTTCCAAATGATGCTAATTTGAATCCACTGAAATAAATGATTTTGCAGATTCATTTATTGATCCATACCTCAAAATCATAACGACTAGAAGAATTCAGATCACACCTACCCTTCATTTCTTTTTTTATCTTTGGTTAAGATAAAATACAAATATAAGAAATACAATTACTATAATTATTTATGTATAAACTATTCTGCTATAACCCTCATTGTTCAAGAATGAAAAGAAGAAAAAAAAAATACAACTGTACTCCAGTCTCTGTGTTTTAAAACAAAATTATGCAAAAACAAAGGTAATAAATTATTTTGTCTTCATGAAATAGTTGAGATTATCTTTCTCATTTTTACATCATTACACACACAATATAGACACACACATGTATTGATTAAAAAGTAGGAGTATAACAAACAAAAAAATAATATCATCTTTAATTATTATAAACCAGAAAACAAAGCCAATAATAAAAAAACATTTTTAAAAACTGAACTAAAAAAATAAAGTATATAGCATTTAATATTCCAAATGTATCTCCCCACAGTTTCACTAAAAGCCTGCGATGTAGTGATAAACAAGAATAGAAGGTTTCCTCTATTGTTTTTGTTGTAGTTAAAATATCAAAAAATATAATAGTAGTATTTGATGCTTAAATTCACTCTTCCAATTTAAAAATTCTGCACTTATCCCCAAAGAACTTTGGTCTTTTGTGCTACTTTTTAGTCTGCATATTACGTTTCCAAGGAGAGCATGTAGCTAAGTTCCTAAGTTCCTACCCAGCAATTACCACTCCAGGTCAAGAAGAAACCCTAATCCCTAGGTTATTTACCAGACCTAATTTTACCAGCAAGCTTCCCTCGGCCATTTCATCCATCATTCAACTCTATTCATTTCAAGTAGAATCTTTAACGCATAAAGGAAGCAAAACCAGCCAAACCTGAGAATCCCGGTAAAAATCAAATGGGGAAATAGATGACAAGAATGTAACTAAAGTCTTATATTTCCAAAAAAGACAGCTGTGTACATGTCAATATCAGGCACACACGAGATGACGAATTAGCAAGATACCAAAACAGTTTAATCAATGCACTAACACCAAGAAGACGATACAGATATGTACCACACCACCATCTACACTTTCACAGACAAAGCCACGCTTTGAACAAGGGCACCCATGCCAGTATTTGAAACCCTCACACATACAAAGACTAGGGAGCAAAATAAAATACATCGTTCAAAGAGAGCGTATAGCCCAATCATTGTTAATTCTTAAAGACATCTAAAGTTGAAAAGAAAAAGTGGTGCTTCATCAACTTTAGGCACCTTTCAATCCTCACAACACACATCCTTAAAACACAACACAGGCATGCATTGGTAGTCAATTAATCAAACATCAAATACTAAGCAATTAACGTTAGAAACAACCTGACAACGTCGATATACTCCTTAGGAGTTGTTATTTAAGAACACTTTCCGATGTTTTTAAAAAATTTTCAATTGGAATTAGAGTTTTATCTCGATAGTTTATGTAAATCTTTTGATAAGTTCCAATTCTGACAGGAGAACAATACTTACTCACGGAAGGAGTGTATCCAATTTTTTCACCGAACTTAATAGATCATGGTATTAAATATGAACAATAATTTCAGAAGATAGCATAGATATAGAGAGAGAAAGAGGGTCATCACCGAAGTCGGAGGAAGAAACTGTAAGATTTTTGAACTGACACTCAACCCGTTGAAGGAAGAGCATGGCTTCTTTTAAGGGTTTGGAGAGTTCTTGCTCGTACTTGGTCAGCATCTCGCAGTAAGCTTCCATGAACTGATCCAGAGCTGGATCTTCACCTATGGAGCTCGATCCAGCTGCATCTCCGGCCATTGTCACCGCAGAAGCACAGGCTTCCTCTAACCTTGCCACCACTTCAGGCGGGGCTCCAACCTGCAAAGAACGTGTGAAAACCATGTAGGGTGTAATATGTGAAGGTGCCACAAACACATGATATAACTTCCATGAAGTAAACTGTCTTTATCACTTCTGCTTTAAAGGGTTTTTTGACTTCTTTGCAAATTCTCTTTCTTACGAAGGAACATAACTTATCAACATAGTGTTTTTAATAGAAAGAAACAAAAATACAAGTCCACAAATTCACAGTACACATGCCACACAACTCAGATCCGAAATTGCCAAAGAAAGGGAGTGTGCAGAAAGTAATTAATTAAGCATCGATCGTTTTCAACCACAAAATCTGTCCACCTTTTTTACACAAGGAAGGGGTGTTTGAGGTGAACACATACATCACACAAGACTCAACAAGTTAAAAGAAAGCTTTTTCTTCTTTTCTCACCTTCTGACAGTTGACGTAAGCAGCCAAGAGACGGTGATAGTGAGGATGGGCCATGATCTTGGCCTTGACAGCAGAAGAGGAAGAGGAGGAGGAGCTTCCATTGTTGTTGTTGTTGCGGTGGTTGTGGTGGCCACTCTCCATGAAATAGTACCCTACCCCAGTGTTGTTGTTATCATCGTTGTTGTTGTTGTTGTGGTTATTCTCGAGCATGATAGAAGGAGTTCCACTGTTACTGCAGTTGGGAATGAAGAGACAGTTTGTGTTTGCATTATTATTGGTATTATTACTAGGATTAGGATTTATTGGATGATGACCAGCATGATGGGAAGTCACCAAAGGCATCATCGTCATTGGGCATAGCCCACCACTGTTTTCTCCAAAAGCCAACAAATAAGAAGTGCCATTAGAACTACTACTACCCTCCATGGTTTGCTTGCACATTCACTCACTTGTCAACAACACACAAACACACATTCATTCACTCACTCACTCACTGTCTTATCTTTTTGCCAACCAACCTCTGTGGTTCACTACAGTTGTTCGCTCACTACTTGCTAGTCTTACGACATATAACTAAAACAAAGGCACTCTCTATTTGATGAAGTCCGAAGATGTTTGTCTTTCAGAGCTCTCCCGGGTTTTATGGTAAAAGTATCAGGCTTTTTACAGAAAATCCTAAATAGTGATAGTGGTGGCTATAGTCAGTTACATGAAGTAAGTAGTATAGAGGTTTTCCCACTTGGCTTTTCTGGCAAAGCCTGCACAGAGTTTTCCTTTGGAAAATGAGTGTTAAATGTTAAACTTAGTTTGGAGCATTAATGAATGAAATGATTTTCTCTCTCTGATTCTAGTGGTTACACGGTTACACCTGTGAGTGAGAAGACACAGCAGAGCGCACGCGGGGCACACTGAGAGAACGATGAGTTAGCGAAGAAGAGAAGGGGGAGAGGGTTCGTATAAGGCACTGCTACAAACAAAGGCTTTTACCTTCCCAATGAAAGCTCTCCCTCTCTTTTCCTGCACTGCCACTGATACGCTGCCATTCCTGGCATAAAACAAAACAGAAGAGAGAGATAGAGAGCCCAACCAAGTTTTTAGTTTGTTTAGGAGAGAAAGGAACGATCAAATCGAGGAAGAGAAAACAAGTTACCTACTACTGACCATCAATGGAGAAGAGATAGATAGATGGATAGGTTTATGTTTATGTTTATGGGGCACGGAATCCACCCTTCCCCTCTTCTCTCTCTCTCTCCATCTTTGATGGCAATCCTTCCACTCATTTAATATTCTCACTCCCTTTGTCCTCTTCTCACCACAGTGATTAAAAAATTCTCTAGTCCCACAAGTACTAACCCGTATTTATCACAACATTAGGGATTTAACATCTTTGCTTGATTTGGTTGATTGCTGTTTTAGCTCCAAAATAGAAGTTTTATGTCTCTAAAGATGAGCGTTAATCAAGAATACTTACTTTATTATAAAAATTGTTGCATGTGCGGAGCTAAACATAAATGAATACACAGTGGTTGGTGCGGTAGCATATGATCTAGAAATACGATAGAAACTAATAATAATTTAGCACAGAAAAAGCGCGTCTGTGACTAGGTAAATAAAGCTGGCAAAGTTTGTGGGACAGTCCGAATGTCTCTTCCTTTCAATCTCTTTTTCTCTATTTCCAGCACAATAGGTTTTCTCTATATCCCATCCCATCCCTCGGTTCATAATAAAGGCCTAGAGTAGCATCACTTCCCGTAAAATACCGTAGTGAAAGCACCTCCATCAGGTTACGTACACATTGTCGCTTCCCATTGTCCCCCTCTCCCGGTTTCACTCTTCATTTTTCTTCGCTCATTTATTGTTAACAAGTACATATATCACTTCATTTCCTTTGTTTAAAATAAATATGTAACGTTAGCAACAAATAACTCTTTTTGATTCAAACATAATAACTCATATCAGGTGGTGTATAATACGCGTATGTAACTGTTGGTACATTTGTGAAGATAGTCGTAGTTCTTGGAAGTTCTTAGAAGTTGTTGTTCTGATAGTATTTGTGCTGGGGGTGATGATGATGATTTCAGAAATTGTGAAATGCAATTTGCAGAGAGATAGTGTACTGTAGCGGGTGTGGTAGGTCTAGGAATCTCCACAGTCCATCGCGCCATGAATGAATGACCACTTCAGGCTGCTCCGCTGAACTGTTATCTGTCTCTCTACCTATTTTTGCATCTTTATTCTTATTGTAGCCACTCGCCACACTTAGAAATAATTCTATCTTTTTTAGCTTTAAATGTACTTTTTTTTTATCAGCATGTAATGTATTTTGCAATTAACATTTATTTTATTCTAAAATCTATTCATCCATATCCTTTATTATTTCACACATATTTTTTAGCGTCTTATAAGAACTGACCAAAAATGAAAGTTATTATGGTAGAAAAAAATTCATTAAGTAGGTATAGTTCATGTTTAGGTTTGCCTTGTAAAATTGATTTTTTAATAATGAATTAGTATGTATTTAGTTTCCAAAATTAATTAAAAAATAAAAAATTCACCTTAAATAAAAATCAACTAATTCCTACTTCTACATTAGAAATTTGACTAATGTTAAACCAAACACACACATAGTCTCATAAATATATTGACAAATTTTTACCAAAAATCAGTAACCGAGTATTCTAATTTTTACCTAAACTTGAATTTGCATATTTTTCAAAGTGAATTGTGTTAGTTTCCAAATAGCCATCTTAGAGCCTATTTCTAAGAAATTAATATTAAAAACACATATACGATGATGTTGGTATAAATATACTCGTTAAATGAAAGTAAAAGAGACAAACAAAAGTTTATATCTATTAAATTAGGGAAAAAGTTGAAAATAAACATTACTTCAATATAGAAATGAGATAGTCAAATTTGACTCATCAAATGTCATTTTTAATCTTATATAATAAATAAGATGGTATTAAAAATGTATATTTTTTTAATTATTAATTCTGAAAATTATAGATATAATTTTAGAATTTAGGATTTGAAATAAAAAAAATTCTTCTATAAATAATTTTGTTTTTTTTATATTTTCTGTTAAAGTCGTGTCGTAGTGCGTGTAATTTAATTTATACTAAAACTTCTACTAACAAGTTGAGTTTAACTTCTTGTTCCTTTTCAAAATGATAATATAAATTGAGTTTAATTTTTTTTAGTTTAGCTTAAACATTAAAAAATGTAAAGGAAAAGTACACCATCAACTTGAGAACAAAATGCTATTGAATGTGTATAAATAAAATGTTAAAAGAAATGAAAAGAAGTTATTTATGATTGTTTGTCAGTTAGGTTCTCATTTCCATTCTTATTGGATAATGTGATTCTACAAAGTTTTAGAATCTTTGATTTTCTTATTATTTGATTTCCTTGCTTTTGTGTTATATTTTTAATTTAATATCATTCTCAATCCTAATATACAACAGTTAAGAACCAACATTTCAAAAAAGTCAAACACTACTCACACACACACACACACACACACACACACACACACACATATATATATATATATATATATATATATATATATATATATATATATATATAATAAGATGAAGAAAGTAATTCGAAATAAGTCAATGTAATATTTTTCCAACCCAACGAAAGTATTAATTGTTGGTGGAGGAGGAAATTAGCACATTGGATTTCATTGAGATCACCACATATTAAATGAAGTATGTTTTAGACCTCGATATGCATTTCTGCAACTTGCAAGCTTAGTCAAATTTTGATGCTTTGAAACCAATAGGGTCGTCATGTCAACTTTGTTCTAGTACAGAAACACGTTATTGATATGAAGTTTATGTAAATATCAATGCCTAGCACCATCATAGAGCAGGACTAACAAATTTGTGGTGAGATTCAGCAGCGATAGAAAGCTTCCATGAAATCTAAATGTTCCAATTCTTTGTTAATCATAGCCACTGATTGGTCTTCGCTCCATTCTTACATTTTCTACTTAACTTTCTTTTAAACATTTTTTATATACGAAGACAGTATATATCAATTTAAATTAGATGGTAAAAGTAAGTTAAGACATAATAAATCTGGATTCTTAAGATTTTTCTTTTATACCTTTCAGTTCAAAATTTACTACATTCTATTTGTACCTCCACCAAGCATGTACAATTCTTTTATCATTTGTTTTATTTCTCTTTTTTTTCTTTATTTGTTTTCTCTTACAAGTCTTCTATATTTTTATGGATGTTGAGCTACTTTAGTTATTTGCATGGTCTAGTCCTTATCTTTTGGATATTTTAACTTCTTATATTGCATGTTAATCTTGATAGTTACCTTGTTTAGATTTGTGTAACTTTCATTCTTTTCATCACTTTTGTGGTAGCAGGGAATGTGTGAATGTGCACGTAATGTCGGTTATGTTATGGATAAGTTTTTTTAGAAAGTCAATATTTTTTATTTTAGAAAATTTAAACAAAATTAAGAAATCTATTTGTTCACTTTTTTGTATTATAGTAATTATGGAACTCATTAAACTTTAATTATTTTTATTAAAATATTTAATTATGTTATGATTTGACTTAATATTGATTTAGTTTAATTTCACTTTAGGTATATTTGCTCTTATATGAGTTTAAGTTAATTTGATTTTATTTAGGTTCAAACTGATTCCATCTAATATGGATTTTAGTTGTTTTGATATAATGTAAATTTTTTGATTCACGTGAAATCAATTTGATCGAACTTGATGTGGATCTATGTTGGCTCAACTTGATTTGGACTAACCTGTTTCAACTTGATTTGGTCTCATCATATTTTCTCAAACTTTGACTCACTCAATTTGGTTTTACTTGAAATTAACCCAACTCAACCTAATATATATAATGGCCAACCCACCTAACCTGAGCCACACTTATCTTACTCTTATGTGGATCCATGATGACTTAGTTATACATTAACTAATGTTAAATGATCAATCTAAAACAAATGTAGGTTGAATTAACCAACTTTGGCATTATCTAACTTGGTCGAATTAGGTTTGATCAAACTCTACTCATTTTAGGCTCTGTCCAATTTTGCCTAACTTGGACTCGACTCAAATTGGTCTTAATTGGGTATTTGTTAACTTAACTTGACGTCAACCTTGGTCATCTTAATACAACATAAAATTATAATTGATTTAGATCTTACCAAACCTAGTCCCAAGCAACCTTGGTCATCTTAATACAACATAAAATTATAATAGATTTAGATCTTACCAGACATAGTCCTAAGTAGACTTAACATGACATAGACTTTGATCCAACTTGATGTGAGTTACACCATTATCGGTTTACGCTAGTGTTAACTTGGCTTGTCCTAATTGGGCTTAACATGAATTCTAATTAATTTGTTTAATAAAAATTTAACTCAGTTCAATCTAACTTGAGTCTGACTTAACTCAAGTTGTTCCAAGTATGATTTGATTAAATTTAACTTTTGTATCGATTAATCAAACTTAACTTGAGTTTTAACAACTTAACTCATCGTAACATTGTTTAATATAAATTGTGAGATTATTTTTCTAAATATTAATTAAAAACTCTCACCTGATTAAAAACATATTTTGTCATAGATAAAAATATTACTTGTTATCATTCAAAAAACAGTTCTATTAATGTAAATAAAAAAAAAACCTTAATCAACATTAATAAAAAACAATAATGGTCAACATTTAGTGAAAACAAAATTTATTAAGATTAATTGAAAAATGAATTTAACATTAGTAAAAATTCTACATTAGCGTTGAAAATAAAAACTTTGATAAATGTACCTATTGACTCATATATGCTAAAAAATACATCTTTTATGACAACAACAAAAATAATTAAATTCGTTTTTAATTTCGAAGAGGATCTCACAAAAATCACGAAAAAAGAGAGTTAAATTTACTATACTGATAGTAGGACCGAGCCTTAGAAAAAACATAAATTTAAGAAAATGAAATACAAAAAATCCCAGATACTTATTGGTTTTTGGGTAGAACTAAAAAAATTATAATTTAATTAATTAAATAATTTTATGAAGTACTACTAATTTATTTTTTTAATTATTTTAAATAACATATTTGGTAAAAAAATTAAATTATTTTATAGATAATAACCTCAAAATAAATCAGTTGTCATGATTTAAGTACCTAAGTTTGAGTTGCATTTAATTTCTAAAGGAAAAGAAATGTCAAACATAATGACGTGATATTTCATGAGACTAAAATTTAATTTAGTGTTGGAACTGAAACTCTTATCACTTTATTTTACTTATTTTTATTTCTATACATAATTATGAACTCTATATTTTTTAGTATTAATTAATGCTAAATAATTTTAATTCTATAAATTAATCTATAATTAAAGTTCATAAATAAATAAATTTAATTGTAATATAGAATTATTATGAATTAAAATAAGTGTGTGGTAAGGAAAATTAAATGTGATACTTTTTTAATTAAATTTTCGATAAACACCTGGAAAAGAATAAAAAATAAATAAATACTTTTTAAAATAACAATAATTTATGTAGTTAAAATATATTTAAAGAAACTATACAAATAGGGAATTTGCATAAATTAATTTACTTATAATTAGTTTTAGTTTTACCGAAAAGATTTCATAAATTAAAATTACTTTTACAAAACAATTTCTTATATATTAATTTACTTTTATAAGTTGTTATTAATTCTATACATATAAAAATAAAAGAAAGATAGATTTATATTATTGAAAAAAATATATCAAATTTTTAAATTTTGTGAAATGCAACTTCATAAAAGAAAAAGAGACACTATTAAGAATTTCTAAAATTGGTGTTAAGAATAGTTGTTACGACTAAAATCTGAGATCATGAGAATAAGTCTTAAGGGTATGTCCACTTTAAAAGATTTATTGTTTAAAATGAAATTAGACGATGAATTAGCAGGTTATTGTGATGTTCATTTCGGATGAAATAAAGGTAAGTGATTGCAGTGATTTGTAATATGAATGTATTTTGTAATCTCGCAGGATAGAGCAGATTTGAAGGATTGTTGCAGTAAATATGGTACCCATTATCATGATTTTTTCACGTGTTGTATGTAGAGTGAATCGATCTGTGTAAAGTTGGAACCAATCCCAACTTCGTAGATCTGGATCCCCTCTTGTTTGGAACGGAGATGGTCAATTGAGAGAGTGGAATGCAGATACAATCCCTTACTCGTGGATCTGCTCCCATGGATTATTGTGGAAATTAATTTTATATGTGTAATTTGTGGATTGTTGTGACAATTAATTTGTATATTTATTGTACATTGTCTTATTTTGTGAAACTTTTCTTGTTATATAAATTTTATAATAGTCTTCCATACTATTGTTATTATTTAAAATAAAATGCCATTAACCATTGCTTCGTAGCATTTTTTGCAATACTATGAAAAATTAAATTGTTTTATTAATTTTTGTAATTTATTTTTTTTAATTATTGTATTAAATAAAAAATAAAAAAAAGTATAATTCATACAAATATTAATTTATATTATTTATTATATAAAGGACAATGTGGTAATCTATCATTTTCATATATTAAAATATTTTTTTAATCTATCACATCAATCAAATCATTACTCTCACAAATCTTAATTTATACACTTACAATTACTCATAAACTCCTTAAAAAAACAACATATATCTCACTCTCAAATTCACTCAAATTCATCAATTTCCTCTCCTTCAAACCTATCTTCCAAATAAACAAAGCATTTCTTTATGAACTTTTTGTAAATCTATAAACATTTGTATTAATATAATTTTCTGATACTCAGAAAAAAAAAGTTAAAAAAAATATTTTAACTTATTTTTTATATATATTTTTAATTTATTACTTTTATTATTGTTAGATCATCTTATAATATTAAAATAAATCAAAATATTATTATCCTTAAGTACAAAATCCAAATTTTTCGAATAAAAAATATAATATACCATTAAGAAAAATCTCCATGGGGTAAATAACGTTACTTAATGAATTCATTATGTGTACAGAGTGAAGAAGTGAAATTAATGAATAGTTTAATAATTACACGCGTGAGGTGATGATTTTGACGTTGTTCTGCTACGTTGAAAAGGAAATTAATGATAAGTAAAGAAAGGGATTGACGCAAATGAAGAGAGAGAAAAAGAGTGTCCCCCGGAGGCGGAGGAGAAGTAACCCAACCCTACCAGAGAACACTTCACCACACCAACGTTTAGGTTTTGATTTTCGATTTTGATTTTGATTTTGATATCATGGCAGAGACAGCACCATCTCCTCTCCATCAATCCAATCACTGCCTCCTAAACGATACTCATTTCTTCATTCATTAATGTCAATTGACTGTTTAAGTTGCCATAAATCTCTGCTTGTGGTTGCGATTACCATTACGATTACAATTAGGGTTAGGGTTTAGGGTTGGGAGAAAGGGATAGATAGAAAGAAATAGGGAAATGGGTGATGAGAAAAAGCGACAGAAAGATGAGAGACGTCACTGGAGCGAGGTGTGATAGTGGGTGGGGCATAGCCTTATAGCTGGGACACCAACCCTACAATAGCTTTCCTTTTATTTTATTTTTTTCTCCATTCTCAAACTTTAAGTCACCTCCATCCACAGTTCCATGATTAGACATAAAACAGATCATTTCTTTGATTTCACCTACTCATTTTTCATTTCACAACCAATATTTATATAATATATTTAAGGAAAATACTATCTCATTTATCAAATATGATAACATTTAATTATGCATGACGCAACCTGATGTGCAAAATGCATTAAATTGATCAATTTTATAGTTTATTGTATATTTTCTTTTATAAATTCATAAACTTTAATAACTCAATTTTTTGTATCATTTTATTGTTAATTTAAAACAATTAGAATAAATGTTAGTTAAAAAAAATATTAACTATATAAAAATCTATCACTTCTGGTTGGTAATTGAGTCCGAAAGGTGAGAAAATGAAGAACTCAATTTAATGTTTTAAATGGTATATGGTGCATCAATCTTTATAATTTCAGATTAATTTATTTATTTCTCCCTTTGAATTCGCATTTCTCTTTTATTCCTTCCTCATCACTGTAGAATTTTTGCCATGCTCTACTTATGGAGTTCATCATGCAACCACACCACTTTTACTCCCTATACAAAATGCTAATTTTAATCAACACTTAATAATAATAGTAATAAATACGCATGTATTGATCACCTTTTTTTTTTTCTAATGAAATAGGCATTGTCTATCATAATGTTGCCATATTCTTGACACCTTAACTGTTACAATAATATAATATATTAAATGTTAATTTCTAAAACTTACTTTTTATTATTTAATTTCAATTTCAATAATAATATTTTGCATCAATTGCTAAAGTTGCTGCTAAGAAAAACTATAATAGGTAAAAACTGTTCGGAGTTTGATTTATCAACTTATGTTTTCTACTTTAAATTTATAAAATAAAATAACTAAAAATAAATTTATTTAAGCCTACACGTCATAACTTTATTTGCACTTGCATTAATACCGTAGATTGTAATGTTACTTATATTATCCTTTGAAATAAAAGATTTATTAAAAA
>Ga0099823_1001103_pt1 | contig 21186 bp, 12 predicted proteins | sample CowpearedBW_FD_76831 | JGI IMG/M metagenome (GOLD analysis project Ga0099823, IMG submission 76831) | Root nodule microbial communities of legume samples collected from California, USA - Cow pea red BW | ecosystem: Host-associated > Plants > Roots > Nodule | place: USA: California | collected...
GATGTTGTTAATATTCAACTGAAAAACAAATTCAAATTAAAAGATCTTGGTGATTTAAAATTCTTTCTTGGCATTGAACTTTCCAAATCAAAAACTGGTATATTTATGTGCCAATGCCATTATGTTCTATCTCAGCTTGAAGATTGTGGAATGCTTGCTTGTAAACCTTATGTTATTCCTATGCTTCCTAACTTACATTGACATAATAATTCTGGCACTCCTATTACTGATCCTGCTATTTATAGACGTCTTATTGGCAGGCTGTTATATCTTACTATTTCTCCTCCAGATATTTATTATACTGTCCATAAATTAAGCCAGTTTGTTTCTAAACCTTGTACTGAACATATGGCCGCTGCTAATATTTTATTAAGATATCTTAAGCATACACCTGGGCAGGGCATTTTGTTTAAATCTGCTTCTGATTGTAATGTTCATGCTTATGTTGATGCTGATTGGGGCTCCTGTATGGACACCCGTCGCTCCACCACTGGATTCTGCATTTTCTTAGGCAATTCTTTAGTCTCATGGAAAGCTAAGAGACAAAGGACTGTCAGTAAATCTTCTACAGAAGCTGAGTACCGTGCATTAGCTTCTGTATCTACTGAAATTGTTTGGTTAAGAACCTTTTGACTGACTTTCATATTTCCACTCCTCATGCAGTGATCTATTGTGACAATCAAGCCACCATTCAAATTGCTTCTAATCCTTCCCACCATGAGCGCACCAAGCATCTGGATATTGACCTACACTTTGTTCGTGAACATGTGGAGAAAGGAACTATCAAGCTTAACCATATACGAAAACATCACCAACTTGTTGATTGTTTAACCAAATCTCTACCCAGAACCAATTTTCTCAGCATTCTCTCCAAGATGGGCATAGAAAACATTTTCCTCCCATCTTGAGGGGGGCCTATTAGTTTAACCCTGGTTACTTTCTATTAAGTCTAGTTAGGTTTAGTTTGTTTGTTTAGTTAGACTTTCTCTGTAACCTTTATATCCTCTGTTTGTAAACTCTCTGTGTTATCAATCTCAATACACATTTTTCTTGTTTCTGTAATAAAAAGTCATCATGTTAAAGGAGACCACAATCCACCCACCTACCACGTACACAACAAACAAATAAACTTACCCGAACCCCACAACATTTATCAAATAAAATACACATCTTCATATGATATATAGAAATGCACAGCTTCAAAACCCACAACATTTATCCAATAAAATACAAGCTCCAAAACGAATCACACAAACATACAACTTCCAAACACAACCAAATGAGCATGGATTCATCAAATAAAATACAAACCCCAAAACAATATATAAAAACCTACACCTTCCAAAAGCACATCTGAATCAACACTGAAAACTCATGTAAAAGCTTCTTCTACTATAACGAAAGAACCCCACAACTTCTTCTCTCCATTGATCGAATGCAAATGTAACAGCTTCTTCTCCGATGACGGAATGCAAGTCGTTCTTCTCTTCTCCACCAATGCAAAACTCCATGAACCTTAATTCTCAAATTCAACTTTTACAATTTCAACCTTTTTTACCCTCAACTTTTATCTTTTTTCATTTTTTTTAACATAAATATTAATTTTACAAATTATTTAACATGACGAATCCATATCACCAACTTATATCATTCTATTGCACAATGACAACTCATCACTATATAAATGATATTAACTGGAATACGACAGAAAATACTAAAGTAAATCACTTCAAAAAATAAAGATATCATAGTGAACCTTTCAAAAACTCGAAGACCAAATTGAACTAACTCAAAGAATTAGAATACCATATCAATAATTATACCTATAAATTAAATATATCATTGAGAAGAAAGAAAGAAAAGAGTGGGAAAAATGTATTGTTGAGAATGTGCAACGATGAAGAAGGGTTGGGGTCTTTTTCATAATAGAGTTTCATGGGTTTCTTGTGCAATAACAACGTCAACGATGGTAGAAAGACTATTTTCTAAGTTTATAAACTAACTAGGGGATATAATTTTACCTTAAAAATGGTACTATCATTAGCAGGTAAATAAAATGTTAAGTATAACATTTATTTACATATTTTAGTTTTAGTGTACAATAAAAAAATAAAATATTAATATAACAGTTTTCATTTTATTAATTATTTTTGAACTCTATTACTTTTATTAATTACTAAAGACTATATACGTGTTTCATTGCTTTAATCATTATTAGAGTTTAAACAAAATTAATAAAGTTAATTTTTTATATTAAAATTGTAATTTTTTTATTATATTAAAAATAAAAATATGTTAATATTTATTGTAGGAAGTATTTATCTCAAAATTAACTTATTAAACTATAAGTATTTAACAAATTAGGTTTTAAAGGTAAAATAAGGTAAAAATATATATAATTACATAAATTTATTTATATGATTTTAGATTTTTTAATATTTTTGTTTATTTTTTAAAAAATATATTTTTATTTAAAGAAGCTATTTTATTATAAGAAATTATCTAATAAGTATCAATCACATTTGATTTTTATTTATTTCTAAAATTTGAAATTATTTTTATTTCTCAATTTAAGTTAGGCTTACATCAAATACATTTTTTTTTTTACAATTTTCATTATACGTAATTTTAGGTAATTAGTTAATTCAATTTTTAAATGTCAGATTTTTAACATTAATTAAAAAGTAACGCAATACCTAAACAAACATAGTGTTATAATTATTTATTTCTCTATAAAATTAAAATAAACAACAATGAGTAGTAATAATAATAATAATAATATATACATATTAAAATATAAAAAATAATAATACATTTTTTCAAAATAAAATTAATTACTTTAAAATATATTATTAAATACATATATGTTTTTTTGTAACTTAGAAGCTATTTAAATAAGCTACTAGCTATTTAGCTTTATCCAACATTTCTGCTTTATAGAAACGGGATTCCATGTAATTAAGAGATTCCTGAAACTTTTTGAAGTGGTCGCCAGCTGCAGAACACAATCATTGACTTCACATAATCATTCAACTTTACAATCTCTCAACACTGCAAACCCAAGCAAGCAACATAATTACAGCAGTTACTCCACTTTACCATACACCAAAACTCTATAATCTTGGAACACACACAGCATGGCTATGGAACTTGTTGCTGGACCTTTAATGGGAGCTGTTTTCAATGTGTTGCTTGAAAGGATAGCTTCCACTGAGGTTGTCAACTTCTTCAAGAACAAAAACTGTGAGAAGTTGCTCAAAAGGTTGAAGATCATCTTGCTGTCAGTGAATGTTGTTCTCAATGATGCTGAGGAAAAGCAAATGAAAAATGGGGCAGTGAAGGAGTGGCTTGAGGAACTCAAAGATGTGGCCTTTGCTGCTGAGGACCTACTTGATGAGATCTACACTGATGCAAAGATGAAGGCAAAACAGGTAAACACACTCCACACTGGTCCTGTCAGTTTTTATTGTAAAGGGGTTGAAGAGAAAATTGAAGATGTTCATGAGAGATTAGAGTTTATCATGAGACAGAAAGAAGTGCTTGATCTGAAGGTGGGTAAGGAAGTCAAAATGTCACAGAAGACTCCAACCTCATCTGTAATGGAAGCATGTGATGTGTACGGAAGGGATAATGATAAAGAATCCTTGGTTGACTTGGTGTTGACTCATGATGAGAAAATAGGTGTTATTCCCATTGTTGGAATGGGAGGAATTGGAAAAACCACCTTAGCTCAACTGATATACAATGATCAAAGAGTGCAGAAGGAGTTTGATCTCAAAGCCTGGATTTATGTCTCTGAGGAATTTGACATTTGTAAGATTACAAAAACTCTTTTGGAGGCTGTCACGTCTTGTAGTTGTGACACTGAGGATTTAAATTTTCTTCAGAGGGATCTCAAAATGCATGTAATGAAGAAAAAGTTTTTGTTTGTGTTGGATGACGTGTGGAACGAAAATTATGACAATTGGGACAAGTTCAGGAGTCCATTTAAGCATGCAGGGGAACATGGAAGTAAGATTATTGTAACTACTCGAAGTGGGTGTGTTGCATCCATCATGCAGACTGTTTCACCCTATAATCTCAGAGAGTTGTCGAATGAAGATTCCTGGAATTTATTTTCAAAACACGCATTTGATTATGGTGATTCAAGTTTGCAATTGCATCAAAGTTTAGACAAAGTTGGGAGAGAAATAGTGAGGAAGTGCAAAGGGTTGCCTTTGGCTGTGAAGACACTTGCAGGACTTTTGAGGTGTAAAAGTGATAGACAAGAATGGTGTAAAGTACTGAACAGTGAGATATGGGATTTGCATGATTCTGAGAGTAACATTCTTCCGGCTTTGAGATTAAGCTACCATTACCTCCCATCACATTTGAAGAGATGTTTTGCTTATTGTGCAATTTTCCCAAAAGATTATGAATTTGAGAAGGAGAACCTGGTTTTGTTGTGGATGGCAGAGGGTTTTCTCCAACAATCCAAAAGACATAGAAGAATAGAAGAAGTTGGCAATGAGTACTTCTGTGAACTAGTATCTAGATCATTTTTCCAGCAATCAAGGCGTGGCAAGTCATGTTTTCTAATGCATCACCTTGTAAATGATTTGGCTCAGTTTGTGTCAGGAACATTTTCTATCAGAATGGAATGTAGCAATACTAATGAAATCAAAGAAAGAACTCGCCATTTGTCCCACATTATTGCAGATAGTTCCTCATACGTAAACCTGAAAGATGTTAGCAAAGCAAATTGCTTACGCACTTTTCTGCAAATAAGACCAGTAGGTACATCCATTGATTTGTTCAACAACATGCCAAATGATCTGTTAACAAAGTTAAGGTGCTTAAGGGTGCTATCTTTGGTAGGTACACATATCTATAGCTTACCTAATTCAGTAGGTGAACTAAAGCATCTCCGCTATCTGGAAGTGGCTGATACTGAGATTGTGAGGTTACCCAAATCCATCTGCAGCTTGTTCAATTTACAAACTCTCAAGTTAGTTGGATGTCACAATCTTATTGAACTGCCAGCAAGTATTCATAAGCTTGTTAACCTGCGCCACTTGGATATCAGAGGAACAAGTTTAAGGTGGATGCCATTGCAAATCAATGAGTTAAACAACCTCCAAAATTTGAGTGACTTTTTTGTGGGAAAGGGGTGTGGATCTTCCATCGGTGAATTGGGTGAGCTATCATGCTTACATGGAGAATTGTTCATTCATTGCCTAGAACATATTGTTAGTGAGAAGGATTGCGAGAAGGCAAAGTTAAAGGAAAAGCAAGGTCTTGAAAAGTTGTCTTTGGAATGGTGTGGGAATGGTGAAACTGATAACTCACAGAAAGAAAAAACCATACTGAACAGCCTGCAACCACATACAAATTTGAAGAACCTAGATATCTATGACTATCCAGGAACAGAATTTCCAGAGTGGTTGGGGGATCACTCCTTCTACAATTTGGTGTCCGTACTGCTTAATGGCAGTAAATATTGCTACAAGCTGCCTCCCCTTGGACAACTTCCAATGTTGAAAGAGCTTCAGATCAGTAAATTTGAGGGACTAGTGAGTGTGGGATCTGAGTTTCTTGGAAACAGAACCTCTTACGTAACCGATTGCTTTCCTGCACTAGAAATTCTAAGGATTGAGTATATGCCATCATGGGAGAAATGGTATCCTAATGCTGAAAATGCAGGAACCAAAGCTTTCTTTCATCTGAGAGAGTTTCATATTGGTAACTGTCCCAAACTGAGAGGGGATTTACCAGATAAACTTCCATCTTTGACATTACTTGTAATCAGAGATTGTAAACGTTTACTTTGTTCACTTCCTAATTCTCCGTCTCTGCGCGTGTTGAATGTTCAGAATTGTGAGAGTCTAGAATTCCAAGTACACTCACCTTGTTGCCACCAATCACTGACATCATTGTTCTTGCACGGTAGCTGCGACTCACTCGTGTTCTTGCCTTTAGATCTCTTCCCCAACATCAAGTCTTTAGATATATGGGGGTGTAAAAATCTTGAAGCACTTACTGTTTCAGAATCAGATTCAACCCCTCCAACTTTCAAGTCCCTCCATTCCTTGCGCATAAGACACTGTCCGAATTTCACATCATTTCCCAAGGGTGGATTTGCAGCATCAAAGCTCACTTTGTTAACCATCAACTACTGTCAGAAGTTGAATTCTCTGCCTGAACAAATGCATGACCTTATGCCAAGTTTGAAGGAAGTTCAACTGAGGGGATGTCCCAAAATTGAGTCATCAAGTATGAGGCCACTCAGGATCAGGATTTGCAGCAAACACATGGAAGGCAAACAAAACCTCTCTGATCCTCTCTTTGCAAGGTTGAAAGGTTTGGCCACTGATCAAAGCCCCTCATCAAGTTAGACAAGATAAATGCAATGATTTTCAAGCAATCACAAGGAACTATAATACAAATTTACAGTGTAGTCATGTAACATAACTAAGATGATTAAAATGGGTTTGATCAATCATAGCTTCTACTTATTACGTATATAATGTAGAACTATTCACTAATGTTCACTTTGTAAGTTTAGCTTTTGGAAAAGATGAGCTATGATATGTTACCAAAATATTTTTAACAAAGTTTTGACAAACTTTTCTATTTAGGTAAAAAAAAAATTCCAAAGATAATTATAAGTAGAAAAGGTATAGTATATGGAAGCATCACTCGTACAAAGCTAAAGTTTAGATCTATATTTAAAAAACCAGAGTAATTAATTCCTAAAACCTAACTATATTTTATTCCTTTACACTTCTGAAAAAGTGTGATTCCTTTAATTAATAGAAGAAATAAAATATTTGTAAATATAAAAAGAATACAATATCACGAGTTTAATTTTATAATTTTCAAGAAATTTGAATACACTAAATTTAAATTGTTTTTCTTTCAAATTGTTTAATTTTTTAAATAATTTTTTTGATGAGACAATTTTAATTTTTTATAGAATATTTCAATTATAACAAAAAATATTAACATTAAATAGAAATTAATAATTTAAAAAATACAGGTTAATAAATTTTCAGTACACATTAGCTTATAGGTTGTTTTTTATAAAGTGCACCAAAAACGTTTCAATAAACAAAGTGTTTATTTTCTATAAATTATTTAAATTTAAAAATAATAATTAAAAGGGTAAAATTTTAAAAACATGTGTAGTTAGTTATAAATACATAATTATAAATATAGTCATAGATAAAATAAATATTAGTTATTAAAATAAAAAATATTATAAGTAACATTGGGTAAATATTTTTTTATTATGAGTAATTATTTAAATTTGAAAAAGTAGTTACTAAAATGATAAAATTGAAAAATAATTTTTTTTATTATGAATAATTATTTAAAAATAAAAAATAGTAATTAAGATAAAATTAAAAAGCAAAAGATGATGGTGTATGTTTTTTTTATATATAGTTATAGATTAATATGCTATTTTTAATTTATGTTAACCATAATTATTTTAGTGACAAAAATTAGTTTTTTTTTTGTTTTTTTGCCTAGATTTACTTTGCAACTTCTATATCTTTATTAGTTGAAAGTTTTTGCCCGGCAAACATTGGCCAATCCTAGCAATGGTTGGTTAAAATATTTCTCTATCGACATTCGAAAGAAAAAAAATCCTAATAACAATGAAAAACAATTTCTCAAATATAAAACAATTCTTACAGACTTCAAGTGAAAAGATGAGTTTGAATTTTCTACTAGTTTTTCTCTATTGTTTTTCTATTGTATTTTTAAAATATATCAATGATCATTAATTTTAAAATTTTAAAATATATTAAAATTATCTTTAAAAAAATAAAACAATGTGTTTTAAATATTTAGCAGAGAATAACACAACAACACTCAACAATGAAATTAGATTCGTGAAAATATATGATAGACATTTAAAAAAAAAATAGCATCAATAATACTGGTCAAAGTAAATCATGACTAATGTTGATCCTGAAATAATCCTGACCTACATCACCAGATAAACAATCTCAGCACTATCAACCAAACAATAACATTTTTCACATTGAAAAAAAATATTGACATGCACAAGTGGAAAAATAGTTTAACATTAACTGAAAATGATCTCGTTCAACAAAAAATGTGTTTAACACTAGGAAAACCCATTATCATTGATGTTAGCCAAAAAAATCTTAACTAATATTAATCGAAAAATAACATTGACCCATATCAAGGTATAGCTTGCAGAAAGACTCCTGAATACTAACTACCAAAAATAATCACCTACAACTTTAATATGAAAGAAACCATCAACAATATTAGTCAAAAAAAAACATAAATGAAAGTGACCTAATGATATCTTAACCAAAATAAAGCTGACAAGAAGATATAAAAAGGATTAAGTATGTTTTTAATTTTTTAAATTTAACTTAAAATTAAAATTTGTCTAAAACTTTGATATATTTTGATATTAAAATTTTAAAAATAAATGAATATAGCCATTTTAATTCAATTATGTTAACTTTTGTTGAGATATTGAACACATTTGTCAACAGATATTAAACCGAAAATGTGTCAAACATTGTAAACAACTTCAATACTAACATGAAACATATTCGACACATAAAAAAATTAACGTAATTGAATTAAAAATATTATGTTCATTCATTTTTAAAATTTAGGAACAAAATGTATCAATGTTTCAGAGAAGGATGAATTCTAATTTTTGATCAAAATTCAGAAACTAAAAACATACTTAACCCTATAAAAAAGAAACAAAGAATTTTAAAAAGAAAAGAATATGAAAAATATTAAATTCTTATTCATAAGTGAAATTTGAAATTATACAATTTTAAGTAATCAACATACTTTTTGTCGGAAATAGTCCCACAACCACCTCAACCCATATCAAACAATTTTGACCAACAATATTCAAAAAGTGCAACAATAAACCATTAACTAAATCCTTAAAAGTGCATATATTTAGCCATACGATCTAAAAGAAAAGAATTCATAAACGAGTTTTTAAAAGCATAAATCTGTCAATTATATTAAAATTTATAAAGAGATGTATGATTTAAGTAATTAATGTTAACTTATATTTAGGAAACAAAATAGTAAGTGTTTAATTTTAAAGGTAAGGATAAAACGAGAAATTTTGAAAAACATATATGATATTTCTGTAGTTTTATAATTTAATGGAATACATTTTGAGGGACAAAATAGTAGTTTACTCCCAAATTTGAATTCCAATTCACATTTTGACAAGATTCAACAAGCATTGCATTGTCTATATAAAAATCTGCATTGAAATTTAGCTCTGTGGAGTAGGGGCTGGTTGGGTGTTATCTGGCAATGTCATGATAAACTGTAAACATAGAAAATTAGTTTTTGCTGAACAAATTAACTTTTAGATGAGTAAACTGTAATCATAAACAATTAGTTTGGTTGACCCTGCCACTCCATTCCCCTTCATTTTGTAAGTGAAAATGATAAACAGAAAACAAGACCACAACTAAAATTGGCAAGAACTTTGATTTTGAAACATACAACAAAGCTAATCGAAAGGGAACAAGGGGAGCCCATGAAGATGAACATATTATTTGCTAAACCCATTAAGATAGAAATTCCCGAATACGGACAGGCCTTTTGACTGCATTAGTAAAGCCCTGCAAAGAAATCAACAAGACACAATGACCGTATTAACGAAACAAATATTGCTATTAACTTAAATCATAGCTCCATTTTCTTAAAAGTAGTGAAACTCAATGCAATGATTTTGCAAATATCTTTCTCTTATCGTCTCCAATGCTATCGAATGAATGGCTTTGAAATCACAACAATGCATCTTTATTAATTAAATGCAATTACATTTTTTTTCTATCATGTGCAAGATAAAATAAGAAACTTCCATTTCATTCATTACTAAAGAAATGTAGTGTACCTCATTGTATTTAAAAAGTAAAGGGTATCGATCTTTCTCCAAGATAGCTTCTTCTGGTAGAGATCTGTCATTACTTTCTACGCCCTTAATATTTACCTTTTTAAACCTGCCATGAAGCAAAGAAAGATAAGCAGTAATAATGACTATATAAAGACAATCATTTAGTAAGGAATAATTGCCATCCATTAACCCAACAGTACAATATTAACATCCAAGTGGAACCATTACAAAAATCAATGGACATAAAATCTTTTTTAATTAGTAGTAATCAGTTGAAGAGGAGATTTTCATTTTTTCTGTGAAGCATTGTGTCTTTGCCCGATTTTACCAAAGTCAAAAATAAAAATAAAAGAAAAAAACAATAATTAAAATAACCTTGATCCAGGCTTGATGCATCTGCCAACAAAATCAATATTTTTACCAGATATAAACATAGTGATATACTATGAACAACTGTAAGACAAAATAATGTGCTCTCGTACTAAATTTGACAAGATATAGGTAAGAAATGGTATAACTGTTTCAAAAATCATGAATCTGGGTAACTTCTACGGGAGATTAGACCAAAGAGATTTATTGCACTGAACCTACTTGGAACAAGGATTTTGGAGTGCGTGATTTCTCCTAATCAACCATTTACAACTCCAAGGTGCTTTTCCCTCCTAAATTTTTCTATTTGATAACAGTGATAACAACTTTAACCAAGTAACTTCTCCAAAGAAGCTTCACCCAGTTAAAGAACCACTTCACGTTGAGCCCTTTTTTGTTCTCCTAGTATAAAAAATCATTAAAGGAGGTCTAAGACGTGATTTCATTATACACATCAAATTTGAATTAAGATATTCTAGAAATACTCTTTAGGTACTGAAATCAATACCATGCCAGCCCAGGAAATATCTCAACCTGGCCATACAAATTTATTAAGGAATATGTGACTTCAGCTAGGTTTCAATTTAAAAAGACAATAAGTTTCCAATTTCAGACCCTTAATTAAGTTTCCCAAATTAGAAGCTGTTATTACAGTATATAGATTAGTTTAGCAAACATGATTCTCATATATCATTATTTGCTTTAAGAAGTAATAATTGACTCGACATACAAATAACTCAGGAAGAATCACCTATCAAAGAAACTGGAGGAACTTCTGGTTGCTTTTTTAATATTTCCCACGTTTTGTGGTTTTCCAATATCTTTTGCACTTGAACTTTTATCTGTATTCAAGTTGGATGAAACTATTGTGGGATTTGCATTGGATTTCCTTGCCACAACATTGGTATTGGCTAATGGGATGTTGGGAGTTCCAATCTCAATGATTTCATGCCCTTCATTTGCTAAAGCCCTAGTTTTGTCAACACCAACTTGTAAAATCTTATGCTTTTCAACCTGTAACCATAAAATAATGGAGCATAAATACAAATAAAAATGGATATAGACATCCCTAACATAACTACCATAATTTGAATAAGTTTTGGATAGTCAGATTATGAGTCAGTTTGTTTAAACTTAAAAAATAAGTATGTCTGAAATAAGCAAATTTAAGAAAAAAAATCACTTATTTTACAAGTAGATGGAACTTTCTTATTAAAAAAAATCATAAAAATATTTATTTTTAAAATAAGCAAGTTAGACAAACAAAAAAAAAAACATAAATTTTCTTATTTTATTAAAAAAAAATTCTCAAAAAAATAAGCACAAACAAACGCACCTTATATTTGACATTCAAATTTCATTTTCATTCTTTCAAACTTGAAGCTTTAGGCAAAACTAATTGTTAACCTTTCAGTCACAAAGCATTAATTATACAAATGGGTATAACTATAGGTGTTGATACAAGTTGTAGAGCTAACCCGGTTGGGTTTGCAACTTATATTGTTATACCATAACCTTATTTCTTTACTTCGATATAAAAAAAAAAAGGACTATCATTGGTCAACATACATATTTTACATATATAAATAAGTTATACAAGAGAAAACAGAGGCCAAGATTTGAATATCCTCCTTAAATAGAGAAGGATGAGAAAAATATGTAACTAAACTAAAACGTCAAGTTAATGAAATCTAACCTCATGTACCAAAAGCTGCTTCATAGCTACAGAAAGCACATAATGATTTGAAGTATAATCCTGCACAAATGTAGAGAATAGAAGATATTAAAATCTGGCTGAGATTGACATACTTCAAAGACAGAAGTATGACCGACAATCCATAGTCCAAACCTTGAAGTTTATAAAGTCACTTATAGGAGGAACAAAAGACAGTGCCAAACCATCTGCTAATTCGGACTTCAGGGTTTGATGCAGCATATCTGATTTCACAGTTTTATATGTTATAGCATATGATACCATTTTGCTAACTAATTGAGCAAGATCATTCTTCTCCGTGTCAGATAGTAATTGTAATGCCACCTAAAGACAAAAGAAATTCACATCAAAAAAGAGAAAAAAAAAATGCAGTGCAACTGGGGCTGAACCAAGCAAATAAGTCAACTTGTCTATCAGAATCAGACACCAAGTCCGTTACTACAAACACTGGATTAAAAATCAAAGATCTGGTCCTGATACAGTTAGAACAGCTAAAGATAAAAAACAGAATTAAAGAAAGAAAACATAACAATGAAGGATCTTCATAAACAGAACTGCAAAAACGGACTTACAGTAATGTTGCAAGGCTGTGAATATAGAGATTGGGGATTAATAAGTTCTAGTGATTAAATCAAACTGGAGTAAGGTTTTGTTCGAACTGAATTCAATAATAAATAATAAGACGAAAGCTTTCTTCATCTTCACAATTTCTTTGTCATAAATATTTCCACAAATAATTTATCAACAAAGAATAGTCTGTCTCTACAAACACACATGAACATCAAATAACAAGGAATCTGCAATTAAATCTACTCAAGCAATTATAGAGGATGAAGACAAGGAGACAAAACTGATTGGATAACAAAACCATATTCAGAACAAATAGAATTAGTACATCACCGGTCTTATAGTTGGTGGGGACAGAATATGTAACAACGGAGAAATTAAGTCTTCCGCAAAGGAACTAGCTGATAAGTGCCTCGCAATATGCGGTGGGATTTTGTGGTGCCAATTATTTAAAATGTCCATTTTTTCTGTCATCATTGTACGATATCTGAAGATGTTTGAGATACATTATTGTTTTCTACGAAAAGTACACAATAAAATCTTTCTAAACAAAACACAAGAAGAACAAGATATACCTCTGATAGGACTTTGGCCACTCAATGTTTGGTTTCTGAACTTGAGATACTATATGATGTACAGTAATTGCAACTAGGGGCAAATATACTGATGAAAGGAAACATAGAGAAATAAGAGCGATATTTAACTTGTAAACAAAAATTAAAGTAGGAAATTTATCTTCTTACCATAAAGGGACATCTGATGTGTATGCACTATATATTGATGCAATAGATCATAAACTCCAAGATTGTTGAAGCACTTGACCTTCAGAAAGATATCAAAACAAAATTCTAAATGATTCAAAAGAATAAGTGAATGAATCCAAGGAAATAAGTTGTGTTTGATAAATGTTTACAGTTTTCTGCATCAGTGGGTCATGATAATTGAGCCGCAAAACATTTTCATGAATTCCATCCAGAATCAAGTCACTATCACCTCTGCACATTGATATTCCTATTTTACCATGAAGATATATTTGAACAAGAGAGGAAGAAACAAGTAAGACAGTAAAACATGGCCAACCGTTTTGACACAAGGGAGTACAGTGAGTCAAAGTCAAAGGAATTCCCTCTATGAGATTTTCTTTCCGACTTTTTTGTTCTTCGCTTATGGAAAATCTATACAAAGAACACCAATCAATAATGAACATGGTCAATTAAAGTTGTAATATTAGATACCTACTGGATTAATATAAAAATTTAATAGAGGTGAGTCTTACCTCTTTCCAGATGTCAAAAACATTCTTTGATGTGTCCTTCTGGCCAACTACTTGAGAACCAATATCAAACTGTGCACCAAGTAAAACAAGTAAAAAATAATGCAGCATCTAATGAGAGAAAATGGTTAACTATGTTTTTGGTCCCTAAACTATTAAGTGATTTTGGTTTTAGTCCCTCTTTCAAATTTTGCTCTAGTTATCCCTATCTTTTCAAAATTCATTGAATTAGTCCTTAATAAGCAACATAAGCAACCACGTTAGTTTTTTTTGATGTGGCAAACGGAATGTCACGTCGTCACCCCATTTCAATGACCATGTTGAAAATAAAAAATAAAATATAATTTTTTAATGCAACACTTATCATCTTCCCCAATCCCGCACCGAGAGAGAACACACTCATCCTCAAGCTCCATCATCATCAGCACCACGTTGACATACATCACATCTAAATGACACAACAAACTTTTTGGAAAATAAGAAAGGAAACATGAACTTTAGGACCGGAAAAGAGGAATGTCCTAGACGACAATGGAGAAGCCAAATTTGAGAGGACTCAAAAGTTGTGTAAGATTGGAGACAAAAGGTACGCGTGTTTACTAATATTATCTTTAAAACCCAAGTTGTTAAAACAATACAACCCTCCTTGTTCCTTAATGGTACCAAATGTCCTCCCCGTAGCAAGATCCTAGAAAACACAATGAGTAGAAAGAACGTTACATAACACTTTAGGTCATGGATAAGTTTTTTAATGAAAATAAGATTATTAGAAAGGTTTGGAACATAAAGAACAACTTTAAGGTAGAGGGATGACAAAAAGGAAACATTATCACGTCCAATTATTGGGATATGAGTCCCATTGGCAGTAGCATGTGTGGTTACCGAAAAGGGAAACATACGATGTTAAAAGAGATGAATGAGGGGTCATGTGGTCTGTGGCACTAGAGTTGAGAACCTAAGAGTCCTTACATAAAGTTTTAAAAACATTAAAAGATGAATTGAAGTTCTTACTAGTTATAGCTAGAGAGCAAGTACTAGAACGTGACTTACTAGTAGACTCCAAATGAGATTTCAAACATTCAATTTCAACACATTGCATGTATCTTTGAAGTTAGAAGCTCAACATTGCTTAATGGAGCTGCCATGCTCAAGTAAATAATAGAATTCCCTCTTAATTAAAAGAGAACAATAAGACAAAAATACTCTAGATGTGGTAGCGGCAATGACATGACAATGTTGATGATGGCAATGGCAGAAGCTCTAACAAGAAAGCTCGACAACAACTTCGACAACAACTCTGGCAAGGGTCAGCGACAGCTCTAACGAAAGCATGATGAAGGTTCGACAAGGTTTGGCGAAAGTCCTGCGAAAGTTCGACGAAGGTCCAACAAGGTCTGACGAAGGTCCGACAACAGCTCCGGTGAACAATAGGGTGCAAGAATGGACAAAACCACAAGTTGGATGCACTTCGGGCAATCCCAATATTTAAAGGAAATGGATGCACTTCAGACAACCCTAAAAGGAACCATAACTAAGACAGTAAAGAAGAAATGCATTGGTAAGGCTCCCAAGATTGGGAGTTCTGATACCAACCAAAAAGAATTAGTATAAAAGAAAGAAGATTGTTATTCGATTGATTCATTTGAAACAATACATTAGTTAGTCTCTATACATAGAGAACTCTAACCCTAAAGTATTAATTACAAGGAGATCACTAGAATCTTCTAAGAACTTCTATTAGCTTTTAGTAATAAATTTAATATTCTACCAACCTCTAGTAATGCATTTAATATCCTACTTACAACAATAGGTTTTTCCCAACCATGGTGTTTCACCTACACCCATACTGGTCTTGTTGCCACACTGTTGTCATGCCATTTAGTCCGACAACACAACAATTGTGATCATCCCAATAAAGCGACAACCACACCGAAAAAACACGACAATCAGTCACCACCCCATCCCTTGCCGCCACTACTGCACGTGGCGACACATCTAGCCTCCTCTCTAACAACGACCACCAACATTAGACTGGTCTCTCCATCCTCTTTCCATGTTGTAACTTTCATCTTGATCGGAATATGTTGTTTGTAACCACCCATAACTACTCAACTTTTTTCTTTCTCTCAATAAGTTTTGTCTGGCAAAATTGCAAAATGTATTGTAGGTATTCACATCTCTGAAATATTGTTCTCTCTTATCCATTTTTGAACCACAAAAATGAGAACACATTTAAAATGTTATTCTTTTAAAATGTACGGTTATCTTTCTATTTGATTTCATTTTTTCACTCAAACCACAACTCTAGTATTGAAAAACGGTTGTTGCACCCACTTTCAAAACATTCTAGCACAATATCCATAAAACAAATTTAATACTTCTATGAATTCACTAGCCTTAAAAAATTTATCAAAACTTCGTGATCACACGAAATCTTACCACATTGAGATCTTCTTTCTTCTTTGAGAGAAATTGGAGAGTGTTCAAGCATGATCTAATATCACATTCTGTAATTAAAAAACAGGACAGAAAGAGAAGGATTAAATGATTGCAAAGATGAACTGAAGAATGTAACATTGAGCAAAAAAATAATCTTTAACTAGTCAAGGTGTCAACATGGACACATCACATAATCATTACATTTATCATGAATCAACCATTCAAAATGTGACAACACTATCCATACTACATAAAGATTAACACAATATTTTTGAACATGAGAGGATATGGTAGATCACAAAATGGAAGTTCTTGTTGCTGAAATGGGAGAGGTTGTGAATGTGGTCAAAATGGTGATCCATTATTATGTCAAGACAAGGCAAATCTAGAAAAGGAATTCTTGTATGCTGCACATAAGCCTAGACAGTCTGTTGTATGCCAGTGAGTGAATGTCATTTCCCTTTATTTTGCACTGTATATTTCTTTAATTGCTGTAATCTATTATAGTGTCTTTTAAGTTTAGCAGCAGCTTCTGACTATATATAATGCTGTACCTTTTGTTTCATTTTCTATAACACAGCAGCTAATTGATTCTTTCTGCTATATTCGATAGTATAAAGAGTGAAAAAACTCCTTACATACACTTCTTTCCACTTTTTCCCCCAATACTTAACGCCAGACACTAAAGCATGCAAAAATGTATGGCCGCACCAAATAATATTAACTTGCACAAAGGCACAAAATTATAAAATATAAGAAAATTTACCTGTATATTCTGCAAGAGCAGTGAGTGCAATTGCACTGGCTTTCATCCCCTCCTTCTTGCATATGTATGTCAGCCTACAAAGATCATTTGTTTTAGGATGAATTTATCAAACTAAATTAACAGAAAAGACACTGCAAAAGATTAATGAGGTGATCAAATATGTAGTCTAGAAACATCGAGCACTAATCCGTAGATTTTACAATTCAATCAAAGTTATAAGTACAACCTCAACCCATATCTTATTAATATGTGGCTTAAAAACAGTGAGTAGCTAGTTTGGTAAGTTTCAAAAATTTGTGACTTGGTTCTAAGCTTGGTGTCAGAATTTCTCTTCTTTAAATAATACAGATCCATTAATAGTAGCTAATAATTCTATTTCCTAATTTATTATATCCAAATTAGGAAAGCTTATATTCTACAATGCCTTGGTAAAGATGATCGCAAGCTGAACTTGAGATGTAACATGGGGAAAGAAATAACATGTGCAATGTCTCTTGAATAGAATGGAAATTCACCTCAATATGCTCCGTACCCTCATGAAAAATTGAATTATCAAGAATCGTAGCCAAATCAAGAGTCCATGGAGCCAAATGATTTCAGAAGAAACCATAGACATAGCTTAATACTTGAGGACTTAGATACACAAGATTGCTTTTTACACTTCCAAGAGAGCAGTGTGGGGTCGAGATACATGCACCAACTAGTGATAGATCTTATCAAGGCAACTAGCTAAATCTATAACACTGTAGGCAACCACACTAGCAGGCTTCTCCATAAGAAGGAACAGGTTGCAAGTAGAAGTGTCTTCTAAGAAACAAATAATTCATCGAACAATGGCCATATGAAGATGCAAGGGGAATGCATAAATTGGCTCACTTGTTGGCTGCAAATGAAATGGCAGGGCATGTAATGGTCATATAATTGACTTCCAACCAAGTAGTAGTATAATAAAGGATCTATTAAAAGACCTCCCTCATCGCAATGAAAGTTGACACTAACCTCACGAAGAGTGTCCATTGGAGTGGCCGAACTAAGAGAGGCAAAAAGAAAAAAGCCAGTTGTATACTTGGGTGATGAAGAAAAACACTTAGGGAGTCAATACAAACTTCAAGGTCTAAAAACTAGTGAAGACAACTCGATCTTTCAAATGAAAGGAAGCTTGGAGTTGTTGCTCAAGACATTGAACGGTTGCACGATCAAAACCAATAACCAATATTATCGTGTTGTCTTCAACATATATAAGAACAACAATTCCAATGTTTCTATGATGAATGAAGACATAAACTAAGTGAAAGAAAACCAACGAGAGTAGAACAAAACATTTCAAGGAGCTTGTCACGAGCCACACAAAGAACCTTTAAGCTTGCACACGCCATTAGATAAGGAAAACAGGCCTGGAAGAAGAGTCACATAAATATCTTTTACCAAATCATTATGAAGACCTTCTTCAGAACAATCTGAGCCAATGACAAGCCTAGAGAGGTAATGTTGTAAATAGCATATTATTAATTTAAAAAATTCTCAATATCCCATAGTGATTAGGAAAAGTATACCTAGAATCTTCCTGATTATTTTAGCATATTTTCATTTCCTTATTTTAAGGAACTAATTATTACAAATAGAGACGATAAGAATGTAACTAGTGTGATTGTTGGCGATAAAATAACCTAATCATGGGAGCTATGTTTCCACTACCACCATAAGCCATCACCGTTGTTATTCACCATCACTGCCATTGAGGTTAGTGGTGACCCAGAAAGGTGTACCCCACTTCAGCGATCAAAATGCCAATAGTTGCATCGACAATAGAGTTGCCAAATCCCATCACATGCTAGCATCGATATCAACACATGAAGAACACTATCCGGTGCCACAAAGAGTGTTGACTGGACCTCTTCAACCCATTCCAAGGAGTGATGACATCTCTTTTGGCTCCAATTTCAGTAAATATAAACTTTTTGGGTCTTTTGCCAAATAGGTTCTTTGTTATGTCTTTGTTTTAGTTTTCTTCAAGGTCTGATATGAAACGGTTATAAAGAAGGACTTGATCGTTTGAGAACAATGAGTCAATCAATGACTAAGTCCTCTACATCATATACCCTATACATTTAATGCTATTGACCCTTTGTCTTAGGGTGTTTGGATTCTTCATTGAAGAGCATTTACACATTCCACTGAGAAAAGGAAAATGTGTTAAATATCCTATTTCTTAGTAAGTCTACACTAACAATTTTTCTCATCAACATCGAAACTTTATTGTTGTCATTTATGCTGCAAAAATTCCTACCTCGATCCAAGAAGCCATAAAAAGTGAACCTTGGACTTAAAATGGAAGATTGTTGACAAACCAAGATACAAAAAAGATGAATGGTGCAAATGGATATTTACAATGAAATATAAGGAAGATAAGACAAGAGACAAATATATAAAGCCAACTCGGTTGAAAAAGAAGACACTCAAACTTATGAAGTTACCTACAAGGAGACATTTTCTCGTATAGTAAAAATGAACACAGCTCAAGTTGTTCTTGCTTTAGCAATTAGTTTTCGTTGGGACTTACATTAGTATGTGAAGATATCATTAAAGTGTATAATGAAAATATTCGTGAATCATACGAATCTAATTATATCTAGAATAATAGGGATTTGATTATATCCCTATACAATAGGAATTTGATTATATCCATATATAATAGTAATTTGATTCTATCCCTAAATTATAGGGATATGATTACATTAAGAGTTATTATATTTCCAAAACTAGTTTTCCAATCTTGCATGTCTACCTAATGTACTTTTAGCGATAAAATTATTCTATTCTACCCTAGTATTTACAAAATGTCTTTCTTCATGGAACTATAAAACAAGCGTACATGGAGATTCCTTCATCAGGATTTTAAACTCCTAGAGAAGGAATAAGGTATGCCTCCTAAAGAAGGTTTTTTATAGTCTAAAGTAATTTCCAAGAGCATGGTTTGGGACATTATGAAAGCAATGGTTTCCTTATTATACAAGCAAAGCCAAAGAGATCATACTTTATTTATTAAGCACTCTATTATTGGATGATATGATTATTGCAAGAGATAATGAAACAAAAAAATTGGCAGCCCAAATTGAAATGAAGCACCACAAAACTCATATTTGTTTGGAATAGAGGTTGCTTATTCAAAAAAAAAAAAGGATTTTCATCCCTACGTATTTGATCTCTGTTAGAAGTCTCACATCAACTAGAGATGAGGTCAATTTGCAATATATAAGTGGGTCTAAACATCACCTTACAAGTTGGTTTTGTAAAGTTGAGTTAGGCTTAAAGCCTACTTCTTAACATGGTATTAGAGTCATGGGTTAGAGCCTAGCATAGCGAAGTTTGTAACTTGTTGGATCTATTATTCCATGCCATTATCGAACCACTCATTAATGTCTAGTTCCACGCTCGAATGCTCGAGTTGTATATGCCTCGGCCTCAAAGGATGTGTTGGAAGTCCCATATCTACTAGAGATAAGGCTAATTTATAATATATAAGTGGGTGCAAACCTCACCTTACAAGCCGGTTTTGTGAGATTAAGTTAAACTTAAAATTCTTTTCTTAACAATGTCCTCAAAGAAACGTATAAGTTAGGATGTAGAACTTCAAAAGCTCCTACTGAACTACATCACAAAAATTGGGACTGAAGAGGGTTCTCGTGTAGAAAAGACTTAATATAAGATATTGGTAAGAAAATTTACTTATTCATTGCACATGAGGCCAGACATTACTTATGCACTTAGTGTGGTAAGTCATTTTGTACATGTTCGAAGAAAAATGACAAAATTCTTCAATACTTGAAAATCATGTTCGAGGGGTTGTTGTTCAAGAAAAAAAAAACACTTTGTTTGACCCTTAGAATATATACTACTACAAACCATGCAAGTTATATTATGAACAAAAATCTACCTTTGGGTATTATATGTTTATTGGAGAATTGGTAACCTAGAATAGCAAAAAACAAGATAGAGTATCTCTTTCTAGTTGTAGGAGTAATTAATATATCTAGGCATCATGATGTGTAGGCTAGGAGGTTGAGTGTTGGATAACCTCTAACCTAGCACCTAGCTGCAGCCTTTAGTTTTTCACCTTTTTTGTATCTCCTTCATCATATATATAAATATCA
>Ga0099823_1001105_pt1 | contig 21174 bp, 8 predicted proteins | sample CowpearedBW_FD_76831 | JGI IMG/M metagenome (GOLD analysis project Ga0099823, IMG submission 76831) | Root nodule microbial communities of legume samples collected from California, USA - Cow pea red BW | ecosystem: Host-associated > Plants > Roots > Nodule | place: USA: California | collected...
GACCAATTTAATCCTTAAATGTGCAAGACATTGTCAATTTAGCCCTTGAAAGAATGAAATCCTTATTTTAGTCCTTGAATATATAAAAAGTCTTTGAATTATTTTATCATTAAGCTATTATATCAGGTATCAATTTGAATTCTACATATTCAGCGGCTAAATTAGATTTCACTTTTTCTTTCAAAAACTACATATATACTGTCTTACTCTTACACATTCAATGCTTTACCCAACAAATGATGAAACACCAATGTTGGGAGAAATTTGACAGACCATTTGAACAATCCACCTTCACCGTAACCTGTAATAAAATTCATCAGTTTCTTTCCTTCTCTTTTAAACCAGACACATACTTCTCATTCATTTATTCTTTCTTTTTTTCCTCTTTCATTTAACCAAACAACTTGAACTTTTTCCTTATTTTTCGTCCATTTTTCTTCCCATTTCCTTTTCTTTCTTTCTTTTTTTTTTCAACCAAAGAAAGTTTTAGATTGGTGTTTGATTAGGCAAAGGAGTTTGAAGCATATTGATGAGAAAAAACAGCCAATCCATTTAGATTGCTATTTTTTAGCTTTTATTTTCTGGGAATCTTTTTATGTCATTACGGTTTTGTGCGATCAGAACATGAATACTGAACTTCAAAAATTCTGTTATAAGTGAAAACCAAAATGTGACACATAAAGAAAAAATTACATGGAAGGTGAAGAAGTGACTTCATTCCGCATTGTTTACTGAGCAGTGAAACTAAAACTCTCTTAACTAGGGTTTATTATTATTATTACTATTATTATTATTATTATTATTATTATTATTATGCTCTTTGTAGAACTTAGTTTTTTTTTCTTTTTCTGAAATTGAAAATTACTATTTTGAAAAACTGAAGAAATTTTAAAAGTTAGAAGAATAAAACATTTTCCTTCTGTAGCAAATCAAAGTTGAAATTCCTTTATTTGACACAAAACATATTTATTGAAATTTGATTTTGCATCAGTTAATTTCAATCATTAGCTCATCAACATGATTACACGCATGCTCGATTTTGAAGTCCTTATCAACAAGAAATTATAAATAAATGCCCACTTCCAAATAATCGTAGCATCTATAATGTATTTAGGTTTTAAATATATTACTGATTCAAACTTTTGTAAACTTTATTAAGTTTGGTTTTATTTTTTTGGAAATGTTCAAAATTATCTTAAATTTTTTAAATTGTGATCGATTTGGTTTTTTTTTACGTTCAATTCATAGTTTTTTATTTTTTTCTATTTTTTAATTTTTAAATTAAAAAAATTCTACTTGTCAAGTTAGCATTGTGGCATTGTGTGTCATATGTCAAGGGAGTATCATTGTCACATGTTAAGTTAGTATCATTGTCACGTGTTAGTGTCTCGTGTCTTATATTCAATTTAGTCTTAGTTTCGTTAATTTTGTTTAATTTAGTATGAATTTTTATTAATCTTTATATAAATGTTAAACTAAAATTTTTATTAAAATTTAAATTTATATTGAATATTTCTTTCTATACCTACCTGACCCGGGCCCAATAAGGCCTAATGAGTCTCATGATTCTCAAATCCACCTATTAGAGAAGATATCCATGTATTAATAACAATAACGATAATCTTACACCTTATTATTATTATTATTATTATTATTATTATTATACTTATTTGAGGTAGCGCTTATGTTGTTAATATTATCGTATGGGTCCAAGGTCCAGGGAGGCCTTATAAATACACATAATATCTCCATGAAACACTCACTCTGAAATCTATCATTCACAATCATTTTCTCTAAACAGATTACTCAAAATCCTCAATGAACCCCATGTCACCTCCAATATTTCCCCTATCAATTTGGTGGGACAACAAAAAGGTTCTCACTTTTAGTTAGAGAAAATTCTTCTTGCCTTCTTAGACTTCAGGTTTGAATGTCTGGAAACCTGGTGCATCGTATATATAGTAAGATAGACAGACCCCTCATAAAAACTACCTTTCTTCGAAGCTCGACATGTCCACTTCTCATAGTCCCGTAGACAAAGATTCCTTACTCTCTTACTGACTTGAGCATCGGAGAGGCTTTTGCAGGTGGATCTTCCCCTTTGTCCCAGCACTCGAGAATATTAAACCCAACCAAGATCCATCGGCCATCGAGATCTTACAACTTTACAAAGGTCCACACTCCAAGTTCTGATAAGAGCACTTTAGTTATTTTTAAACCAACCATAATTATATTATTGGAAAGAAATTATTATATTTATGTTTGATGTTGGCTACATGTAAAAAATATGTTTAGAGTTGGTTTAAAAATAATAAAGAATTTTCCTTCCAATTTCAAAAATAATGATGAGTTTTCCTTCCTAGTTGAAAAATAATGAAAAAATTTTGCTTCTAATTTTAAACTAACCTAACCCTATTTGTCTACTTGTAGCGAAAATCAAACATAAATCTAATAATTTTCTTTCAAAATTCTAGTTAGGTTTGGTATAAAAATAATGAAAGAAATATTTAACATACATGTGAATTTTAATAAAATCGTGTATAACATTTCTATAAAAATTAAATTTGGTCAATTTGGAGAGGCACAAAAGTTGGGACTGAATTAAACAAAATTAAGACTAAATTGAATAAAATTAGCAAAAATTGGAACTAAATTGAATATAAGACATAAGACACGGACATATGTCAATGATATTGCTTTGACACATGATACTGAATAACTTTTTTTTAAATTAAAAAAATTAAAAATCATGAAGCGACATGTGACCATCATCTTTCATCTTCCGTTAATGATTTAAACTACTTTTAAAAGAAATTAAATTAACCATATTTTATAAAAATTAAGAACTTTTTAAACATTTAAAAAAATAGGACCAAGTTGAATGAAATGTACAAAGATACCTTTACAACTATAAGTGAATTGCAAGAACACTGAAGAAAAAAAACTAACAAACACAACGTGTCGATTGAAGAGTAGCATAGTGATCGGTGACTAATGGTTTTCTCAATTATGGAAGTTGTTTATGAGTTGGACTCTTGCGTTGAAAACCCAAATGTCAACCTTATGAACCATACAATCATTCCAAGTCTAAATGGGAGACCATGGAGAATGCCTTTTCAGAAGTCAACATGAGAGTCAGAAGTGCGTCTTTATTCAAATAATATGCACTGTAAAGTTATTGTCTTTGAATATAAAAGAGAGAAAAATTAATTATTATTGATTGAATACTTAAGAGAAAAAAAAAGGGTTGAATCCAACAAGTAAATAAGATCAACAGAAAGATTTAAAATCTTCAAGCTATTATCTAAGGTTTTCTGGGACAACGATAAGTTATAAGAAAAGTTTAACATACTATTGAAAGGGTTGATATCTTACTAACACGAGATCAATTGTGAGCTAATACATAGATGTGAAATTTTGACAAAATGTATTCTAATGTATCTCTGCTATGTTATAGGTGGAATCAATTTTTAGAGTGTATATATGATGAACACAAATGCGTAACAGAAAAGATTTAGGACCTGATATAGGACAATGATTATCATAGGTAAATATGAGATTTACACTATATATTCTTATAATTTTAATAATAACGTCATTTTCATTACATAACATATCTTTTTTTTTTTAGTATATAAAAATATATAAACCGTTTTTATTACATATTTATTATGTTTTGGTTTTATTTTATTTATTATCCATTATTTATGAAATCCAAGTATATGGTTAGCAGTGGTGGATCTTGACCAAAATTTATGTGGAAGCCAAAATTACATACTTAAAATTTACATATTTAACATTACTGTCACTCGTTCAATGAAAATGAATAAACTACATTATCTAACACATTGTCCATCATTTTTTTTATATTCTTAAACTTATCAAATAGTTCAATCATAACTAAATTTTTTGAGCTTTTTTTTTTCTTCAATATAAATAATCATATTATCTGCAAAATATTAATTTCCCATTTTTTTATGTGCACATATCGATTCAAAATTCGCATTTCATTTTATTGTTATGCGATAAGCAACCATATTGTCATGTTTTGGTCTTCACTCATCTTTTTATCAATTCTAAAAAATGAATTTATTCTTTTGTTTTTCATCAATATACCTATTTAAAAAATAAGTTTAAGACTAAAAAAATAATTTATCATAATATAATCAATAATTGAGAGACATAATTACTAATAAAAATTATGATAATCAATTCACTACCAAGTGAGATAGGAGATTATTTTTTTCTTTTGTGATAACGTAACAAAAAGAAATTAGGTTAGGGTAAGAGATAAATACAACATGTGAAAAATTAAAAAGACAATGAAAATAAAAAAATAAAAAGTATCTTAATTGTTATGAAATAAAGCAAATAACAGAGAGAATAATAGATAATAAAGAAAAGAAGAAACAATAGAGTATAGAGAATGAAAGAATAGGTAGCAATTCATTTGTGTATTATCATTGATAGGAGAGTCTTATTTATAGATACAACATGTAATCCATAAAAGGAACAAATCAACAACTTAGTTAATAAAATATTTACATAAATAGTAATGAATCATATGACTATCAATCATATGAATAAATGTATCAAGTCAATAGACAATCATTAATTCAAGACATTAATAATTTTGTTTTTTTATTATATTTAATTTTATATATTATTATTTATTAACATTAAATGTTATTACTTATAAAAGAAATAAAAAATATCTAATTTTATTTTCATTAACTTTTCAATATACTATTATTTAATTTAAAAATATACATATAATTTAAAAATTTAAAAACATAAATAGTTTAACAAATTTTAAATATATATAATTTAAAAAAAATTAAAAAGGTTAAAAAAAATTGAAAAAGTTGAGGGTGCCGTGACCCCCACCTGACTGATGGTTAGTATTTCTATCATATATTATTTTTGCGATTCATGTTTATATTTCTTAATTGATATTTGTGGTTGTATTGTAATTGAAATAATTTATTTATTTATTAATGTTATCAAGTGGGAGAATGTTGTATTTATAAAATTTATAATATAAATTATTATTCTCTATTTTGTTATTATTATGGATTAATATTAATTAATAAATTGAATTATTTAGTTTTAATTATATTTATTAATTTTATGAATAATACATTATATTTTGGTTTTTAATAAATGATTGTGGTGGGGTGGATTGTTTAGTAATGAACTTGAATATTTAATTACTTATTGAAAGATCTCTAGCGGTAAGATAATAAAAACTGATAGTTCATTAATCGATTACGTAAAAAATACATTTGTGAGATTATGAGATACATTCTAAAATAACCTATCAAAATTCCAACGATATCGTCTCACATACACACTTCTAGACATATGAATTTTTCGTTGATTCGAGATATAACAATTCTTTTAAACTCATATCAAGAAATTGTACTTAGTATCTTTATTTTATTTCCTATCGGTTAAAACTCCATTAACGCTAAATATAATCTAACTAATTTTTTTTATAGTAATAATTGAATATTGTTTATAATTTCTTGTAGTATACGTGAACGGTGCACACGATAACCCAGTGTTCCCATTCAATTGGTCAGACATTTAATTAAAAAAAAAAAGAAGAAGAAGTTGTGACTAACAGATAATATGGCGTAAATCATGCAAAGCTTTTTACAATAAGTGTCTATGTGCTTTCTTAAATTAATTATTGAAATTCAAAGTTCAAATACACCAATCAAATGTGAAAGTACGACAAAATTTTAAATACAGTGTACCAGCTGTTACAAAATTGTTAGGTTTTAATCACTGCTTTCACGTTCAAACTGTGGATACTTCCACATTGTTCCTGATATGAATATATAATTAAAATATGTAAGAGTTTTGTCCATCATACAAAGCCGAATAAAGGGTAACATATAAAAGGGTTTAAAGTGTATAATGATTTTATACTATAGGATTCCCATTTATTTATTTACTCAAGGTCTTCAAATAAAGTATATAATATTTTCAAGAAATATCTTACATTTAGATGTTTAATCATTTATACGAGAAATTCTGCTTAAGATCTTATAGTATTAATTACATAAACTATGATATAAATGTAAATCTCAGTTTCCAAATTGGTGCTGTAATATTAACATTCAATTAAAATATACTTTTTTTAAAATGATATTAAAATCTTTTTTAATCAAGTTCATTAAGTCTCGTGTTATCCGTTGTTGAAGTTTTTTAGTTTCATGTTTAGTTGTTTGATATATTAAAATATATGGTTAAATATGTTTTTTCACCTCAATTTTCGGTAAAAATTGGAATCAGTCTCTCTTCAAAATTTTGGTCTAATTTAGTCTCTTAATTTTAGAACTATGTAGACTTAGTCCTTGAACCAAATTTTTAAATTTATTTAACGTTTTAAACGCGTTTCATGATAACATTTAAATTGTTTACATCATTTGACATATTTTGTATTGAATATTAGCTACAAAACTATTATGAAACGTTAAATAAAATTAATAAAATTTGGTTAAAAAGACTAATCCACACAATTTTAAAATTAGAAGATTAAATTTAATCAAAGTTTCGAAAATGACCAATTTTAATTTTCATTGAAAGTTATAAGATAAAAATATATTTAACCCTAATATATATATATATATTATCGAGAAATATTGTTTGTTAATTTTCGTTAGAGAAAGATAATTAAGCTCATACTCTCTTTTATCTTTCCTCTTACATCTATTAAATAAATTTTATTTCCTTAAATTAGTCGTAGAGAGAACCTAAAACATTTCTACCCCTCTCCTTCCATTTTTTTAATACATTTATACAAGATGCTCAATCTTTAAAATGAAAAGTATATTAAAAATATAACTTTAATCAGAATATTGGTATTTTTCAAAAGATTTGTTAAGGAGAGATTACATAAATTTAAATTAATAAAAAATTGACTAACTTAATGTTTAATATTATTATTTTTTTAACTTGAATCGACATTTGAAGTATTTGGAAGTAAATGCAATGTTAAATTTATAAGATTAAGTTAGAAGTTATAGAATGGTGAGAAAAGTGGATGGAATGAGACGGCATGTGTTGATGACAAAGAGCCACGTTCGGTATTATTATTTAAAACGAAAAGGTTTGTCGTTTGTGAGATTGGGGTGGGCATAGATGTCACAATTGTTTAAAATATAAAACACACGAATCTTTCCTAGATTTGAGACCACTCTTGATGAAAGAGACCTAGTACATGAAAGCCATGAAGGACAAAAATGCCTTCGTATGCTAAAACCAATATAATACACAAACTCTTATTCTTCTCTTCTATAAATATTTTATCCATTTCCCAAACCACCACTTCTTTCTTTCATTCACCCACGGGAAAATAATTATTAGACTATTAAATTTTGACAACTTTCTCTTATAATCTTATGTGTCATTTTTTAAATATTTTTTCAATTTTCCTCTTTTTATCCTTAATATTCAAAAATCACTTAAAAAATGACATCTCATATTATAAAAAAAAGTTGTCAAAATTTAGTAGTCAAAATAGCATTATCATCCTATTCATGCATTTCTTTATCTACCCACTTTCTCTTTGGTTCTTTCATTGCCTTTCTAATTCTTTATATGTAGGAATCTTGTATTCTTCTATCCCGTGATCAAGAATAACTAACACTGTTAAAACATTTTCTTTATACTCAATTCTTTACTTATTCATATTCGGCTCATCATTAAAAACAACACATTTTCAGTCATATTTGACAGCTATAGTAGTTTTAAGATTAATTTTACAAACGTTGTCAACTTTTTTGCAATTTTTAATGTCGGCCCTTGTAAGTATCATTCAGTGTATAAACTAATGAATGTCACCGTCCTCTTTTTTCTAATTCTTTTTACACTGATTTTGTTTGTTTTTATTGATACCTGAAACATGTAATCGGACCATATATAATAATCACATTTATTAATTCATTCGTAGATCTTATTCACCTACCATGAAATATAAACTAATTATATAAGATTATTTTATATTAATATACAATTATTTAATTCAAATTAATCGTATTAACTTAGATAAAGATAAATATAAAAAATAAATAAAATTAGTAATAACTAAGTCTATTGACCTTATTTATTTTTAATACTTATTTCAATGGACTAAGTTGACAACAACTTAAACTAACACAAATATCTTCATTAATAAAAAAAAATTAATGTCAACTTATAATTAAGTAGGACAAATAACTTTATTTATTGAAAAGTTAATACCAGTTTAACACAGGCTAAATTGACTCCACTAATACAAAATTCATTTTCAAAATTGCTTTACAAACCAAACTTTTATAGTAACATGGTAGTATTTTTGAAATTTTAGAATGATTTAGGCTTCAGATCTAAGATAACCAAAGTCATAGTCTTGACGTTGGAGTATTCGAAGCCATATAAAATAATGCTAATTTTTTTCATTATAACAAAATCAACTCTTCCATAGTTTTTAACATTTTTAATCTTCAATTTTGTCATACTTTTGTTGAGAAATACATTTTGGGTTAGACTAATTTAATTATACCACTAATTTCCATTTTTTGTGTCTAATTTTATGACAAGAAGCTTTGTTCCAAAACCCAAATAAGTTAACAATCCTAAGTAGCACTAGTGCAGTAAGGACTTTTGATCCCGGTTGTTTTTGATATTCTGCCCCGGTTCCATAACCGAGACATATTGGAGTGAGGCAAAAAATGGTGGTTTTTTGCCTCGGGTGTCAACCGAAGCCATAGGGGGTACTTTTCTGCTTCGGTTCTCTGAGGACCCGAAGCCATAGGGGTACTTCGTTCACACCACCATTAGCACTGCTGCGCTCGTCCTCGTCACCGAGATCGTCGGCAAACGCTGTCGCGGCCAGACCTTCACCAGCACTGAACGAGCAACCCACTGCGACGCTCAGACCCATGCTACCACTGCACGGTCTGAATACGACAACGACAAACCACCATGAACCAGTAGAGCCAAGAGATCTAGAGATCCAGCACCTCCACCGCCGTTCGAAGCAGAACTTCAAGCCACTATTGCGGGCAACCCTACCACTGTGCCGCCATCACCACCGCAGACAAAGGAAGAAAGTGACCACCAAATCACGCCTTTGTCGTGAGCCGCGAGCACGCCTCCTTCGCCAATGACGAACCAAACACCACCGCACGAGAAAACGAAGACGAGAATGCCTCCACCGCGCGCAAAGTGTTCGCTCAGGGACAAAGGTGAACAATGCGAAGTAGCGAATTTGGAAACCTAAATAGGGCATATGGCCTCGGCTCAATTAATAACCGAGGCCTAAAGTCCCTTTATGGCCTCGGTCAATAAAGACCCAAAGCCAATTGTGACGGCACTGGTGACATTTTTGAAATTAGGGTTACTGGCTGACTTATAGGCCTCGGTTCTTTTTTAACCGAGGCCAAAAACCTCTTCATATTGCATCGGTCCAGAAACACCCGAAGCCAAAAGTGTTGACGCTGATGGCATTTTTGAAATTTTGGTTACTGGGTTGCCTTATAAGCTTCGGTTCTTTTGCAACCGAGGCCTAAAACCTCTTACTGCACCGGTTTTGCACACACCCGAAACAATATAGTTGGACGAAATTGCAAAAATGCCACCGCCTCCTTATAGGCTTTGGTTCCGCTATAACCGAGACCTATAAGACGAAGTAAAATGTCAAATCTGCACTAGTGTTTATATCAATGTTAACTATTTTTCTGCTTGAATTAATAAAATATAGTTTGTCAATGTTAGTCGAGATCTAACATTGAGTTATGTTGTAATCAACATTGTTCAAAAACAACCCAACATGACATCAAATTAATAGAAGAAATCATATTTGATATTAGTAAAAAAAAATTGTTAACATAAGTTGAGAAATAACACTAGCATATAACAACAGAAATATACTTTAACAATTACAGCCGAAAAATAATTCAAGTTGACTTTAAACTACAAGAAACATTTGTTGACATTAGGTGAAAAAACGATGTTGAATCAATAATGTCTTCACTTTAGCCAAGTTGATGATGTTTCAACCAAAGTCGGGCCAATAATATCCTAATTGAGATGAATTCATAGAGATAATAGGAACAAAAGAAAAGACATAAATTTGAAAGAGGAAAAAGTACGAAGAATTTTTACGTTACTTTTGTAAATTCTTAGAATTTCAATTTCTTTTAAAATCCCCTTTCTAAACAATATATTTTGTCTTAACACAATTCAAATTATTTATAAAATCTTGAGGATAATCCAACTGCTGATCCTGTAAGGGGATCGCTCGGCTATTACTTGTTACACATAACTTACATAAATGGAGTTTAGGGTGGAATTATGAGGACAATTCAATTGTTGACACTAAGTAAGAATCCAATTGGCACACACTCGTTGTAAAATGCATAATTGTGTATCTTTTTTGAAATAATTTCATCTGGTTGACTAATTGACATTACACGTAACTTGCAAATCTTTTTTGAATTAATCTTACCATCACGATGGTTGACAAGTTGACTAGGACACAACCGACCCATTCGATACAATATGTATAATATTGTATCAAGTTATTGCTATGTGATTCAAAAATAATAACTTTTATAAAAAAAGGAGTTTATAATGGAAAAATAAATGTCACATGCGAAAGTGATATAAGTTTCTGAGATAGATTTAAATCATCTTGTTCACAGTACTATTGACTTGGAAAACAAAAATAAGAAATAAATTGAGAGAAGAAAAAAATGTGTTTTGTGAGGGGAAAAAGTCAAGCCTTAAATGAAGATACATATACCTATAATATTAAGATTTGGGAAGGATGAAGAGTGTCAATAATTAAGGTATGAAGAAAAAAATTCAATTGATGTGCATACAGAAAAGAGAGAAATTCTTAAAGATATTTTATGTTATGTGTTGGGTTGGACATCATAAACATAGAAAGGATGAAAAAGATTGAATTGTAAGGTTTTAAAAATATCATTATACTTCAGGAATCTCAATTTTGGCGAATCCACTACACAAATCCACGTATTAATTTTTATAAACTAAATGTTTTAAAGCATCTTTAGAAATTAAATATTACTTGAAATAGAAAATAAAAAAGAAGAGAATGATAAAAATTTTGTTCTCCCATACCTTGTGGTCCCGCGCTTTGGCTTCGTCAAAACATTCCGTACGCACTTCTGACATACAACTGTACGTACAGCATAAAATGAATCACAATTTTCTCTTATTTTTTTTCTATTACGTGTCTCTTTTTTCTCTTCTGCTTTTTGTATTACGTGTCTCCTTTCTCTTCTAAGTATTCACTTTTTTTTTTTCTGAATCAGATTTGACCCTTTTTTGTTTGACTTTATATTTGTTCTCTTTCTTTTCTCTTTAGTCTCCTTCAACATTTCTTTATATATGTTCTGGACCTACATCACGTGTCCAACTAAAAAACAGAGCTTTACTCTGGATTTGGGCCTGCTATTCACACTCCATGTTTGTTGTTCTCACCGCCCAAACATTTTCGTAATCTCTCAAAAAAATGTCCCTCTTCTACAACATAAAACTGTTCCATACATATTTTGGTTAGGATTTATCTAGTGTACGGTCATTCACTGCATGATTACAGAAGCTGATAACTTTTGGCTTCACGAGTCACGTTACGTGTATTCAGTATTTTCTGAAGACAGACACAGAAAAAGAGAGAGACATATTTACCAAGTTGAAATTGTTCATTTTAAACCTGGTACGCAAGCAAAGAGTAACCTTTGTTTGAGGTTAACTTTTTTGTATGAAAAGTAAGTTTTGGAATGCGAAGGTTTGAATACACATGAAGGGTAAAGAAAAGGAAGGAGAGAAGAAAGAATAAAATATAAAAAGAAGTGTCTGAAAGAGGAGTGCTAGAAGCAACAAGAAGTGAGTGTGTTGATTGCAAGAAACGGTGGAAGAGTTTGAAGAGAGAAAGAAGGAGATGATGATGTGAGGCCACGTGACAAGAAGGAAATGGAAGCGAACCTTGGTTACCTCACCTCTCCATTTCATACATTCTTGGCCGACTCTCTCAAAAGCTCTACGACCACGCCAGAACCCGTGGCAGTTTGCGTGCCACACACAACCAAGCAAAGCATTCAACCTCCCAAACAGAGCCACTCCTCCCCCCAAGGAATAACTCCTCCACCACCAACCCTGTTCCTTTATAACCATGCACAACCTTCACCTTAAACCCTAGCTTCCCTTTCTTTGTTCTTTTCTCGCCGATTGCTTCACCACAAACAGAGCACTGGATCATGGAAGGGGTTTCCAGGGAAGCCCAGATGTCCATCGCTGCTTCTTCCATGTTTCCTGGCTTCAGATTCTGCCCCACCGATGAGGAGTTGATTTCTTACTACCTTAGGAAGAAGTTGGATGGCCATGAAGAGAGTGTTCAAGTCATTTCTGAGGTTGAGCTCTGTAAATACGAGCCTTGGGATTTACCAGGTTAATACTTTTTCTCTCTCTCTGAATCAAAGCTTTTTGTCTGATTGCATGTGTCTTAGATTATTGTCTTGTTTTTTCAATACTTCTTCTTCTTAGGTGGAGAATTAGTTGTGTAATTTTAGTCTTAACTAATTAACTAATGTCTATATCCATGTCACATGTAACAAGTCGGATATAGTTCCATACGCGTATTGGTCATAGTTATGGACGTATGGGGTCCAAGACAAGACAACCCTGTTAGGTTTAGTTGGTAGATGATTTGATACCGTTTTAGATTTTAAACATGTCTCGTTTTGAAAAACTGAGTTATAAGGTTGGAGATTTCCGTGCGAGTAAGTTAGTTTTGGTATAATTGAAAGCTGAGTTTTTCAATTGTTGACTAATCACAGGTGATGCTGAAAAATAGAAAATCAAAATGATCCATGTGGGGTGGGTGAAACTTGTAGTTTATGTTGTGTGTAAGTAGGACAGTGGCAAGTACATCGAAATTTGTCAACTTTATATACTAATACAAACATCTTTCTTATGCAAGGAGGGGCATTCCACCTAATTTTTGCATTGCGTGAATTGGAATTGAAGTCATACATTGTGTTGAACCCCTATGTAAAACCCACACATATTCGACATGAATTAATTTGCTTGCTGTGTTGAAATTGTTAAAAACCCCTATGTAAAAGTTATTCAGCAACGCGTTTTTTCTTTTGTATAAATAGTTAAAACAACAACGATATTCTGTTGTAAAGTCCTAGTTATTCTACCAACTGTTAATTTTCTGCACTTTGGCCTCATTGTAGAATTTGATTTGGTTTTGATAGTGTTTGATGCATAATGTCGTGTGTTTGGTTGAACAATGAAAAACATGTGTCTCCTCCGTCATTGTCTACTTTCATGCTGAAGTGAAAACAGAACAACCAGAAAGAAACCAAGATATGTAGATTGAGTTTGTCTGTTTGCAATCAATATTCATGTTCTAAGTAAATTTAAAAAACAGCATGTAAAAGTTTAAAATTGTTAAGCATGTTTAAATCTGCCACCAATGGATTTGACTTGCTGATATAGTACTGGTTTGAAACCAGCCAAATCGTTCATTCAATCAGATAACGAATGGTTCTTCTTCTCTCCCCGTGGAAGAAAGTACCCAAATGGTTCACAAAGTAAAAGGGCAACTGAATGTGGATATTGGAAGGCCACCGGCAAAGAGCGTAATGTAAAGTCAGGTTCCAACGTTATAGGAACAAAGAGGACATTGGTGTTTCACTTGGGGCGTGCACCTAAAGGGGAGAGGACTGAATGGATTATGCACGAGTACTGCATCAATGACAAGTCTCAGGTGAATAATTGTTGCAATATTCCAAGAGAAATGTTAGTAACGTATTCCTTTAAGGATTGGAATTTATAGAAAACTAGCTGTGAAGACAGAAAAAGTCACATGACATGACTCAGATTCATGGATTCTTAGTTGTATGTTTGTTGTACTATGTATCTGCAGGATTCTTTGGTTATTTGTCGGCTGAAGAGGAACACAGAGTTCCGTTTGAGTGATCATTCGAATAGAGCTTCTTCAAGTCAAAGGCATCCCGTGAATTCACACGAAAGTGGTTGTGCCATTTCAGAAGGTGGTGGTATAGATCAAAGGGATGTTTGTGAGCAGGACAAAGAGGTAGGATGTAGCTCCAAGAGGAGCAGTAGCAGTTACGGTTCTCCTTCCAATGAGCAAATTGATTCTGTCTCAGAATCCAATCCTCGACCAGTTAACGAAGCTACGCTGACAGAATCTTCAGATCAAGCAAAGGTATACACATATTAATAGAAAACTTAATTGGTTTTACATTCATGGAGAAATTTATCCATTTTTTTGACCTGTTATGTTGCAGGAGGTGTATGAAGAGGATTGTTATGCAGAGATACTGAAGGATGATATCATAAAACTAGACGAATCATCAATCTCAGCAGAGGGTCACACAGGAGCAAATGAAGCTGCACAAATGCATCCTGCGCAAGGCACAGCACAACGGAGAATAAGATTAAGGGTTGGGAATTCAAAGCGTTCTTCTCCTGCAGTGGTTGGTTTCCGAAGCACAATAATGCAGTCGTCAAAGAGTAGCTTCTTCGCCGGAATAAGCAACAGTTTGGTGGCGCTTCTTTTCTTGGTTTTCACTCTCATATTTTTGGTGTTTGTTGGGTGGAGTCAGACAAGCGAAATGTTAAGGGGTTGTAAGCTATGATTAGTGCTACGCAAGTTTAGGCAATTTGTTAAACCGCTTATTTCGTAATAGCATGTTGCATTAGCGTAGTCTTGTAGATTTCGTGTACAAATGAATGATGGGGTTTGTAGTGGATGAGGATTGGGAATTTGGAAAAGATAAGGACTTTTTTTCAGTACATAAAAATATTACACACGTGGCAAGAAACTTAGCGGATGAGATTTTTCAGAAAAGTAAAATTATATACTTTCATTGCATCGAATTCTTGATAGAAAAGAGAATACCATGAAATATAAACTCTTTTTTTACTTCTTTTTTACCCGCGTGAATGTCGGGATAACTTAAATTATAATATTTTGTAAGTACATGATAAATATGCAATATTATATTTTAATAACATAATTATACAATCATTCATATTATATGTCCAAATTAAAATACACATAATTGGTTATAAATCTGAATGTTAAGAAGGCTTTTATTAGTAACGAGAGCTTTTATCGAAATCTTTTATCTGTTATTAATTCATTAAGGAACTTAAAATGTAACTTTAATAAAAATACCTTATAATTGAAATAAAGCAACAAAATAAGAAGATATATATACCTTAAATCTATTTATTGTAAAATGTTTTATGTTTTTTTTTTAAAATAATTTTGAAGATTTTTTTATACACAATATTTTCAATTGTGGTATTAACATTTTCATTTTCATCCAGAATTATAATTTTCAGTACTTTCTTTATTTTGACTGAAAAAACAATATCATACTCTTGACCATATGTCAATAATAAATATAACAAATAAAAGTCTAACTCTTGTCTCTTTAACTCTTATTGATTGTAATTGTAATTATCTTCTTTCAAAAGATAATCCAAAAATAAAAAACACTAAATTTATTCTTGACATAAACATTTTTTTTTTCTATAATCACACCAACAAAAATCACATTTTTATCCAACTCCTTGATATCTTAAAATTATAATCGACACACCTCTTTCAACTTCAATGATTTGTTACGTGTGAACATACATAATGAATATTGAGAAGTGCGGTATAGGGTAGAATTAGGTGTTCCCAACCGCAACGAATCAGGGCTTTTATCTTGGAAATTACTTCCGTAAATGGTTGAGAGAAAGAAGAAAAGTGGAAAGTTGAAAGAGAGAGAAAGATCGAGGTGCAGTGCAGTTTATGGTACCCTCTTGCCGTTGCCGGTAAAGAATCTCTTAACTTCCAAATTTGATTTGCTTACTGCATCACTCCCTCTGTTCCCAATTCACTCGACAAATTGCTTTTTCCATTTCCCCTAACCCTGCACTCCCAACCGTTACCAACCGATAATGAATTTAGGGTTTCTTCCCTCACATCCATCTGTAAGTCTTCCACTTCTTCTTCTTCCTCTTCTTTGCTGATCATGATTTCTGTGCGATTCCTCGATCCCAGTAACCCTAATTTCGATGCTAGCTTTTGGAAGCACGAATTCAACTAATTGAGTATATTTTGTGGGTAATTGACTTTGAATGTTGACCAGGTGCTAGGTCTGTAATCAGGAACCATGTCGAGGCCCATGTTGCTTGTCTTCTTGCTGATTATACTCATAATCACCTCGCAGTTCGAGTGGAAGCAGCAGCTTGTGGCCGATGTTGACTCCAACCCCAACGTGTCTCAGAAGCAGCATCAAATTTCTAAGGCTGAGGAAACCGTCAAGGAGAAGGTCTTATGCTTTAAATTGCATTTCTATGTTGATATAACTAGTAACTTGTGTTGTTTGATGTAGCATCTGTTTCGTGTGGTGTGCTTATTTTACTCATCTGCCTACAGTTTTTTGATTTGTGCTCTTTTTGCGCTGAAGTTGCATGAGGTACATTTCAATTATAAAAGTCGAGTGAGGAAAATTTTCCCACTGAGAGGTGTTGAGATTGTAACACAGATGGTTACTGTTGCTACGGTAATATATTTGTTTGGATGAGTGTTTGTGTACTTCGTTGTGTTAGGTTGGATCTATTCGTGTCATTATGCTGTACATGAATTTGGCATTGTGGGTGGGTTCAAGGTGCTCAACCATGTTCCATTTTTGGTTCACTCATTTTTTTTATAGAATATTTTGGTGGTTTTTTGCGAGGGATGAAGGGGAGTTTAGTGTTGACTTTTCAAGAATCGTTTTATGTAGTCTTGTGGCCATTTAGGAAGAAGAATAAAATAACACCCTGCAAAATCAGTTGAGACTGTATGTTTCCAGAATTTTATAAATTTCATGAAATCAAGATGAGTGATCTGAGCTTAGCAGCATGTAAGGAACCTGTAAATAAAAAAACATAAATATGTACAATTCTTATCTGCACTTATATTACTGATAAAATATCAATGAAGGAGTGCTTTCCAGTTGTAGAGATTTGGAAGCTAAGTGTGTATAAAGAAGATGCAGAAAGGAATTGGCGGGAAGGAAGAAGGGATAGTGGAATACTTTCTATGGGCACTCTCTCACTTCCATTCATATAGTGATTTAACCCTTATTGCTTCACTCAAAATCCCTCAAGCTAGTGTTAGTTGCTTTCCTTTGTTAGCTCTTTTTCAATCTTGGATCTGCAGCCATGAATCACCGGTTTTTCCTTTCTAACCACCCCTGATTGTTGATGTGCTTTGTTGTGGCATCTGTCATCTTCTGCATATGGCTAAGGAAGTTTTGGTAAATTCCTGCATATGTTTGGTTTGGATTCATCTGGAGTGCTCAGCTTCTGTTCCATATAATTTTTTTTCAAAAAAATACAAGTCATCTTTGTGTGACAGAAAGTTTTATGCCCTTTCTGTGGTTTGTTGGAGGTTCCCAACTTCCAAAGTTATCATTCTGTGTTAAAGACTTCATGTTTGTACTTCATACAATTATAACTGGAAACAATATGCCAATTAAAAACTCACTGGGGGAAGAGTGGTACGGCGATACATGTATGGGCATAGTTTTGAATGTCTCATTTTTAAAACTCACTGGTGCACATTTAGGAGATTTATTAGTTGTTATTGGCTTATGGAGCATCCATTCGTTATAATGTTGCAACCATTCCATTGGGTATTCCAATGTATGTTGATCAATTGTTATGTGAAAGATTATTATATAGTAAATTTGAAACTGTAACATTTAACGAGACACAAAATTAGGTAGTTTTATTGTGGCTTATCTTCATTGTGCGTAACTAGTATTATATTCACATACCTTTGTCTTACCCCATTTATGATGTTATAATTTCTCTATAATTGAGATTAAGAAGTGATGAGTATTATTTACTGAGATAAACGGAGCTAAGCTCCTCACAGCATAGAAAATAAACTAGAAACTAGGAAAGAATAAATTCCAACAATGGTATACGTAGTTGCTTACTCTGACACATGTACTGGAAAATCTGTTCTTCGCACTGAAAAAACCTCCCCGATACCCAACTTCAATCTTGCCCCAGTTGATACAGCTTCATCAGTGTCCCCCGGTCTGCTGAACTACGTTTCAGATTCATATAGTTGTTTGTCATCCAGACAACCTGGACGTCAGTAAGCACCTCTTAGTCATCGATTGAAATTTGATTAATCTCTGTATCACTCAGCCTAGTATATCAATGTGGATCTTATGGGTGAAATAAGGTACCTCAAGCCCTGCCACTTACCTTGTACATGTCATCATTCGTTTCAAAGCTTCAAACTTGACCTCTCATCCTTATAGATACCATTCAGCTCTTAGGACTAGGAGCTCTGACATCAAACTCAATAGAGATTAAGAAGTGATCAGCATTATGTATTTTCATAAACGGAGCCAAATTCCTTACACAGGTGAAAATCAACTAGAAACCAGGAAAGAACAAATTTCAGCTATTGTCTTGCCACTCAGCGGTGCACTCCACCCGTCTTACCCTTGCACAAAAATATTCTACTTCCCCATCCAATCTCAGTCTTCTTTTATCCTGAATGTCACCTGTCCCATTCAGTTGTGATTCAATTCCTCCCTGTTTGTACTAATTGTGTTCCCATTTTCTCGTTTCTGTTATCCTCTTCATCTTCCACATTCCCCAAGTCTACCTCTGAACCAATATTACCATTTATAACATGAATTACGTGCCTATCCCGAGCTCCCAAAAATCACGACAGAATTGTCTTATACTATTTTAATAGGATATTTACTGATGTTTTTCTTGAATTTGGTGTTCTTGGCCGCAGATTATTTTAGTTCAAGAGAAGAATATTCAAAGATTGAATGAGCTAGTGCGGCATCTCCAGGAACAACTGCAACAGTGTAGAGGACGCAATGGAACTATAAATGGCACTGTAAGCCCTCTAGCTGATCGGATTCTGGAGCTTGAGCGACAGCAAATTTTAGAGGATTAAGCAAACGCAGCAAGTGCGGCAATGATGTTCTTCATTATGCTCAACCTGTGAAGTTGTTCCCGAATTCATTTGAAGGGAACGTTGTAGAAGATTTGGTCCTCGTTTGAATAACGATTTTTAACTCTATATAAATGAAAAGTGTAGTGTTCGAATATTGTTCTAAAAGTTGTTGAATGGTATAGAAATATGATCATCGTATACTGGTTTGCTCGTTTCTTATTAACAAGTATGGGTGGAAATACCGGTTAAATCAATCAGACGGACTTATTTGACCCATTTAACCCATCCAAAAAATGAAATCAAAATTGTTGGTTTGTCAATCTTTTTTTGTGATATTTTAGATGTGATGACTGGTTCCTCCTGCTTACTGATAAATTTAATGACTGTCTTAAACGGGATATCATTTTCAACATGTTTGTTTCATGTATAAGATTTAAATTCATATTTCTTTAGCAAATTTGAGTGTAGTAGTATTTTATCTACGATATTTAAACTCGAAAGAGATCTAATAGAGGATGTTAGAGCAATGATTTGCGAAAGTTTATCCACCGTCCATCCTCTGAGGGAGAAGATTAGAGAGTGAAGAAGCCAGCTCAAATTTTCGTTTTACAACATTGACCTTTTTTTATTGTGGCTCGTGTGTGCTTTTGACCATGGCGTGGTGGTTCGTTTCTTTACCATGTAATATTTAATTAAAATTATTTTCAATCAATTAAATATATTTTAAATTAATTACACTTATTAAATATATATTTTATAAATTTATCATTCAGATTTAATTTTCAATTGGTTTTAAGAAAATGTATTTTATTTTATATTAAATTTAACCATAAGAATAAAAATATAAATTACACTTTTAATCTATTAAAATATTTTTTTATCAATTAAATCATTCAGAAATTTTATTTTTACAATTCTCTATTTTCATCTTTTAGAACAAATAACCCAAACTTCATATTTAAATATTTTCAGATCGATTCACTCACTTTCCCAAACTGATATGTTGGAGACCATTTCTATTCTCGGTATTGTTAAGTTTGTACTGTTCTCGCTGTAAATTAAATATCCTTTATTATATGATATTTTGCACTGAATATGTTTAATTAATTATGAAATGTATAGATTTTATATTTTGTTGCCATTATTAATGTTCTGTATTTCGTGTATGAAAAAGAATTGATTTCGAATTGCGAAAGTTATCTTGAAACTCACGTCATCATATATTGGACCATAAATGTATGCATATTTTTTTTTTTTCACTGAACATGGACCATCAAAAGTTCTTGTACTTTGGTCATTTAATTGATTTTGTATTACAAGTTCATGTGCGGAGTCTGAAAGTTTGGTATAATAATATAATTGGAAAAAGTATGTTATCCAAAGGGAAAGGAAAGAATCAGTATGTGCTTTTGGATTCCAAATCTCCTTTTTAACCTGACGTGTGAAGTTTTAATTATTCTTAAATATCAACAAAATAGAAATGGTTTTATGACCAAATAATTATTATTTATTGCTTACATATGATTGTATATTCATAAAGCAAATATGTCAATTATTTATGGCCTGAAATTATTGAGAAAGCTATGTATAGTTAATAGCTATTGACATTTGTAAGCACAATATGAAATAAATGTATCATAAATATCTAAGTCGTCAAACTAGCTAAACTTTGAGTTTATTTAGTTTCCCATTAATAATGACTTATGTATTAATTCTTAATTCGCTTAATTCCCATTAAGAAATTTATGTATTAAGAAGTATTAGTCTACCATGATGGGTTAGATTAATTCCAGAAAATGTAGGCCCAAATATAATTACATCTATTTGGTCTAATGGTTTTCTGTTACTTCTAAACGGGCTAGGTTGGGCTAGGAAAGCCCAATTGGGCATCCTCGAGCAAAATATTGTACAAAACATAAAATATGATAATGATGACAGTGACTGCATTGAATACTGAGAGATTTTCTTCCAAGCTTGAATCTTCAAACCTATTAAGATAACATAAATCAAAGTTTTAAGGGAAACAGTGAGAAATCGCAATGCATAACAGTGTCATGAAAACCAGAACAAAGTTGTTTTTTTCAAATCAGATTTCTACTTGAAAAATACTAAAAGTCAAACATTCAACCACCTTTCGA
>Ga0099823_1001106_pt1 | contig 21171 bp, 12 predicted proteins | sample CowpearedBW_FD_76831 | JGI IMG/M metagenome (GOLD analysis project Ga0099823, IMG submission 76831) | Root nodule microbial communities of legume samples collected from California, USA - Cow pea red BW | ecosystem: Host-associated > Plants > Roots > Nodule | place: USA: California | collected...
ATATATATATATATATATATATATATATATATATATATATATATATTATAAATTGACTTTATTTCTAATCGACGGAAGACTTCCGATAAAAATCACTTAAAAGATTTAAAAAAACTAGAATAAACTAAATGTTTGACAAGTTTAAATTAAGCTTTTCTTGCATGTGCCATGGGCCATGTTTGGTCAAACAGACAGCAGAGATTTTCCAAACTGTGAAACTTAACAGCCATGGATTCCCTCCCATGTGCCACTGATCTGCCTGCAGTCTCAGTATCTCATAATTTAGTATCCTACCACGTTTTACATTTTTATTAGGTTGTTTCTTGTCATACTAAATTTATTATGTTTCTCAATTAATTATACTTCTTAAGTAGTCATCAACCTATATCCTTTTATTTTCTTTAGGTATTCGTATCTGATCGATGCCAGAAGATATCGTCTATAAACTATTCAAGTCTTTAAGAAACTTACGAAAGATTACACATGATTTGAGATGTATAAACATGTGTAATACAAAAATATAAAACCATTTCTTTTCTCTGAACCAACAAAACTGTGATTTCTCCTCCTTACATGGATGATTTCTAGAAAGAAATTATAAAATTATAACTATATAACTATTATGTTTTATGAAATTCTATATGTACATCCAGATATGCATCCTACTTTTACTTGTTGTGTCCTATATGTTGAAGTTGTATAATTTCTTATAGGGTTAAGAATGTTTTTAGTATCTAAACTATAACGTAAAATTGGAATTCGTCCGGTTTGAAACTTTAATACATTCTGGTCTCCAAATTTTGCGAATGAATGAATACAGTCCCTTTTAATTCAATTACGCGAATTTTTTTTGACATGTGAAACACGTTTTCAAACTGTCACCGAAGCAAAAACATGTAAAACGGTGTAAACAACTCAAATGCTGCCATGAAACGCATATGACACGTAAAAAAAAATTAAACATTATTGGATTAAAAGAACTATATCCATTCATTTTTTTAAGTTTGAGAACTAAAATGTATAAGTTTCGGATTGGGATGAATTCTAATTTCACAGTGGAAGTTAAAGACTAAAAACATATTTAACCTCCGATATATATTCATGTTTTTGTTTCTTGGTGTTGGAAATTCAGGCCTCTACCTTCAGATTTTGGAAACAATCCGAGTAGATGGAGGAGAACCTTGAAGGGTGTGAGAGAGCGTCATGGGAGGGAGAGAAAGGGTTGGATGGTGATGATCCATGATCTCTCTGGGTCACCGGTTGCTGCAGCCTCCATGATCACCCCGTTTGTTCCTTCTCCTGGTTCAGACAGAGTGTCAAGATCAAACCCAGGTGCATGGCTCATTCTGCGGCCCAACGGAGCCTCCGTGAGTAGCTGGAAACCATGGGGTCGGTTAGAAGCATGGCGAGAGAGAGGTCCCGTGGATGGGTTGGGCTACAAGTTCGAGCTTGTTGCAGAGAATGGACCCGTGAATGGCATACCCATTGCGGAGGCCACCATGGATGTGAAAAAGGGTGGCCAATTCTGCATTGACTACAAGGTGATGAAGGATTCAGGGTTGAGTTCAAGGTTACCGGGAAAAGGGTTCGTGATGGGTTCCACCGTGGAGGGTGAAGGCAAAGTAAGCAAACCTCTGGTTCAAGTTGGGGCACAGCACGTGACGTGCATGGCTGATGCTGCTTTGTTCATTGCACTCTCTGCTGCCATTGATCTCAGCATGGATGCATGCCAGCTCTTTTCGCATAAACTGAGGAAAGAGCTTTGCCATGAAGAACATGTTTCGTTTCCGTAGTCAAACATTAAAGTGTGTTCCTTAAATTTACGTGTTGCCCTCTGCTGCTGTGATAGCCAATACTTTGGTTTGAGCATAGATAGACTTGCGATTAATCATGTGTTTGCAGCTTCGGTTTTTGTTAATGTTGTTGGGAAATCATAGGTTCTTGTTTCGTGGTTGGTTGGGTTTTCTGAACTGCGGAAATTAGATGGTGATTTTTGCAGCATTTTTTGCACTGAGCTGTACAGACAAACAAACAGCAGGCAAATGTCTGCTTATATATTCAAATTTTTATTTATTTTTTTCTTATGTCTTCTTTTCATGTATGCTTCAGCAGCTCTCCTGCCGACTGATACTTTTTCTTTAATTTCAAATTTTTTAAATAAATGAATCATCTTTTTAAATTATTTTATTTGAACATATTATTACTAAAATTTAGAATTATTCATTTTTTAAAAAATTTATCAATTTAATTTTTTATTTTTAAAAATATATGAAATTAGTCCTTTTAACTATATTTTTGTTAAGTTTATCTAATGTTATGATAATATTTGAGTTAACATTGAAACGAAAATGTGTTAAATTATATAAATAATTTAAATAATATTGTGAAATACACTTGAAAAATTAAATAAACTAACAAAATTTAGTTAAAAAAATTAAATCTACATATTTATAAAGATAAATGATTAAATTAATTAATTTTATTTTAAAATAATTTTAAATTTCATTAAAATTTCATGAATTAAAAATATATTTAACCTATTATTTGCTATACTATATACATGTTAAAATAGACATTTCTATTAATTTAAAAATAGACATTTCTATTCCTTTTTTAGTGGTTCCTGAAATTGAGTTAGATTTAACACGTTGAATGTGTTTTTGGAAACGAAAAACAAAATTATGTTTTATTCCCTTCTCTATTCGTGGAAAAGAGTTTCAATTTTAAAGACATAATTAAAAGTATTATTTTAAAATGTTAAATTTGGAAGAATAATTCTTAGAGGATATTATTAAATAAGAAATTCAATATTTTCCTATCTAAAATTTTAGTAAAACTTAAAAAAGAATATATATATATATATATATATATATATATATATATTATATCAAACATTCTTTAAAGTTTAAATTAATACAAGTTTTTTAATCCAATTAAATTTAATTTTGGTGAGGGATTAAGTTGCTAAAACTCGAAAATCATTGTAGTTCATGTGTTTGTTTTCTGCAAAAGTTTCTTTTTAAATAAAATATAAATTTAGAAAGTTAAAAATAAAACAAATTAGATGTAAAATATTTAGGATCAAGTTGTTCTGAGCCCATAAAAATCAACCCGATGCGAACGAAGGGGAATTGTTGTTCCATTCAGTTGCATTTTAGAAACCAATTTTTTCTCTCTCCCTTTTATTTTATATATAGAAAAAAGAAAAAGAAAAGTAGTCGCCGGCTACCGGATCCCTTCCGCGGCCTCTATCTGTTTTCCGGCGATGAATCCCGGCGTAGGGCTGCTGTCCCTGCTGGTGGCCCTCTCAACGGCCAGCCACATTCGTTCGGAGACGATCCTGAGGTTGCCGTCGGAGAAGGCAATCTCGAGCGATTACTGCGACAGCTGGAGGCTGGCGGTGGAGACGAACAACGCGGGGGAGTGGAAGCGCGTGCCGGCGAATTGCGTGGATTTCGTGGCGGAGTACATTACCGGAGAGCGGTACCGGAGGGACTGCGAAGTGGTCGGGAATTTGTCGTTGGCGTTCGCGAGGAGCGTGAGATTGGTCGGAGGCGGAAGAGACGCGTGGGTGTTCGACATCGACGAGACGCTCCTCTCCAACGTGCCTTATTATGAAGAAATTGGATTCGGGTAAGCGATGATTATGCTGATTGGTTTTAGATTTTTGCAATTCGTAGCCCAAGGATTTTGATTGGAATGTGTTTGTCTTCAACTTCATTAGGCTCCAATTGCTTGCTATCCATTGTTGAAACAATTTGTCGTCATATAGTAATTATTGAATACAAATACAATGCCTATGTTATAGGATACTTTTCTTGACATTTTCTAATCTACTTTTTAGAATATAACCTAATCTTTTAAATTAATTTTTTATGAAATAATGATACAAAAGGCTATCGAAGTTTATTGATATACTCCAATTGCATCCACTGTAGTCACTATGGATATTAAATTGACACGTATTAAAGAATCAATGTTGAACCTCTGGGCATTCACATGTGAACATTAGTCGTTGAAGGTCTATACATTTTTATGAAATCCTAGACTTATAAATTATAAAAAACATCTTTATTAAAAAAAGAGCTCGTTATCATAAATTATGAGAATTAAAAATTCGGTTTGAACAGCCGTATAATATCAAAATTTATCTCATGGTTTGAAAGTTGTGCATGGATTTTCTTTGAAGCTTTTTACCAGAAGCAAGAAAAAGACAAAGGGGATGGGCAGTGTGATGTTTATCTTGGATGGGTGGGTCAATGATATGAAAAAGATGCATGGGTAGCTCAAATTAGGATGCAATGCCATTGTTATGCTCTTATATGCCAGCTGTAATTGTTTTATTCCTTTGTAGTGCAATTCTTATGCCCTGTCCAAAGTAATTAAAATATAAATTGCATTAGCTTATCAAATTAAAATAGAAAATGGTTTACTAGATAAATTGTTTGAGGTTTAATTATTTATTTGATCAAATAGTTTAGATGGATGATCATTTTATTAAATAAGTTTTTATTATCTAATTATTTATGTTGAAGTCACTTTTGTACTTGGAGAAGAAACAAGATTAAATTGATGTATATAATTATTGTCAAGCGTATGTTTGGATTACAATTTGTATAATACATATTTGGATTAAAATTTGATCTTATGTTTGGATTAAAATTTGAACTTATGTTTGGGTTAAAAATAAGTTTGTAAACCAAGTTTACAAGATTAATCTAAGTCTTACTTCTATTAAACTGAGATTTCAGGCAAAATTTTAATGTACAATCATATTTTTAAGAGTAACCAGATATTTTTCAAAGTTGTTTTTCCTTTCCAAACTTAAAACCACATAGGCTAAATTGTTTTCATATCACATTTAAAAATAAAAATTTAAATAAGTGCTTATTTTATTTGTTAAGTCTAAATAGCTGTAAATAAACTTTTTCAAATGCATATTTTCTTATTATTGATGTTGCAGACAGAATGTTGAGAAGTTGCTTTTGGATGAAAATTTTTTTATGGGCGTTAAAGGTGATGGATGTATAACACTTGATGTAACTAGCCTTTAGGAAAAGGAAATCTGAACTGTTTTCAAGATGGGTTTCTGCAACTGTAATTGTGAAGGGTTCCGTTATTTTGACGAATTGAAAAGTTGCCTAAAGTTAAAGAATAACTGAAAGTTGTAACTAACCTAGTATAACTAGGAAGGCGACTTTTTCAAATATCAATGGCTCTCAGTCTCATACCTTGGAATTGGGGGGATTAATGAATAGATCATAGATGCAATGTGGTTGCTATTACTAATCGGAAGTTAATTTTAGCCAAAAGACTCTTGTTCTTTCTTTGAATTAAAAAATGAGTGAAATCTGAAATCTAGAAGTGATTTTCTTAACCCATGGCAGTTGCTTGTGAGAATTTGTTTGTTGAAGTTGATTATGGAGTTTTGTTTTGAACTGCAGATTTGAGATCTTCAATGAGACTTCCTTTGATTCTTGGGTGCACTCGGCTGCTGCCCCAGCTTTGCCAGCCAATTTAATTTTGTATAACGAGCTTAAGGAATTGGGGTTCAGTGTATTTCTCTTAACTGGGAGGAGTGAGCATCAAAGGAATGCCACGGAGACAAACCTTCTGCTTTCAGGGTACAGAAATTGGGAGAGACTTATCTTAAGGTACATAAATTACCGGTTCTTGGATATATGTGTCTTATTTTAATGAATAAGTTTCAACTGAAATTCTTTGTCAACGAAACAGAGGGTCTTCTGATAAAGGCAAACCTGCCATTAGTTACAAGTCTGAGAAGAGAGAAGAGGTGGAGAACGAAGGCTACTTGATTCATGGGAGCTCTGGGGATCAGTGGAGTGATTTGTGGGGTTATGCAGTAGCCGCACGGTCTTTCAAAATCCCAAACCCAATGTATTATATTCCATAGCAATGTCTTCTCAGAAATCTGTATTATTTTTTACGTTTCCCAGTTGTAGTACCCTCTGCCGTGATTTTTCATGGTAATGTTGTAATGCTTGTTGTCTGTTGCAACATGGTAATCTAAAACTGAGGAATGATTATTTTTCATTTTAGTGTACAACAATGGTGCTGAAATTTGAATCTAGAATCTCTGACATTATTTTAAACCTCTAACTAGATCAACATTAGGGTGTTTTTTGAGAAACTATTTTAAATCTTTTTCAAACAACAGTTTCATAATAACTGTCTCTCTAAACCAAAAAAAAAGTGTTGAACGTTTTCTATATATTAAGATTAAATATATTGCATTTTTATTTGATATCTTTTCATCAAACATTTAAAAAAATAGACAAAAAAACATATATCAAAACTTAATGTTACTTTATTTTGTGTTTTAGTTAGCAGGTTTCACCAAATAGTCTAAACTTGTTTAAACAGGGCACCTCTAATGTGCAATCTATGCAGCAGTATGCATATTTATTGCTGCATTAATACCTGTCTAATAATTGGTGTATCTTGAAGTATTAGCAAGCCACAATTACAATATCCTGACTTGTATTATTGAAGTTGAATTTGGACAGGTGCACCTTTCAACTAATTTAGATATAACCTTGTGATGTAACCTAGTGCATTACAGTGGTGTGAGATTTATCTGTTCAGAAGCTATCAAGTAGGGTCTTGTCGAATGTGGTTAGTGAAGTTGTTGATGGAATAATTGCAGAACCCGTGATAAAGCAGTACAAAATAAAGTAGCTAAAATCAAGCAAACATGTCACGGGAAACATAAACTAAGCTATCCATCTTTCATGATAGTAGATATTAGAAGCATCGCAAATAAATTTCCTTTAAAATATATACCCCTGCACGCCAAGTATAATTACGAATATGCACAAGGAATCTTAGAAGAACTAAATTAGCAGAATGTGAATCAAGATTGGTAGCAGTAATTAATGGAACAGCTATGACCAACCTGTTATGTAACTAATAACGCAATTACCATCAAGGAGATGGTGAAATGGGATCAATGTGCTTAGACTTACTTACACCCATTGAACCACAAACAAGAGGCCTTGGTGTGGGGATTCTGAGACAACTAAGGCTACCACCTGGTATGATAGAACACTCAGGTTGAGGTCTCTGCATGTCCCTCCCAGGAATGCAGTTTAGGGAGAAATCAAAACCCACATTCCTAAAGAAAAGCCTTGAGCATTGCTGGCTGAACCCAGAAAAGAAATTGTATGCAACAGTTAGATTTGCAAGGCTTCTCAGAGAGCACACTACGTCTGATAACTCCCCAGAGAGCTTGTTATGAGCCAAGTTCAGAACTTCTATGTCTTGCAGGCATGACAGTGTGTCTGGCAAATGACCCATTAGTGAGTTGAAGCTCACATCCAGAACCTGCATCTCTGTGAATAGCCCCACTCCCTCAGGGATGCAACCAGTTAACTGGTTATTCAGGAACAGAATCTCCTTTATTTTAGAACCCATGAAGCCCAAACTTGCAGGGATGTTTCCACTCAACTTGTTGTTGGCCAGGTTTATCACTGAGGCTGGGGAGCTACCTAGGTTTTGGGGAATTTCACCTTCAAATTGGTTGTTATTGAGGAATATTGCATCCAGATTCTTGCTGAAAAGTTCCTCTGGAAGTGCCCCAGAGAAGTAGTTGAATCTTAGGTCTAAGTAGATGAGGCCTGGCATGTACAAAGTAGCAGCAGGGAAAGGACCTGAAAGTTGGTTGTTGCTGAGGTCTAACTCTTCCAGAAACACCAGGTCTCTGAATGTATCAGGAACAGAACCAGTGAATCTGTTAGTGTTGAGGTGGAGAAGAGACAAATCACTGAGTAGAGACAGCTCTTTCACAAGAGTTCCTTTCAGATTTGCATGGTTGAGATCTATGCCTGCCACAACTGGGAATGCTGATGCAACCATTTCATCTTGAGGATTTGCACAGAACACTCCTTTGTAAGAACACACATTTGGACCAACCCAACTTTCCAAAATATTAAGAGGGTCCTCAGTGATTGCAGATTTCCAAGCTTGCAGAGCTGTGTAAGCTCCTTCTGGCTTTGGCACTGAAGATCCAGGAGGCTCTGGACTGTTAATCCCTCCTCCAACCCAAACCATTCCACCATTGCCACCGCCATTACCAACACCAACACCTACACCAACACCTACTCCAACACCACCACCAACACTGAAGACAGCTTTTGTTGTATCTGAATGTAGAATGAAGATGAGAAAGACTAGAATGCAGCTATTCTCCATTTTTAGCTGAAGATGCCAAAATGCTTAATTCAAGAGGATATGCTTCTTAACTGAGCTTGCACAAAACCCAAATAAGGTTGCCACATTGAAGAGAGAGTGGTGGACTGGTGGTGGTGGGGCTGATTATGCTCCCTTTCTTTTTTCCCATTTTCCTTTTAGTTTATGTAATGCGTTTGTTTGAGGCATACCTTTGTACACCTTTTTCTGTACAGATGTTGACTTCTTTGAGTGAAAATTTCTGTGTCAGAACAGTGTGCCGAAATGAGATGGTCTCACTAATCACTAATCACCACAACTTTTATGGATCTTATTATTAGTGGCTGCAGACTAACAAATCATCTTTCAGTATTGTGGTCTTCTTCACAGACTAGAAAATTACAGTAACAGATAATTAGTTAACATGGATAAATTTTTCTGTCTAAGCATTCACATGAAAAAAATTATACACATAGCATCTAAACAAGTTTTTGGCTATTGTAATTTAAGAACGTTAATGAAAAGGTGTTTGGCACTTGTAATGATCTCCAGAAAGCAGAAGGGCCAAGTTGATGTGTACTTGGCATGACTGTGTATGAGCATTAGAACATGTAACTTAGTTGACACTCTTTCTTCTTTTTGGAAACTCAAAAGCATTTAAGAGATGTGATACTGTGCTTCTCATTTTGTACCAAGCAATAAGGAGAAAAACAAAAGGATGAAAAAATACAAGGTACTTTTAACTAAGGGGCTGGTAGAGGGAATTTAATTTCTGATGAATGGTTGCCAGTTGGTAGCTTTTAGCTACCAAATATCCGTGCCTGCTCCATTGCTGCATAAGAATTTTTTAAAAACTCTAATTAACTTTCATTTATTCTAAGAATAGCCTAGTTTTTTTCCCTAACCAAGCTGTTCCCAATAAATAGCTCTTTATTGCAGGAACAACCCCTTTACTTTCTACTTCTCAACTTGTCATGATGGCAAATTAGTCTGTTGAAATAAACACTTCCTAACTGAGAAAGTGTAAATCTTGGAGAAAAATTAAAATAATCAAAAGGGTATGAACAAAAGGGGACATTGAATATCATGGGGCATCAGGGTACAAGAACTTTCCCAGCAGTGTGGAGGAATTTTTTGTTTTTAAATGATTCTGTGAGTGAAGTATGCTCCCAGATTCATACTATACTATACAGTGCCAATTTCTAAAGTTCAGCAAAAGTTAGTGACATTTTTCAGTGTTCAGTTCTCTTCCAAACTTTTCTAAATGATGAGAACATGCTCCAGCAACCAATCATGAGGCTGAGGAAGTCTGGTTTGAAAACTGAGAGGAGAAAAAGGTAGCGCACGCCATTCTGATTACTAGTCAAAAGTAGCTAGCTTCCAAGTTTTATGGCTGGTCATCAACATTTGTTCCAATTATAAAACAAATAAAAAAGGGTAAGATTCCTCTTGTTCAGATCTTGTGCAACATAAATGGAACTCAATGAATTTTCAAAGCATAGCCACCAGAACTTAAGTATACCTTATAATGGTGTAGTAATATTCACATATTCAAATGGAGTGAGTTAACAAGTCTAACACATGAACATGAATTTGTCATTCATCACTACCGGACCACAAATAATGAACGAATACAAATTCATTCATCAAAGAAACTGAGAAAGTGACAGAACACAGTCTATGGTTGAGTAATATGACAGGTCTTACTCAAACTAAGCATTATTATGTAATTCCGAAATTGTAAAGCTATATGAATCTAAAACTTTATGAAATGGTAGATGTTATTTATTGCCAAATGCAAATGGGTAAGGCATAATGATAATAGGGAAATCAATGTGTATTCCAGAGGCTATCTGTTACATTCTTCACATTCTTGGGTTCTGGCTTTAATTTAGTCAAACACTTTATATTAATAGCTAGTTGCATGTGCTATCATCAATATCAAGTGAATTAGGTGTGGTGTGGTCACGTGTAATTATTGCAACATGGGTTTGATTTAGGTCCCATCTTCAATCCTTTTGGGTTGTTGCTGCATAAATGTTATGTTCCTTTGCCTTTACTTCTTCATCTATTCTCATCATCAACATATTGCTGTCTGCATCTACCTTTGTTGGATTAGGACTTCCTCAGAGAAAATGATTTCTTCTGATTATCAAGTTTGCAAATTTCTAACCTGAGAAACGCCGGACAAAAATGAAATTTATACTATGACTTACATTTTTTGACTTTCATTCTTTACTTTCTAATATGCTCATGTGGTCCATTGATTCTTTCAAAGAAAAAGACAGTGATACATTAATCAATGGTCCACACTAAATCACGTAAAAAAGTAAAGGATGAGAATCAAACGACGAGAGTCATACTACCATTTCCTGAAGTAAAAAACTTAACTCCCTTCTCTTTCATCTAATTACTAAACCATCTCATCATCCTAAGGAGTGAATTGGGGTGATGACTGAGCTCAAAGTAATGAGATTAATCATCTATTTTATCCATTTTTTTTTCATAGTCTTTTCTTTGACACACTGATATACTTTTTCTTGTCTCTGCATTTTGGGCTTTTCTGGTACACCTTGTCTCCTAAATAAAAAACATGGCTTTAAGAAGTTAGACATAAGGGTATTTCTATGGTTTCTTCCTGCATCTTGTATCATAAGAGTTTGTAAAAGATAAAAGTGTCCTTAGTTTTTACCATCTCCTTAGTTTCTATATAAGAGAGCAACATATCACATTACATTCTGATAGATAGAAAACCTTCCAATCCTCAATTATGACTTTCAAATTTCGAATTCTACGATCCGAAAGCTTTGAATTGCACAATCAAACATTTTTTTTTTTCCATGTAAAAAATGCCTTATAGATTATGCAACCTAAAACCTAAAATTGAATTCTGAATTATAAAGTTTTTTTTTTCAAAAAAAATTACTTTTAAATTGCGAAATTCGAAAGTAAAAAGTACTCTTCGAATTAAACAGTCCAAAAACATTTTTTGTGCTATTTTTTTTTTCAAATTGTACAATTTCGGAAGATAGATTTGACTATTGTAAAATTTGAGAAAGACTTGAAACTAGAAAGGCAAAGTAGAGATTTTCAGACATATGGAGGTGCGGAAGAAAAGTATGGGGTGCAGAAAGAAATTCGGTAAACCTGAACGTATTGTTTCTTTTTGGGTCAATTCTATGATCTGTTTCTAGAAGGCTTCAAAAGAGTGGGCTTCCATCAAGCTAGGCTTAGCCACGGCATGCTCAGAAAAAATAAAAAGACGCACACACACACTGTAAATCTAAAAAAAAAAGGTTTTGGATCTATTAACTATTTTGTAGTAATTTTCATAACATAATTTAGGTTGTAGCTAGTAACATTAAAATTATCTGGTAATATAGTCATATAAATAAAAAATTTATTGATATTTTAATGACATATCGTGCATGCTAACCGTGTCACAGTATTATGACATTTATATATATCATTAGTGCAGATTTTGTTTTTTATCTCATTTTATATATCTCGGTTGGTCAGAAACCGAAATATATAATGACACGGTAATATTTTTACAATTCAAGATAACTTTTATGTCTCGATTCAACAAAAACTTAAAACAAAAGAAGGTTATATATTTCGGTTTAAAAGAATCGGTGTCTAAAAAAATTATATGCTTCGATTTAAATATGCTATTAATCATACTTTTATCGTTTTGTATACATTTTATTTTAAAAACCCAGTGAAATATGCAAAATTAACATATATAATAGATCAACCAACAATATATACTACACAAGTGGTGAATAAGATTGTTCATTCTTCAGAATTGAACATAGATATTACAAAGTTTATAGTATAACTCACGTACACTCTTCAACCAATAATTGAAGTAAAATAACTTCAAAAAAATAATGTATGTGTGACATGATAAAAAACAAAAATGGTTGGAGGGAAATGAAAAACCAAAGTGGTGTAGGGTCTTAAAAATTGAAGGAAGAATCCAGAAAAGTTGGATAACAGGCATGTTATGTTGTTATATTCTTCTTTGCACAACCAACCAGCATTCCATGTGTGAGTTCTTTATGGGACCAAATCTCTGCCACACCAACAAACTAAACCCTAATTAACACTCACTGCCATTAACAACCTTCCTCACTTCAAAAGCATCCAAAATCTTCCCTAAAGTGAAAGAACTGAATATCACCTTTTTAGGTCTCCTTTAAATTTTAAATCGCATGTGGAAAGAGACACTTCCTCTTGCTATAGTTTAGTTTCATATTCTCTTTTCTTAGAACATGCTCAAAAACCTAATCAACGACTTAATCTATGGATCAATATCTGAGGAACAGTGACAAGATTCTCTTATGAATGAGATGATATATGCATGTATATGTAGTATGATTAGAAAGATCTTTCTTTTTCTAACACACACAACACAAACCCCAATGTTAGAGAAGGTATAGGAGTTTTGAGATTATACGTAAAAAGAACACAGAAATAAAAAAGCATCTAAAAAGTTTATTCTTGTCTTCTTATATATTCTCTCTTTATTCCCTTCAGAAACTACAATGAAGTTGCCCCCTCTTCATCTTCATTTTTTAGCTTTATCATGCATGTCCCATGAAAGAAAAGATAGCATTAACATGCACGTTACTCTCTCTCTCTCTCTGTGTTCATCTTTTTTCTCTGTAACACTGCAGAAAAAAAGATCGAATCTAACGCAGAATAAAGTAATAAAGAGGTGTCTGTCGCCTAGTATCACTCTCTTTTTCTAAAAAATATAAACCAAAAGAATATCACCAATAAACGTATAGCTTCTTGTGCTGTTCTATTCAAAATCAAACTCAAAATATTTCAATCAAGATTTGAACTTCTGCTCCCTCGTTCTCCATATCAGACACAATTTTTTTCACAGATTCCTTCTGAAGTAAATGAAACTTCGAAAATGGTTTTAAATTAAAAGTGAATATAGTTTTATTATATATGCTGTCATAGTCGTAGTCATACATAGCATGTTTTCGTGTACACATTACATAGTGTTACGGTTCAAAGAAGAGATCTTTGGTCAGTTTAAGGGGACCCATAAGAAAACTAAAAGATCTTCTTCAACTTCATATCCTAAAGTAAGTTTTCTTTTCTACTGGGAAGACATCAGCACCAGTAAAAGATTCGTGCTGCAGCTTATGCTGCATATGTATATATATATAACTCTATATGTGAAAACAAAAATATCGTAATGGATATGCATGAGATCTGATCAAATGCAGAATTTCAAATTAAATTAAGTTACTGTCATCAATCTTTAAATATTTAATATCATTGTTTATCTAAAACTTAATTATTTTGCGATATACATAGCAACGTACTCTTATCTGCATATTCTTAACTGCTTAAATCATATACATGTTAAATACCATTTTTTTTATATATACAACCATCAACTTAACAAGATATATGACAATTTCATATATATATATATATATATATGACAAGTTTGAAAGTGGATTTCAACCTTCTTTTGTTTATTTTTCATTATGCATTATATTTTTTATCTGTCAAATCTGATATGAACCTAAACTTAACCGAGGACACGAGAGTAACTTACAATCTATGAATTCTTCCACCGTCACAGGCTCCAACGTAAAGTTATCGATAACATACATACATATATATATATATATATATATATATATATGTATGTATATGTATATATTTCTAAAAGAGAAAGCGAAAGCTATATATGATTCCCCTCTAAAACCTTTCAAAAATGTGAAAAGAAGTAGAAAGTGAAGCGTAATGACACACTCTTTTGGACATTTCATTTTTCTATATGAATGTGATTATGTATATATATATATATATATATATATATATATATAAACATAAAGAAGAAATTTAGTATAATAAGGAAGTGATGACTAGCTACAGCACGAGGAACAAGGTGGTTTGCAGTTTGCACAGACTCATTGGTATATTTGTGGTATAAAAAACAAGAAAGGTGAAATTATACAAACATATGAAAAACAATAAAATAATAAGAATTATAAGAGGGAATGGTATAGTAATGAAAATAGTGATGATTTTGATGCAGTAGGATACATTTTACTTTGGTTGTCCCTCTCCATGTGTCAGAAGTGACAGCAGCCTTTTCTTGGGTTTGTTTTTCTTTTCTTTCTCTTTGATTTACAATCTTCCACCCTTTGTTCTTTCTTTCCAGCTTGTCCATTGCACACACTGTTATGCTTCCTTTGTTGTTGTGAGAGTCACCAAAGTTTCATAAATAGGCCTCCATAGGAAAAAAAGAAACAAAAAAGAGAGCAAACTATGGATATTATTTCTTGGCCTTTTTTTTTTGTTGTTGTTGAAAGAAAACTTGAGAGAGGCTTCAAGCATTAATGATGATGATGAATATGATGCTGTCTATGTTGTTTTTGTTTTTTCTCTATCTCTCTCTCTCTCTCTTCACTTTTCTTTTTTCTTTGTTGGTTCACCCTCTTCTACCCATGATGATCCGGGTTGTCAGGGTCTGGCCAATAAGAAGAGTACTTCAACCATTCAGCTTCTTGTGGGTTTGTGATCGATGACTCCTGCAAGTAAACCAAAATATTAGGGTTAGGGTTTGTAAATTGTGATCATAATCTTAAGTAATAACAAGGAAAAATTATTATATATATACTTCAAGTATATTATATATGACTCTACCGGTCCTTATTTTTCATGAATTAAAAAAAATTTAAATTATCTGTCATGTATATGAATTTTACATGAGGACTAAAAAGAGATAATTATATGGAAAATGGAAATTCACTGGTTCATCATGAATACAGCCTTTTCCCACCCTCATGGTCAAAGTGTCAAACGTCAATGGGAAAAGGAAAATGAAATTAAGTGGCTTTCACTTTTCTCAGTCTTAATTAATTAACTTGTTTATGAGAATAAAGAAAAAAGAACAAAGATAAAACTTTTAAACATTAGAAGTAGTCTAATGAGAGGAACGAATTATGTTGGTTGTTTCATCTCTTGTACAATTCAAACATAAAATAAAGAATCTCTTTTTCCTTTAAACTTCGTTGCGGCTTCGATTGATGTCCCACTTTTTGTTTTACTGTTTTTTCTTTCAGTGCATAATGGGAAGAAAAAACGTAACCACAAAGTAATAAAACTAAGTAATTTTATTTTTTTTCTCTCTATGCATTATGTGCCCTCCTTTTCCTTTTTTTTCTCTTGGCATTATGACACACAAAGTTCATATAATTCTGAGTCAAAAAGTTGTTTCTTACCTCTTTGATTTCAGTTGAAGTGCAACCCATGATGAGTTCCTCCAAACCAGACGCAGACCTTCCTCCAAGCTTATGATGATGTTGTTGCTGTTGTTGCTGCCAAGTGTACAAATACCATAGATGCATTTTCCAAGGTCAACAATCAAATTCAAACCACACATCTTAATCATCGTGTTCAACAATATTAAAAAGTGAAAAGACAGTTTCATGCTTCTCATTTTTCCAGCACTCACAAAAGCTTGCCTCCGACTCATGCACAATACCATGCAGACTCACTCCTTTGGATTTTCACATACTAATTGACTCACTCACTCATCTGTTTTCTCTTTCTTTCACTGACTAGCTTATATTTTTTTTCCCCTTTTTATGATTCATTATAAATCACCGATGGTGATAAACATTTTTAATCCTCTCATATTAACCTTTTAGAGGGAATGTGAAAGTAATTCATGAACTGTTTAAACTTATTTTAACAAAAAGAACTCTAAACTGTTATGTTTACTCAGTCAGTCTTACTCGTTTCCAATGGTAACAGCTACAGTAGTTCTCAATTATGGAAATTAAAAGGGAAGAAAACTATGATTGATCATGTATATTATAATGTTTAAGAAGTGAAAATTGAGTGGTGATTACCTGAAAATTTTCATTTTGGAGCATTATTCTAGAGACATGGTAAGAGTTGTCATCGAGAATGATGGAAGTATGGTGGAGGGGAGGTGGAGAAATAATGGTGGAGATGGGATGTGACGGCCTACTGATATGAAAAGCTGAGTTTGAAATCTGATGATGTGCATGCTGTTGATGTTGTTGATGTTGTTGATGTTGTTGTTGTTGATGATGATGATGATGAACTACATGCTGTGCTCTCTGTCGTTCATGAACTTCTTCACATGAACCTGATGCTTGCACTACTTCCCTTGCTGTTGAAGCCTCTCCCATTCCAACCTGCATTTTCCAACATCATATTCAACAGTTAACTATATATATACATGTTACACTATGCACAAGGTTAATCAAAGTAAAAGAAAAAGGAGAACATGTCAACCTCATGTTACTTTTTCTTGGTATGTTAATGTAGATATATTAGCTGTAATTGCATTTTTGTTATCAACTCGTGTGGGTGTTACCTTCAGCGGTAGGTAAAACAGGCAGTGGTTGGTTGAAACTGATTTATAATTAAGCATGGTCGTACAGATTGATGCTGTGTGTGCAAGCAATGGTGTTATATCAGCAGCTACCTTAATCTTTTCATGTCTTATTATTTCACTTTTTGCTGCAAAAGCAAACTCTAGTTTTACCAAAAGAATGTTGAAATTCAGTGAATCATGGTAGCTTTGGTCAGCTATGCAAGTGAGACATCACGTTCAATTCATTGATTTCAAAAAAAGGTGTCCAATTCAAATCATAACTGTGCAAGTGTCCAATCAAGTGTGATGCTATATATTTATATACATGATTGTATGTGTGTGCAGTGTACCTCATCAAAGCTTTTCCTGAAAGGGATGAAGCTAAAGTGATCTGGTTTTAGATGGTGAATGTCCAAAGGGTGATGAGTGAAAGTTGTGATTGGAGGGACACCAACAACAGCGGACATTTCATCTCTGTGAGTAGCGATTTCTTTGGAAGAACAACTTCCACTTCCACTGTCTCTTCTGCTACTGTTGTTAGGTTCTCCACTTCCTTCACCAGTTGTTGCACTTCTATCAGACCAGTTGCACTGTCTTGGCTGTGTCTGATAGAATATCTTTGACACCACAAGCTCTCCCTCTTTCTCTTCTTCATGCTGACCCAAATGGTATTGGTGCATCACCCAGTTGGTTTTCTCTGGCTTTCTGTTCTTCCCAAAGTTGGTGTAGAGGACAAGAATTTTCTTGCAACCCTTTTGTTTTCCATTCACCATCACTGGCCTGGTCTTACCAGTCTTGTGCCACCGGGTTTCTCCACCTTGCAAGTCACATTCGTTTTGAATCTTTCTCCGCTTTCTTGTCCCAGTTGTGTAAGCCTTTGAGGGTCTATGGAAGAAGTGTCTGCTCAATCCATCTCTTGTTACTCCTAATATGAACCACACAAAATCAAAGTTAGGTGAACTGATAAACAAAACTCTTTTTTTTTTTATATATTAAGTATAGTATAAGTTTCTTAAAAATGCCAAAAGAGACTTTGGTGGTATCTCTCTCTCTATATAGTAAAACCTAACTGGGAATTAAAAACTGACATGGAATAATGGATAAGATGGTTAGAAGATTTGAATTTTTTATCAGTGTGAATATCTGTCAGACCTGGAAGTTTCTCTGGATGGGTGTAACAAATTCCATCTTCTCCTTCAATAGTGGGAATGAACTCATCAATCAAAGGGTGTGATTTCATGTTCTTTGCCTCCACTTTGGCTTCAAGATGTTCTATCAGTTCTTGGTCTGTGGGATCAAACTTCACTCCCGCTGGCAAGCCTAGCCAGTCCTGCAGTCTCCATTGAAATTCAAGTGAAAAACCAGAATCAAAGCCAAAGAGAAAAAGTGTGTGTGAGAGAGAGAGAGAGAAGAGGAACAAGAAGAATAATACAAGGGAAAGAGAAAATAAAGAGGGTGAAGCCTTTAGTTAACAGAAAACAAAACAATAATAATACTCTCAAACTTTACCAGTGACATAAAATGAAAAAGGGAAACCCCATCAAATGAAATTGCACAAGCTATAGAGTCCAATAACAAATACAAATATGGCTATACTTTTTTGGCTGTGCATGATATATGATTCTTCTTCATACACTGTGAAAGGCTTTTGAGTGAAGGAAAGAATATTATTGAGATATTTTTCCGTACCGGCTTCCCTTCAAACTTGTGTCCGCAACCAGGGCACTGCTTGGATCCACACAATTGATGCTCTTCAAGCTTGGCATCTATGAGATCAGAACTGCTTACAGAACTCAAGTTGCTGATCTTACTCATCTCGTGACGTGTGCGCGTGCGTGTGCTATCTCTCTTGATCAAACCAGATACCTTCAAATATCACTGCAACTCCCTTTTTAAAGAACAGTCCACAACTTAGCATGTCCAAGTTTCTGCTCTATATTACAGGAAAAAATTTCAGATCCAGCAGAACATGAATTTCTCCAAAATGATCAAACGATGAAGAAAGCAGATATAACATGGCTAATAATAATCTTCCTAAGTTTTGAAGAACTATTGATTATGTAAACATGTATGAGGAAAATACCAGTAAATATATGTGTGTTAAGAAATTAAACATGTAGATGATGATCCGGTTGAGAAAACTAGGCTAAAAATCTGCAAACAAAGGGAAAAAACCTTGAATATGGACAAAAAATGATGAAACTTAAAGAGAGGAAACCGATGGTGGAAAAGAAAAATCTGCAGAACCCAGATGAGAATATGCAGGAAAGAAGGAAAATATTCGGTGAGGATAAGATAAAGAAGAGCGTAGAGGAAGGAAAAAGAGGAAGGAGTTACAATAAGATTGAGCTATAAACCTGGTTTAACCATGGAAAACACCAGAATTCCCTATCTAGCTAGATACTTTAACTGAAGGCAGTGAGAAAAATAAGAAAGGAAAAGGTGGCTAGCTTCTGCTTCAAACACACATATACTATACCTTTAAGACTTTGCTAATTTAAGAAGTGCATGTATGTAGGCGGTTTATGAGAGAGAATGAGAGAGAGAGAGAAAAAGAGAAACAAAGAAAGAAAGAAAACCCGGTTGGTTTTTTTCTGACTAAAGCTCAAAATCCACAATCCTACTAGTATTACACCTTTCTTTCAGCCTTGACTACAAAAGCAAAAGCCACAAAACGGCCACATAGCTGTTACTAATCAAGGATCTCGTACCAACCTTACAATTTCTGTCTTATTTTATATTTCTATATAAAATCATTAAAAAAATATTAAACACATCCCAAAGAACCACCAAAACATGTTTAGTTAACGAATCAGAATCAGTACATACAGATTGTATATATAATTTATATAATGTAAACTTTTATTGGGTGAAATTCTAATTTTGATTCCAAACATTTGCATTTTTCTGTCATAGTTGATCAGTGTTAGTCTTTCATCAAAAAGTTATCGAAGGTAAAACAGGTAACATGTATATGTTGATTAATAGATTTTTAAAACAGTGAGTTGTTAATACGTGTCGCAAAGTTTGGAGCTTGAGTAATAACGACGACATGGGACAGAATTACGGTCTCATTATTTAAGAATAACAGATTAAAGCTAAGATTTTTAGGGAGAGAGAGAGAGAGAGAAAGAAAGACATGGTGAGACACCCAGATGGAAATAAGGGAAAAAGGGATGATAGAAACTCACATGGGTTTTGAGCTGGAGTGCTGATCATGATGCTTTTGCCATGAATGTTTTGCACACACAAGAGAGAGAAAGAGAAAGAGATATTAGAAGGTGGTTGCTTGATAAGCAAGACAAAGCTGTGTGTACTTGATGGACCACCACCTCTTCTAATTACTGTGTTAAATCATATTCTTTAACACACACACACAGATAGATACATGTATATAGATAGATACACATTCTGATATCAAGTCTCATGATAAAATAGTTCTGAGTTGTAAAAAACAAGAGTAAAACTTAGTTTACATGCAGTGAGGTTATAAAAAACTTTGACAGTATATTTTTATTATGCAGTATGTGTGAAATTTGAGGTTGTGTTGTTTGTATTTGAAGTAGAAGAAGCAGAGATAGTTGGGGGGTCCAGCATGGAAATCTTATGCTGCCATAAAGTATCTTAATCAGATGATGGCTAGGTTTCACGTTTATAACAGCATTCTTTGGAGCAGTCAAGAGAAAAATGATGGAGGGTCCCAAATGATGTTTGCAGTGTAGATAGATGGCCATGATTGCTCCTTTGTCTCCTGTTTTTACCTTTTTTTTCTTTCTGTTTTTCTTTCTTTTGCAAATTCATAGCTTTGCTTTTCTTCCATGGAGCTCAGAATCAGAAGGGAAACCACAGTTTTTTGCCTAAATTTCTTAGACAGACACACACACCTAAGGAATATATCCTATCTTCAGTGTGTATAGACAAATTTGGACCAAGCATAGCACAGGACCCCAGAAAAACTCAACCATGTTTGTATCTTTTCAAAAATAATACAATTTTGGTACTTTCATAAAATTCTTTCAACAACTAGGTTATTATTATGGTTCCAGATTTCATATAAACATCTAAGATGAATTTGTAATATACATATATGTATAACTATAATTCTTATTTTAGATTTTATATTGAATTAAACTTTAAATTTTGGGTTAAATATATTTTTAATTATTGAATTTAACACAAAATTAGAATTTTTTCATGTCCGAAATTTTGATATATTTTAATCTTTAAATTTTAAAAATAAATAGATATGATCATTTTAATCTAATTATGTTAATTTTTTTGCGAGTCAAACATATTTTAGACTAACAATTGAGTTATTTACACAACCACTTTTAATATTAACTAAAAAACGTATTTGATACGTCAACTAAATTTAACATAATTGAATTAAAAAATATATAATTAAAATTATTTTTTTAATTTATAGACCAAAATATATAAGTTTTTGACAGAAATAAATTTTAATTTTGCGTAAAATTCATAAACTAAAAATATACTTGATCCTGATATTTACTTATATTAAATTTACCTATTTTCATATTGTAGAATTATTTAATTTATTTTTTCTAAACGAATAAATGAAAAAAAAAAAAAAA
>Ga0099823_1001107_pt1 | contig 21170 bp, 21 predicted proteins | sample CowpearedBW_FD_76831 | JGI IMG/M metagenome (GOLD analysis project Ga0099823, IMG submission 76831) | Root nodule microbial communities of legume samples collected from California, USA - Cow pea red BW | ecosystem: Host-associated > Plants > Roots > Nodule | place: USA: California | collected...
CACACTTGAAATGTATATGTCTCAGCGTGAAAGAGTGTTAGAAATCCCACATCAACTAGAAATAAGACCAATTTATAGTATATAAATAGGTGAAAACCTCACCTTAGACCTTAGAAACCAGTTTTATAAGGGTGAGTTAGGTTAAAAATCTACTTCTTAACAATTAGTAAAAAGTTATGTATACATAATAAATATCAGTTCATGTGGTTCAACTATTGACCAATACCTAGATCAATTCTGTTGATTTGGACAACACGTGTCATACCAACCCATCGTTTATTACAACCATCTCAGCATTGTTGCCTTGGCTCACAATCCAGTTCTCCAATCTCAAACCAAGCATCTTCAGTTAGAAATGTTTTGTTAGAGAAAAGGTTCTGGCTAAGTACCTTGAATTGTCCCACGTTCCAAGTTCCATCTTTAGACTGGTGTGTTGATATTCTTACAAAACCTCTTGCTCTTCTAGGTTCTGTTTACTTCAGTCCAAACTCAACTTGGGAGACTGTTACGCTATTCGTCCAACATAAGCTTGTGGGGTTATTATTAGAAAGCATCACTTGCTTCATTTTTTGTTAGTGGATTCCTTTTGTCCGCCCACTGTTAGTAGTACCTTCCACCTATAAGTTAGTGATGCTTACCTATTGTAACCATCCTCTTAACAATCAAATATGCAGTTACAATTCTAACACAGAAATTCTAAGTTTCTATTGCAATACAAATGAATTTTATTTTCTAATCTTCTAAAATCATTGTCAATCAGCAAAAACTCCAGGTTGACCACTATGGTAAAAAAGAAACATGAACAAATTAAAGCCGATGTGTACAGTAACCGCAGTAAATTATGAAAGGATATGCTTATGGTAATAATACCACCTTTCTGACAACATGTTGATCAAGCCACTTTAATCGATCCTGCAAAGAGAGAACAGCACCCTCAGGCTCAGATTCACCTAACTTACGACTTTCAGATTCATTAACATCAACAGTATCCCCAATAGAACCGGATGGCTGACAATCCATTTCGTTTGTCCAACTGCCAGCATTACATGATGCTTTTACTTGGTTCTTGCCTCTACAAATTAGTGCCAAATCAAATTAACACACCACACAAATCCCTAACATTCATCTACTTGAAAGAAACACTACACTATATACTTACCTGCTAGGAAACTTTCGGACTTCGAAATTTGAAAAGGAGTTCCCCTTGTGACTGTCATTCAACACCACTGATGGTAAGGAATCAGTGGAACATGTTGAAGAACTGTCATCCATTACTGAACTGCTTCTTTTCTCAGCCATTCCATTTTGTACAGATGACATACTACCTATACCATTGCTACTAGCCTCAGTTGGAGGATGGACTTCTGATGCATCAGTATCCCAATTTACAGGACTCACATCTCTGTCTTCAGAATCAGGTTGAAGCACTTCACCGACCCTATCCACAGAATCAGACACATCAGAAGCAACTTCCAGGGTATCAAGCTTTTCATCGAGAGTTTGTACTTCCTCCATGTTAGAATGTTTTTTCTCATCAACAGCATTGTTTTGCTGTTTGTCATGTAGTGCCACAGCTGGTCTCTCCTCTTTGACTTTATCCTTTCCTTTTCGATTGTTCCGTTTCTGTTTAGCCTGCAGTGACAACAAAGGATTTTTTCAAATAGAGAAAAAGAAAATACAACTACTTTCACCAGCCACATGCATATATCATTCATTTAATCTCACAAATAACAACCACACCAAAGTAAAAGGAACATCAAGAAACAACATCTACGGAGAATTATAGTTTATAAATTTCTGTAAAAATATTTTCAAATTAGTTTCAAGTAGCCTAAAGAATGCTTTAGTTTGTCGTCACTTAGCAATTTAGGCAAACGGAAGGCTGGAAAAGAAAATAAAGGGCCTTACATATACATTAAACATAAATACAGGCAAACAATGTATTCATGATCTCATTATAAACAAACAGGCCAAAAGCTTGAGGTTTTAATACACAAATGTACTAGCTATAGCAGTTATATAAGATAAAAAATAGTCATGCTACCTGATATTGTGATGCACGTTCTGCAGAGAAACTAATAAAAAAGGTTTCATCCTGAATCTAAAGCTCTAACACCTAAATCTTGAAAATTACATAACAAGACAACTACAGAATCAATAGCGTCTGTGCAATCAACTTTAGGACATGTAACATCCATTAATAATGCAGATTAGATGAGTGATAAACGGACCTGTTTTTTCTTTGACTTTTTTTCCCTCTCATTTCCACGTTTTGCTTTCTGCTCACTTTCAGCTAGCCAGGCTGCCTCTTCTTCACGAATGAGCTCTTCTTGTCTCTTTAGAGCAATAGCTTCTTGATAGGAAACCTCAATTTTATTGCTGCACCCATTAAGTAAATATCAGGATAACCTCATTCATTTGAATCCTACAAATAATCGATGAATACACAAACAAATCTACACAAAATCCAGGTAAATAGTGAGTAAATAGCAAGCACTGACTCACTTCTGTGTAGAAAATGATATTGCACTACATGGGCATGGATAACCTTCCATGGACCTCAAAGTTAACTACAAAGTGCCGGACTGAGACACTACTGGCTATCCATCATTCTCTATTGTTTCACATGATACTATTATTAAGTCAAATTCTATTCATGTCCCATGGTTGCATATTTATATATCACAGATTCTGAACCATGTATAGTAGAGAAGGAAAAAATTCTTCCAACTTAACCTCCAGAGTGTGATGCCATTGCCTGAAAGCAAGGTCTAAGTGGACAAGTGCAAAATTCATCATTGCTCATCCACTATTAAATAATACATTTAATAGAACTTTTGCAAAAGAAATCTTCTTCATGCTACCGTAGACTGCACATTTGAAATTTGATACACACCCCATCCATAATTATGTATAAGCATTGAGCATAGTCTTAAAGAGAAGTTTGTGGATTGCCTAGGCAAGTCCATGGTGTGGTGTCTAAAAGCACACATGAACAATGCCAACTTTTAGAACCGAAAATTTCCGCAAACTGTCATCATATTAAACCCTCATCCCTCTAAAACATAACAGAACAGTGAATTTTTTTAAATCGTGAAACAAAGTACAACCATCAAACATAAAATATAACATTGGATAGAAATGCAAAGGACTGGTGTGAATTAAAAGGAATCCTATTCCTAAAACAAGAAATTCAGAAGAGAATCTATAAATGACAAGTTAACATAAGAAAACTAGAAGAATTCAGAAATAACATATACTACCTGAATATATGGGCAAGGACAAATATTTCCAAAGTCCTGCGACCTAATTCAGTGAGACGCCTTTCATCACGCTCAATAGAATCTTTGTTAAAATCCTCCCCCGAGTTTCCATCCTGCCAAAAAATGGTGAACTAGGTTTCTCAGCAATCAAAAGAATTTTGGAACTTTCAATATAATATATTTATATAACAATTCCCAGGTTACTCAAAAATCTCCCTTTACAGGTGTAATATATGTCCAAAACTCTAACTAGGCTAAAACTTGTTTTATTTTTAATTTTTTAATATTATTTGGAAAATTTTATTGCAAAATATAGTACACCAGGCCATACCAATATGATATAAATTACAAATGTGGTTTCCTAAGAAAATAGAAATACAACAACCCAAGATGTTTAGACCTAACTCAGTCCTACAAAACTGACTTACAAGATGATGTTTGCACCAACTTATGTACTGTAATTGATGTGGGATTTGCAACGCGCCGCTTATGTTGAGAACTAAATATCTTGAGGGTGAGACTAGATGTTTGTACATAGTTTGATAGCTACCTGGTAGTAAGGGTTGCAATAGGCTTAACAAATCTCACTAGGATATAGGTTAAGATGTATCTCTAGTCGATGTGAATCTCCAACAAAAACAAATGACAAATCATCTCTAGAAATTTAGTTTTCTTTGCTTTAGATGATCAATGAATGAAAGAATAAAGAAGTTTGATGACAAGGGAGAGCCAATGATGTTTCTTGGATACCATTCAAAAGGAACAATATATATTGGCTTGGCTAGCTCAGATAACACCAATAGCTTACAAATCAAGGAACTTGAATGGAATGTAGTAATGGAGGAAGAATGAGGGATGAAATGAAAAATCACACCAGGAAGTTGGTCACAATACCTCACAACAAAAGGCCAAATGGAATGAAATGGGTCAACAAAGTGACGGTAAAACTAACTGGAGAAGTTACTAACTACAAGACTAGGTTGATTGCAAAAGGGATTTTTGAAAAAGGCTGGTTTGAATTATAATGGTGTTTGCACCAGTGGCAATAATTGAAACCACAAGACTAGAGATTGCCACAACCACTTTTGGAGGTGGGTCATTAAATGGGACACGAGAGGAGGAGGTTTATGTATCAAACTCTTGGTCTTGAAGTGACAAGGCGTGAAGAGAAGGTGTATAAGTTGAAGAAGGTTTTATATGGACTAAAAACAAGCCCTTCATCGCTGGAATAAAATAATAGATTGCTTTCTTTTGGAGTTGGGTTTCAGCAAGTGTACAACAGAATATGGAGTCTATATGAGAGCTATTGTACGGGATTTAACGATAGCTTATATCTACGCAGATGACCTCTAGTTATTGGCAACAATGCAGCAAAGATTGACAAGTTTAAAAGGAGAATAACACTGGAGTTTGAGATGACAAATTTGGAACTGCTATCCTACTTTTTTTGGGATGGCATTAGTATCTACAAGTGATAGAATTTTCATGTATCACTTAAGAAGAAATCAGTGGTGGTATTGTCTTTGCTAGAATAGTTTATATTATTTTTGAGAAAAAGTTGTTGTGTTGTATCCATTTGTAATCCCCAATCCTAGGGGCAAACTATATTATTTTTTCCTCTTTTCTCTTTCCTTTAGCTTCTGCTGTAAGCCACTAATCCTTATATATGAATAGAATCAGAAGAAGAGATCCAAGTTAAGATTTCTCAAGTTCTTTTCTTATACACTCCTTCATATTGGTATCAAAGTAAGTCAATCCCACTCTGCCTATATTGTTCGGTGAGAGTGAGAAAATGTCGTCTGCCATTGTCTGCTACCACCATCCCAAAACACCATCTTTTCTCTGGCAACCAATGCATCTCTCCGAGTAGCACCATACCTGACTAGTTGCATACACTAGTTCTCATAGACCATTGCATGTTGCTTTGAACAACTTAGGCACAAGTAGCCCACTTGTCACTTCCAATCACTGAAACACCATCACACCACCTCCGTCAATTTCACCAGCTTCCTCTGTCCATGTTTCAACTTCCATTATTGTCTTCTCATCACAATCCATGTGCAAGTCCTCTTGAACACTAGAGGAACCCAATCTTTTAAACCGTTTTTTAGTTTTTCATTTGTCGTCACCATGTCTGCAAGTGTTGTGGAACATCTATCCATCGACCTGCCTACTTGTTTTTGGGTCTCCCGATTCAAAAAATATTAATGGTAAAAATTATTTATCTTTGTCTACATCTGTTGAGTTTTGTTTCCTTGGCCAAGATTATCATGATGACTAGGAAAAAGACAGTAGTGAAATATCATTAGAAAGTGTTGAACAATGGAAGAAGCTAAACTTCAAATTTATCCTCTACTATGGCAATCTATGGAAAACAATATATTGGGGACCCTCAAAAACATTCAAAACATGAAAAAGTAGTGAAATATCATTAGAAAGTGTTGAACAATGGAAGAAGCTAAACTTCCAAATTTATCCTCTACTATGGCAATCTATGGAAAACAATATATTGGGGACCCTCAAAAACATTCAAAACATGAAAACTGTTTTGAAAGAAGGCTCAAAGAATCTTTGCAAATGATATTCAGAAGTTCAACAGATGAAGACAAAAATAAATAATTTTTACCGTTAATCTTTATAGAATTAATTGGGAGACCCAAAAACTTCCAAATTTATCCTCTACTATGGCAATCTATGGAACCCATTATATTGGGGATCCTCAAAAACATTCAAAACATGAAAACTGATTTGAAAGAAGGCTCAACGCATCTCTGCAAATGATATTCAGAAAGTTTATGATCATTCTCATAAATTGGCATGTCTTAACCCAACAGATCATGGCATGCATCTTTCATAGCTAAAGGCCAATCTACTGTTAAGGAGTTAAACACGTTATTATAAGCTATCTTCCTGGAAGAAATTAAGAAGTTGGACAAGTTATATAATCAAAAACCTCAGGTTTACCAAAACCCATTATATTACTCACCTTTGTTCGATTTTGAGGACCTTTTTCATCTTTTGGAGGCAAAGGCTCAATAGCTGCTCTTTCAAGTAGCAGTAGAACATCATCCACCAGTACAAACATATCTTTCTCAGCACGGACAATTGGCGCTGGCATTTCTTCAGCATCCAACAATTTTGCCCTTCCTTTCTTGCACTTAGTCTGACCTTCAAGAGCCCTCAACCCACTATACAAGGAGTCCATTACTAAAGTAGAAGTTACTTCTTTTTCTATAAAGAAGTGTTTCACAACTACTTTCAAAATTACATTTGTCTTTTCCCTTGACATGCGACGCCTAGAAGTTTGATCAATTTCCCGCCAAAAAGTACAGAAGCTGCAGATAATGCAAAGTACCATTTAGATCTACCCATAAAATCATACAACACAAATCAAGTGGTAATGATATAGATACAGTATATACATATATGTCCCAATCAAATATGTACGAGGACAGATTAAATTTGTTATAGGTTATACTACACAGAACAAACTTCATATTTCATATGCATAAAAACTATACAAGATGATAGAATAAAGCATAGACCATTATCAAATCAACCAGATTAAACTAATAAGTATCCCTCTCGTCATTATTTTCTTCCCAATATGCCTAACATTTTTTTACATTCAGGATTAAAGGAAAACTAAATTTAGTACGAATTGATACTTCAAGCAACATGAACTTTTTATACGACATTTAGAAGCCCATTATAAGTTACAGCATGTATAATGAAAGCATTTAGAGTACATATACAAGTCAAAAGGGTCATGTTATTGAAGATTAGCACGAAATACCTTGACCACCTAGCTTTATCCTCTATCAACTTCCCAAGCTTGCTTCTTCTTTCCTCCACAAAACGCCGGCAAATTTGTTCTACATTTGTCAAATATACCCTAACAAGTTCTCTCCTATACTGACAATCAAGGCACCGAAAAGGCCTGTCAGCTTTCTCCCTGCACATAAATAAAACTGGTTACAAACATCAGACAAAAGCACCAAGGCATGTTGGATTATTTAAAAACTCAAAATAGCAGTACCAATCTTGCAGCAGCACAAGTTTCAAAGGGGTAAATTTAATAACTAAAACCAAGTTTGTCATGTGAAAGGAGAAAAATGAAAGGTTTTAGCACAATCTTTGTGTAACATAAGAAAAGAAAAACTATTTTAATTGCACGAGGGGTGTTAATCCCCTAATTAAGGTGTTGTGTAAGATGGATTTAGATGAGAAACCAGCAATGGGATTTATTTATGAAGAAATGGATATTGATAAGAGAAGATACAAAGTCTCCTTAATGTAGTAAAAGGTAATAATAACTAATTACCTTTCACTTTTTGATTTTCTAATTTATTTTTTAGAATTAATACTTTTTTTGGAGATTAATTTATTTATTTATATCTTACTTAGCTACACTCACCTTCGAGAAATCAATGATCAAAGATGGGACAGCCATGGCCTAGGCCAATGCATGTTGAACACTACTATCTTAATTCCATGTTGCACTATAATAGTGAATTTAAAGCCTATTCAAAGTGAAGCACTGAATGTATGGTTGTTTAGATAGGTTGGTGGGAGACATTGATGAGATCAATAACATTGACGCCCAAATTGAGAGCTTCATGAGCAAATATGGATTTTTGGTAGCCTAATAGCTCAATGTGCACTCAAAACCAAAATGCTAGCACAATGGTAGGGAACATATGGTGAAGAACATCCAAAATTACTAATGTTTGCTATTAGAATAGAGTTTGACTTGTAGTTCACCCAGTTATGAGCGTAACTAGAGTGCTTTTGAGAGAGTAAGAATTTAAATTTATCAAATAAATTTATAATTATTTACCTATACCACTTAGTAGGCAAGTATGATGTGCTAATTAATTTTATAGTTATACTAAACAAGCAGGATTTTAGAAGAATAAATGACAGTTATGCTAATGATCTTGCTTCTGATGATGAATGGACTGTGGAGGAGAATGAAGCAAATTCGACTTTGGACGCTTTAGATGAAGACATCTGAGTTGAAGTGGTGCTAATACTACACCTATGGATGACTTGGAGGAGTTGGCATTAATGAAAATGAAGATCATGTGGAGGAGGATGACTCTCCTGCTTTTAATATGAATGATCTCCTTGGATAGTTTGTCTGTATTAATCATCTATGAATATTAGTTATTTTATGAGTAATTTTGTGAATTGTAATCATATTTTTAGTTGTGCTATGTATTGGATCTTACTGCTTTTGAATTTTTAGTTGTGCTTAAGACTTACTATGAACTATTTTTACTGTCCATATCATTTTAAATGCATGCACAGGCTATGAATATAATTTTCCACATATGCAGAACTCTTATGATTCGAGTTATGATTTTTAACCCTCTTTTCTATCCTCAAGTTTGACAACATTATCAGCCACAAAGTCAAAAAAAGTGGCTGCATGCAATAAATTCAGCAAACAATTGCTGTTTGCTAGCGCACAATCCAGCAACATATACTGCCCAGAAACAAAGTGGTTTTGCTTCATAAAGTCATAAAACAGTATGAGCACACACCACAAGTCAGTAGCACAAACAGAGGACCACCAGCTCCCAAACTGCTAAAGCAAGAAAGCAGATGGGCAAGATGACCGCTACCGCATTTTGCTGTTAAGGCAGCTATTAACAACTGAGAATTACATTATAGAACATTCATATATTCTTCCAAGTAACAAATGAAGTCAAAACTATGCATAAAACCATATTAACAATCGCTTAACAATATAAAAAATGGTAGAGCATATTAGTAAGATTAAAAAACAAAATATAAACTAATAAATAAAATACCTAATAACTTGAACTTGCGCTTTTATTATCAGATTGTCAGATGCGTCAACAAATCCATCATACACTTTTGAGAGCTCCATAAACTTTTTCCATCCCCAATCATGCTCCTTCTTCCAAAATCGGTGTAATGTATCTAAAATACTCAAGTAAAAATAACTCAAACACTATTAAAGAAATTGTAAACTCCAATAATGAAGCCAACTATTTACCAACCGACCAGAATATTTTGATTTCTTTGGATCTTTGTTGACCACAGCTATTGTAAATTGCGCAAAATGACTCCATCCTGTATTACCCGAAAAAAAAGAAGGGGAGAACCAAAGACAAGTCATGTACTACGGAACTAAGAGTAGCTAGTGAGACTAACCATAATTAATGCATATGAAAAATTCAGGAATCAAACCTGGAAGAAGTTTGTCATGATTAGCAACACAAAGAAACAGAGAGAGATGATTGCAGACATCACAACCTTGTGGATAAATTAAAATATACCTGTTACATACCACAGCATGATTAGAAAAAACATCAACTAATATGTACTACATATTTCAAGTCATAAGGACTGCCTCGGCAAACCATATGCACCCGTTCTATGATCATGCTCTACTCCTGATATACTTCACAACTTTCAAAAAAAAAAAAACATTTTTCTTTGTTTGAGAAACCAAACTCTTGTACAATCACATTTTTTGTATATGTCTTAAAACTGCAGAGTACTTGAAAGAAATGTAACCCCAAGTCCAATATTTATTTCCCCCTTAATAGTGAATTTTAGAGATAATTCAAACAATAAATTTTTCAAGACTCACAAGTTCATAATAAACTTGACACTATGATTGAATGAAGCCATAATGGTCAAATAGACTGCAATAACCGTGTAAGCAAATGTTATTAACCAAAATAGAGTTAAATGAGGGATGGAGAAAGAAACAACATCTTGGACCACACCTCTTCATGAAACAACGAGCTTCAGAATAAACAAAGGCATAAAGTTGCAAATCAAAATTATACAGACAAACAGAGATGGTTAAACACTAAAGCACACCAAAATCCAGGCAAGGCAGGTAAGTTTATCCCAAGTCACATACCACTTGTAGCTGCCAACCTCAAACGGACTACTGCGAAGTTCCCTTCTGGTAATCTGAGAAAATTTTTCAATCTTCCATGTATATCTTCCAAACAATTCTGAAGGTTTTGGTCCTGTTAAGATAAAACAAATTAGATTTTGATCACCTGTCAGGGGAAATTTTGAATTTAAATTATTACAAAATCACCTTCATCATCCTCATCAGTGTCCCAGTAAGGAGGTGAAGTTGACGGGCTTCCATTCTCCACCTGCTCGGAAGATCGCCATTCAGCCACTGCTTCCCCAGATTGACTATGCTGCCCACTAAAAGTTCCCTCTGAAGACTTTCCCACTCCAGATTCCTCACTCGTAACCCCAGCCATTCCCTTATCAACTACTATTTTGCTAACACTACTCTTACAACACCTGCCATGTCAGATATGGAATCACACATACAAAGTGCAAATATGAGCCCCCTTAAACCCCACATTACATTATAACATTGAAAACCGTTCATACAATTTTAGACACAACACAAATAAACTATTGTAACATTAAGTACTCCATTTTTAACTGCATCACAGGAAATTCTCGAACATATACAATTATAATGATTAAAGAAAAGCAAATTTTCGTAAAACAAGTTATTATTTCCACACAAAAAATAAATAAAAATATTAAGAAGTGCAATGCATTGTCACGGAAAATTGAAGATAATACAGAACGAATTCAAACAGTAGTAGTTCGCTAATTAAAACCCATCTAACCAATCACATAACAAAGATTTGATTCCTTCACCCCATTTCTTAAAATCCAACATGCAACAATATAGATAACCCCGAAAAAAACCCTCCAATGTCATTAAAACCCAAAAACCCACCTCATAAAAAAAATAACTAGAAATAAACCATGGATAAAACCCTAATATAAAGATTTAAAAAGAACAAAAATAAACCCCATGTCAATCAAATAAATTGGAAAAAGGGAAATTCAAACTAGTAGGTAGCAAGTTTAGACAAATGGAGTCGGTTGACCCAAATTGCATGAAACCCACAACGGAAAATTCGTGATAAAATAAACGCCGGAAAAAGACCGAGATCTTGGGCAAAGATTCCCGAGCAAAACATGTACAGAAATCGAAGAAATGGCGCAGAGGAGCAGCGAAAAAACAGCGTAATAAAAAAAAAATCAACAGAAGTAAGGGAATCGAAAAAGTCGGATCCCAATTAGGGCACACACCTGGAATCGAAGGAGCAGACAACAACAATAACTGAGATTTTAGAGAGGGAAAGGCGAAGAGAGAGAAAGAGCGTGAAAGAGAGAAGAGCAAGAACAACACAGAGGCAAAGGCATAACCCAAAATCGAAAATTAGTATTTTTGTTGTCTTTATTTTGTTTTTTTTATTATTATTATGTTCTTATTATTATTAATTTGTTTTTTTTATGATTATCATATTCTTATTAATTTGGTTTTTTATTTTATATTTTCTTATTACCGTTGATTCAAAGATGTAATGATTTTTTTAATTAGTTTGATGTTTTAGTGAGGAATCTTTGTACTTGAAGGTGGATGAGGAAGGTTGTTTATGAAAATTTTTTTACAAAGTTTAAATATCATTACATATTTAATTAGGTTGGGTTTACTTTATTACAATTTTATTACGACGTATTTACCTTTTTTTTAATGTAAACATAATAAATAAATAAAATGGTAATATATAAGCATCAAAATTAAAATAAAATAGTATTAAAATTAAAGTTTTTATCAAAAAAATTTTCTCTACTTTTTTGTCTTATCTTCCTTCCCACTCCCTAAAAAAAGACACAAACTAGATTGTAATAATTGAGAAGGAAGAGATAGAGATTATATTCCTTAATTTATGCTTAAAATGTACTAATTTAATTTATTTTAATTTGATCCATCAGGTTAAAAATTTAACAAGATCACCCTAATTGTAATAAAACAAACAGAAAATCTTGTCTATTTTGTCAATCTTAAGAAAAAAAAAATTCTAATGTTTGATTTTCTTGATATATAGTTTTTAAAAACACAATTATTATTATTATTATTATTATTATATAATTTTAATTAATTAATTAATATCTCTAATTAGATAAAAAAAACAATTTTTATCTCTACACGTAACATTCATTATAAACTCAACAACTTTAAGTGATTCCTCAATAACATAAATAATGAGAATATTATACATATCTATATAAAATAAAGCTATTATAATTCCTTAAAATTATATTTTAAAATAGCATTTTTTTTTAAATCTCAAAGTGTTTCAAAGTATGAAAAATAGGTTCAATTTAATTTTATACAATTCAAACTTTGTACAATTATATTTTTGTACAATCTAAAATTTATACCACAGCACAATTGTTCGGAAGTCATCGCAAAATTAACTCCATTATGCACTAACACAAATTCAGTAATCATCAAAAAATTATTGGTCATCATTAATGCATAAAAATCATATCAGATCATCTATGTTATCACTTTATAATTCATTAACAATCAAATATATATATATATATGTATATATATATATATATATACTCATATATAGACAAAACATGAAGCACCAAAACTCTCACAATTTAATTGAATCAACCTTCACCAAATTATTTACAGGTATTGCATTTAGCAATTCTCATTTTATGGTAATTTTAAATTATCAGTTCCCCTTACATGATTTTAAATAGGAATATCTATTGCATGTTTAATGTGGTCGAAGATTTTAGTTGAGTGATAAATGTTGATGCTGAAATTAGTCATTTGATTTTTAGTATTGAAAAGAGTTGAGAGATTTGTATTGTGTAGAATTGAGAGTTTATTTGATATATTGGTATTTTGGTGTTTCATCAATTTATAATATGAATTTGTTTTGAGAAGTGATGTGTGAAATTTGATCATGTAGAACAATAAGTTTGAGTGTTGTTGCTGTAATTATATTGTTATGTCTATATGTGGTATGTTACGTTAAGATTTTGTTTGTTGATCAAGTATGGGTTGGTGGTAATGAGTTGATGTAATGATAAGGAGTTTAATGAGAAATATTGGTTGTTCAATTTGGTCAGTTTGGTATTATTTAGAAAACATTTTGAAATGAGTTTGAGTTGAGAAAGTAAAGATACCAAACTGAGTAGTTAAACAAAATCCCATTTTTTTTTTCATGAAACATATGATGTGGCGCTCAGCAGCTACATGGTGGCATTGAGCGCCAGCTTAAATACCTAAAGTTAGTGGTAAATTTTGTGACAGGATGTTGATCGGTGGTTTCTACTGCTAAACGGGTTCAAGTCAATGAGCTTCAATGACCCATACCTTAAGCACTCTTAAGTTAAAGAGCTCCTTTAGGGTTTTCAGCGTTGAATGACAATTTGTGTCATTAAGCACTCCTTTGATAATGAGCCTTTGTGCACACTAACGTTGAGCACGTCCTAATACCACTAAGCACCAACTTATATTGTGTTATGCTTTTTATTGTTTTCATTATCTATGATTTTGTGATCTTTTGATTTATGCTTTTCATGTGACTATTGGTGTGATCCAAGGTTGAAATGGTATGATTGATGGTGATGTGGGGATCCAAGGAAAAAAATCCTATTTCATGTAATTAAGTAATGTTGTGTATTGATGTAAAGAGTCAATATTAGATATTTATCCTAATACTATAATAACATTCAGACTCATATAAAGTATAATGAGTTATGTGGTAATCGTGGCATGAGGTCCTAGTCTAGAGACTTCTCCTTGGCCTAAGATGCGAAAGGGATTAACATTATGTGATAAGGTGGAACTCAATCGCAATGGCTATATAGAATCTGTAGAGCACTAGAGAACAAGTACAAAAACCACTAAGAGTCATACATTAATGCATGCATCCAGATAATTGAGTCCAAAGTTGTCTTAGTGTGAATGATTATTTGATATTGTCTGGTGTGTTGTGTTTGAATTGTTGAATTGAATTTTTTGATACGTGATAAAGTGATTCGCAATGGCTTTGTAGAGCATGTAAAGCACTAACCGACACCAAAAGTACAAAAATCACTAAGAGTCATACATTAATTCATGCATCCATGCATCCGAATAATTGAGTCCAAAGTTGTGTTTGTGTGAATGATTATTTGATATTGTTTGGTGTGTTGTGTTTGAATTGTTGAATTGAAATTTTTTATTGATTGTGTGTGTGAATTGTATAAATGTCATATTTCTATAGTCTGATTTCTTGGAAGATTGTATTAATATATATTATACTTTGAACAATTTGTTTTTAATATTATTATAAAATGTCTTGTTTTATTAAATTTATACTACTAAAATAGGATGTTACAACCAAAATCAATAAAAAATTCATTAACTTTGATATTTTTAATTACTTACAATTATTTAATATTTAAATATATTTTGATTCGTTGGTAATTAAAATATTTTATTCAAACAATAGCAAGAAATTATGCAAGGATTTCAATATGTACATTCAAGTAGAAGCTCTTTTTTAACAATTTTAGAAGAACAACACTTTTTATAATCTCAACTAGAAAAAAAATATTTAAAATATTTAAAACACATTGCAAAGCTTTTATATAAAATTAATCTAATCAATTGTATTAAATATAACTATTATAACGCTCATGATTGAATTTAAAAACAAAAGATGAGCAATTTAATTAATTATTTATGGATATAATCAATTATCAATAAATCTTGTATCAAAGGCAATGAAATGAACCTCACATGAAAAAAAAAAACAAAGGTATTAACCACATTACATACTCACATATGAAAGCAAATCAACATTCATAAATTATGAATCATAATAAATTCATGTTACATTATCAAAGTCTAACTATCAATATAAATTTTCAAAAATCTTTATACAAAATAAGTTATAAATAAAAATTTAGAAAAGTTATGTAAACAAACATTTGCAAATCAATTTATATAAAACCCAATTTTAATTTATAAAATATATATTTTTTTCTTTTCTAGAAATGCTTATCGAGAAATTTGCTTAAACAAATAAATTGCAGAAGTTATTTTACATTAGCTTCTACACAATTTGATTTTTAACTTATGTAAGTTTATGGAAAAATTATTATTTTTATTTATTTTCCAAAATGTATTTATTGATAAGTTCATCGTACATGCCTACATCTAAACAATATAAAAGAATAAATATGCATTGGTAAAGATTGTTTAACATGACTCTGAAGTTTTACTTACATAAATCAAACCAATGCACTATCAGTTTCATTCATAATTTGAACGTTTTTTGGTTATAAGAAAAACTTGTTGTATGATGCTTGAAAAAGAGTCTTAGTTAATTTGTTATGCACATTATTAACTTGTAGAACAATATTTTTAGTAGTGTTCTTTCTGAAAGAAAGTCTTTTAGTTAAGGACACTGGTATTTTGACACCATTCTTTTTTTTACTATCATTTGACATTATTTTTCATAATTTTTCTTTTTTAAAAATATAAAAATTAACTTTTGTTAAGACTATTTTATCCTTATACAAATTGTTAAATGATCGTGAAATGGTGTCAAACAACCTTTTTTCTTTAGTTAACACTAAAGTTAGAAAAGAAAATACATTTTCCTTTCGGCTAATTGATTAATTACAAACACAAATTCTGAGAGCAGTATGTGTAGGCCTACTTAATATATGCAACATCAACAAACTAAGCTAAGAAACTGCCATATTTTTTCTTCTCTCTTTATCTCCCAAAAAAACAATTAAAGAATATTTTGTTGTACTTCAAATACAATTCAGCAAATATTCTGCATTAGTCTCTTGTATGTTTCAATGCCTAGTGATGAAAACAAAGCATTGCTTTGTTCAGCCCATATATTCTCTACTTTGAGTGCTTCCAAATATACAATCTTGCTCTCCCTTCTTGTCACAGTGCAAGAATTGTAGAGCAAGAGATGCATCATTGCCAATGGTAACTCTGTGCTTAAATTTCAGCAATAGAGATACACCAGTTTTGGCTTCACCTTCTCTTTGCTAACTGGAATGTCCTCTTCAAGAAAATATTTGCAGATCTGTCATTTCTATGGCACAACACCCTCAATATTGTGTTAGGATCAGACCTGTTCCACCTTCCTGTGGTCGGTGGCATAGGCAATTTTTGACCAGTTCCCATGACTCCAATCCCACTTGTTTCACATGTGGCAATGCTGAAGTCGTCCATCAACTGTTCGGTGTTTTGCCCCATCAAAGCAATGACACCCTTCACAACTGCAGCCTCTCTCTCCACCAAGTTTTCTGCTATTAGTCCCTCTCCACAAGTGCAGAAAACCCGGTTCAAGCTGTCAAAGTCCTCTTGGATCATCACATGATCAGACCTGTTAAACACCCTTGAGCTTCCACCTGCAAGCAAAACCATGAGGAATGCATCAAATGAGGCCTTCATCACTTCTCTCATTGCAAGTGCTTGAGCTCTATCTGTCACAAGTGTTGTCATCAATGTGATGTTTTGCTTGAGAATCCTCAGTGCTGGCTGAATTCGCGCATTGGCTACATCACCAAGATAGAGGCCGCCATAGAAGGCTGGGTTGGAGTCTAGGAATATGAGGCGGTATGCTGCAACTTCTGAGACATGTTGACATGCTGTTGGGATGGAGGAATTGATTATTTCAAAATAGGGACCATTGTGTTTGCGATTTGGTGAAGGGTTTACACCACGGGTGTGAGAGAGTGATTTCTCAATGCTGTTGATGTGAGAGAGGAGGTAGTGTAAGGTGTTGAGACGAACATAGAGACGTTGTGTGCCGCGGCTAGTTGATGGCCTTGGATGATGACCTTCACTTATGTGATCTGTCTCTGAGGAACTAGCACCGCAAGGGCTAGCTTTCTTCAACAACTTGATGAACTTTGAGTCTCTGTTGCATCTTGTCAAAGGGGGAAGCGTAGGAATATAACTCTGCTTTGTACCTGAGACATAATAGATTTCTCACCATTTTGCATTGGTAAATCGCAATTCTTGCGTCAATGTAGTAGTGATTATTGATCAAAAGCTAAGTATGTAGTAGTGTTATCTAAAACATTTTGCTTGGTTAAGCCTAGAAGTGATAAGTAATGCAGTCTTGCAAAAACTGTTTACTTTCATGTGCAAACATACAATCCCAATCGCACCAAGTGAAATAGAAATCTTTAGTTTAATAGTTTTTATGTGTATTATTTATTCTCAAAAGAGAACTATTTTTATTGTTTATGCACTAGCACAGTTCTTACCACATGCTGCAACAAACATCATGTAGTCCTGGAATAGGCTTTCCAATCCATCTGCTAGTTCTTGAACTATATCTTCAGTTATTCCCATTGGAATTTTGAAGAATTGTTCTATAGCTGTATTGGCACAGTTAACCAGTTCTGCAACTGATGGTGCATATGGCTCAGATTTGGACTTTGGATTCCATGTCTGCAGTGAAAGAGAAAGGAAATTAACATTTCATTCTCAGCTTTATTGTAAATAACAAATCTTTTATCCGATCAAGTGTTCTTAATTGTGTCCTTCCTTTTAATCTTTGATGGAAAGAAGATCATTGACCCAAAACTTACTTCAGTTTCTTTTGCTCTTTGCAAACAGTCCTTTCCACTGCTCAATGATTCATTTATCCATTTTCTTAAGAGGTTCAATATGATTGAATCAACTTCATACGGAACCATCTCTTTCATGGCTGGTTTAGCATTATCTTCACCACATTCCTCAACAACCATTTGGAGCAAAACCTTTTCCACCTTTTCAGCCCTTTGCAACACCTCCACGGTCTCACGAGTCAGTGAGGTCACCTCACCTAAATATTGCCTCAGAACATGCCCATAGCAGCTGTGCATCATCATTGCTGCAACTGCTCCAGCTGCTGGGTGCCATTTCCGTAGCATTGGAGTAAAATTCTCTCTTTCCTTTATTGCCAAATCTTCTGTCTCCTGAGCTAGTTGAAGAAGAATTTCCCTGAAATCTCTCTTTATTTCCAATTCAATAGCCTTGGTATTCAATGCACCAATTATCTGCATTCATAAAAAGAAATATATGTACACACACGCGCACTATAATAATATAACATACCAAGGTGTAATGAGAAGATAAATTTAGAAACAAACCCTTTCAAATGCATGCTTTATGGTAGATCTAATGTAATAGTCAACCCTATCCCCAGATGAGTCCACTATGGTTATATCACCCTTCTTTCCCCCTTCACCATCCTCAAATATTGAGAGATCTTCTCCTAGAATCTGTGAGACTGACAACACTACAGGAAGAAGATTTTCAATTTGGCCAATATTTCCTCTCTGGAAATACTCATGATAATTAACCAGTCTCTTCTCAGCCCAACCCAGGATTGAACTCAACACTGATGTCAATAACTTCACATAGAATGACTCCTTTTCCCTCTTGGCATCAGTGGCCACCTCAGACAACATGGCATTTGTGGCACAGAGAAGATCAGGTTCAATCTGTCCAGTTAGCACATATTGTTGAAACAACACCCAGGTGAAGCACACATTGTGAATAGCCCTAGTGATCCCCAAGATGGACCATGTCTTCTTCATCAGTTCAAGGAGCTCATCAACCTCATCAAGGACTAATGTGTCATCCCTATTGTCAAAAATGGCTTGAAGAAGAGAAGTGTACAAGTGAACATTCAAAGGGAATCCATCAGCCCAGTGGCAAATATCAGTGGGGGTGCCATTGGAGCTTCTCCATGCCAATGAAACTACTGAGTTGGAAAGGGTTCTCAGAGTGTCAGAGTTTTTGCCAGTGTCTATAGGTCTGGACTCACTACTGCGAATGATGTCCCTAAGGCGCATGGCAAAGGTGGTGGCTTTTTCTATAGGGATTGAAGGGTGTGTGAGAAGCCCGGCTTCAAGGATTCTGAGTTGCCTCTTTTGCCACATGTGATACTCAACGGAATCACTAAATTCAGAGGGTTTTAAGTGCCTCAGAAGTTCTAAGGGGAGAATGATAGTTTCTGCTCTTCTTCCTGCCTGCAATGTTGCAGCATTTTGAAAAAGTTAGACCAACAAGTGCTTTATATGTTTATGTGTATAGTTAGTAATACTCTATCCAACAAAAAAGTTCAACGTATCAAAAGTTATATTTTTTTTTTTCATATTCTATATTCATCATCACAAGTTATGTCTTGATTTTGTTCCTTACTAGACCTCAGGTTTCTGAATAAAAATTTTCAAGCAATAAAATACATGAGGGCAAGTTTGAAACTAAAAGTAACTTTTAGTTTATATCAATTCAATGAAACGAAATGGAATCACATTAATTAACCAATTTTAGCTAGACATGTAATCTTTTTCCTTTTTTTCTTTGTTTGAGGAGAATAACAAATTAACTTGAATGTCTCAACATATCATACATTCTTAATATAGTTTTAGAAAATTCAGTTTCACAAATCTAGTTATGAACTTTTCCATTATGGCTAATGCATGTCTTTGGTCGTCACATGCACACACAAACATATATAGATATAACCATAATCTTTCCTCTTTTATAACAAAAATTACATGACATTAATAGAAGAATCACAGAAATCATAATAATAAGGTTGAATCAAAAGGTAATCATAGTAATGAGGTTGAATCAAAGTCATCACATAATTTCAACAAAAAACATAAAATCACAACCAAAACAAATTTCAGAGCAAATAATAAATTCAAATCAAATAATAATGATTACTAAGTTAGCAACATGTTACGTGCACACATGCAATGACCATGCACGTGCTTACTACATACTTGGCCAACAAGGGTCCTCGTTATGGTTTTCCTTAATCGATTATCGTTGTGCTCAGGCACTCTCATCTGCTGTCTCATGATCTCCGCAGAAGTCATGGGCCGCCGCGGTCTCGGCGGCGTGTTGTTATGAAAAGGGCTTCCTCCGGCTACCGGCGAGGATGGCCCGCCGCTGCCACCAGACACCATTCTCCTGGAAGGTGACCTTTTCAACATCTTCAACCCTAGGGCCCGCTTTACCTTGCTTGTTGGCGACATCACCACATTCGGTGACTTCACATCGTTCTCCTGGTTATTCAAGTAGAACGCGTGCAATTGCCGGCTCCCAAATCCCGGTGAGGATCGGCAGGCGGTGAAAAATATTTCATAGGCACATTCCCTTACATCATCCTGACTCAGTCTTTCGAGTACCAGAAAAGGCGAGACCAGATCACTGATCTCGTCTTTCCCGGCATACTCGAAACACGGAGGATTACTGTGGTGACATCGGTGACAACAGTTGTAATTGTAATCTTTCCGATGCTGTGCCGTAGAAGAAAGCAAGGGGCCTGAATATGAATCCCGGCGGGTTTGCAGGCCCATAAGGAGAAGATGGGTGATGGGTCACAGGCCTAGCGGTGAATGGTGGCGGCGACCTAAATAATGACTAAATGAATTTTTCAAAAATGGGCAGAGAGAAGGAAGCAACTTTGTTTGTCTTAAATGAGGGGATAAGAGAGAGAGATATGAAGAATTTTAAGGCTATGGTTTACGTACCCTAATGACAACACTTTTCTGCATGGATGGTGCATGAGAGAGGGAAGGAGAGAGATGAGTGATTGTGGCTTTGCCCACGTTGTCATCTGCGAAGAATACGACAAACAAACCAAAGGTGGTGTATTAGCCAAAATTGAAGAAGACTCGTGCGTTTTTCTCGGAAACATTTTGTTTTTACACTACCATGCTTTGTTGCGACATGCAAGTGCTAAATTACAGGGTGGTTTTACCCTTTTTTTTTCTTTTGTGTTTCTGTCACCTTCTCGTTTTTGTTCAGACATAGGTAGTTAGTTTACGTAAAAAATATATTATGAACTAAATATTTTACTTTTATATTTTATTTTCTAACGTGAATAAACTAAGTCAAAGAATAAAAGATAGAAGTAAAAAAAAAATAAGAGTTATATAATATAATTTTCCTTAATTTATTTAAAATTTAGATGAGACTTTAGTTCATAAAACTTTAGTTCATCATGTTATTGGTGAACGAATATATATATA
>Ga0099823_1001108_pt1 | contig 21157 bp, 10 predicted proteins | sample CowpearedBW_FD_76831 | JGI IMG/M metagenome (GOLD analysis project Ga0099823, IMG submission 76831) | Root nodule microbial communities of legume samples collected from California, USA - Cow pea red BW | ecosystem: Host-associated > Plants > Roots > Nodule | place: USA: California | collected...
AGTAACACAATATATTTGGTTAGCTTCATGTATCTTCATTTGAAGTTCAAAGTTGAAAGCATGGGACTTGGTAAAAGAAAAGCTGAATTAGTTGAATACAATACACACTCACAATAGAGAATGACACCATCAATCACTCACTTTGTTATACATCACAATTTTGTGTGTGATTTCTTATGCTTCTCTATTTTGTTCTTTCACTTCTTTTTCATAATTTTTTTCTTTTAGGTGTGTCAATCAACAATTTATTATACAACACTATTTTAATTTGTATAATCTTTTGAGTGTGTTAATCATATTTCACCTACCGAAAGATCTCAATTTGTCGAGAAGCATCGTGGAAAGATGATAACTTAAAATTATAAAACAATTTTTGTGATGATAGCAACCAAGTGTTGTTAACATTTACCTTTTAATTTATAACAATGCACTTATTAATTAAGTTTGTGATAACATTTACCTTTGGTTTGTCAATTAATTTAAATTAAGGAAACACATATATTTTAATAAGTTATAAGAATATATTACCTTTTGAAAGGTAACTTGAAATAGAATTGAATTATATCATATACAACTTTACATTACCGAAATAAAAACAGTAAAATATTACAAAATTACCGATGTACACCTCATCTAATTATAAATAGATAACCATTTAACTCATTTGCACCTCTCATAAGAACTCATCTCAATTACTCCAATTCTTACTCTTTCCACTCTCAATCAATTCCATGACATTCTTTCTTCGGAGTCTTTCCTTCATCTTCCTTCACCTTCCTTCTAAGTATAGCGGTCCGAGAACAATATTCTAGTAGGAATGAATAAGAAAGTGATTGGATGAAACAATTACCTCAACAACCAGCGGTGAATTTTAATCACTACGCTGATTATGTCAGCTTAGGACCTGACAAAGAGAAAGCACTATTTTACTAGTTTTTCGAAGCAGGAGCCAAAGTACAAGAGATTTCTGTGATGGACCATGTTCTACTTCAAAAAAACAATAAAAAATGCTATCTCTTTATTAGATCCTAACTGCACATAACCTGCGTAGTGATTAAAATTCACTGCTTGTTGTTCAGGTAACTATTTCACCCAATCACTTTCTTGTTCATTCTTATCGGAATATTGTTCTTGGACTGCTCTACTTAGAAGAAAGGTGAAAAAAAAGAATCTGAAGAGAGAATGCCATGGAATCGATTGAATAATGCAAGCTTTTATAACCATGTCATACCCGCAATATATATGAAAAATGCATGATCAAAACACTTCCCAGTCAGAGTGATAAATTTTGTAGTGATGGAAGAAATTACATCACCTCTCTCTTACACTAAGAATTTCTCAAAATTATGAGAAATTAAGGAAGGAGAGAAAGGAGGAGGAGATGAGATGTGTTGGTGTGTGAAATGAGGGGGGCATATGGTTTCTTTTATAACCACCCAGCCATGGCCCATGTTCCACCTATGTGGGACATCTTTCTTCATATATTACTCAATTCGAGTGAATGATCGAGTTGAACAACTCGCAGTGAGTGTTTATGTAAGCTTCGTGGCAATGCTCTTTGCGAAGACCAAACCCACTTGCATCACTAGTGATAAATATAGAAAAAATTACCTTTACACTATAATTAATGACATTTTTTTAACAAAATTACCTCTGATCAGCAATTATTGGACCCCACATGTCTTGAATCATGGAATGGAGGTACAAGTTTGTGGAGAACAACTTATTCCAACAACCAATATCAAAAGTCACGGTAGCGGAATAGGAAATTCAACAACAGATTGAGTATAAGTGGTACAACCCCTTCAAAACTCTTGTTCAACTACAAATGGAAACTTGATTAATTTATTGAACTGATAGATTATGTTATTTTTTCTTTCACAATTCAAAGTAGAAAACCATACAATGATACAAGTATAGACCAAACACTAACACAAACACCTTAATTTCTTTTGCTCCATAAGTATTGAAAAAGAAAGAAAGGATAATGGACAAAGTGCGTAGAAGTGGAGTGTCACTGGAGTGAATAAAGTGCGTATAGTGCATAGAAGGCAGTTCATTTCAAACAAAAAAAAAGAGTTATTTTGGTGCCGAGGGAAAGTAGGAATCCATTCTCCTTCTAATTGTTAAAACACCTCCCCTCCATTTCATTCTAATGATATTAACATCAATACCCTTTATCGGCCATCTTTTACATTACCAAACTAATAAAATTCAGAACTTTCTCACATTTCCCTCAAGATGAAAACAATGTATGTCACTTCAGAAATGTGCAATATTCTTTCACATTTTTTAATTTTTCATGTGTTCTGTTACTTTAAATCATTCAAAAGTGGTGGTCCGTGTGACGAATGGACAAACAAATGGAGTGCATTGAGATCAACATTCCAACAAGTACACATGCACAAAATTTGGAACCAAAGAAATTTGGGTTCAAATTCTTGTGTGGGAATTTTGCAAGGAAGACACCGACAGAGAAATATTTGCACTCAAAGTTGGGATAATTGTTCTTCTTGTGTCTTGTTCGTATTATTTGAAGCCTCATATCAAGTCTTCGGCTCCAATATCATATGGACTATTCTCACTGTTATCATTGTCTTCGAGGACACTGTTGGTATGTTCCATTTCATATATATAATATTTTCTTTAAATTATTTAGAATTGAACTTTAAACTTAATTTAATGTTATAAAATTTATTTGTAAGCGATGAATTTTAAACTACAATATCTTGAAAAACGTGATTCTAACTATGATTGCTGAAGTTGAATAATTCATTGTATGACTGAATTTTGATGCTGGTTGTGAATTTGAAAGGAGCAACGTTTAATCGAGGATTTAACCGAGCAGTAGGAACCTTGGTGACTGTAATTTTGGCCCTGGTGGCTGCTGAGACAACACCTGTCGTGTGGTCATGTCGCTGAGCCTATTATCCCTTGCTAGAGCATGCTCATGATCGGTAATTGCAATGAGATGTTATGGTTTTAATTTTTATTAATGTTAAAAAATGTATATAATATATTATTAAATTATAATATGATGGGATTTGCATGTCGACTGTGTTAAGGAAATTAACATAACTTTAAAAATAAGAACAACAATATATAAATAAAATTATTTATATATTTTTTTAAAATTTTAAATTAAAAATAATATTTTAATATGTGAAGCTTAAAAATAATATATACCATATAATTGAAAAAACAATTAGATGAAAGAGGATATACAAGAAACCATGTATCCAACACCAAAATTTTAATAAGTATGAGTCACAATTGTAAAATATTGGTTCAGTTGTCTTAAACGGATAATTTTCATTAACTTCAAATGGAGATAATTTAAAAAAAAAGGTGATTCACATATTCTAAACATCCACAATAAAAAAATAATTATAGGCAACAAAAAAAGCTTGAAAAACAAAGAAGTAAACGAATTTATAGGCAGCAAGTTCCCAAAGTATGATGTAATAGTCTATTCCATTTATAATTTGAAAAACTTGTCTGGCTTGAATATTTTGGAGAACTATACATGATATCAGACTCACTGTATGAAACTCTTGGTATAATTATGTGATAACCTTTTTAACAGTATTTCGATCCTATAAATTGGATTTTTACAAATTTAAAATTTTCTATTTAAATAAAACACTCAAAAACAATTTAAATTTAATATATTTAAACTTTCGAGAAATTATAAAATTGTTATCCAACCCCACTTTAAAAAGATTAAAAAAAACGAAGCGATTATATCAAATAAAAAGTTATTTATTAAAATTTAAAAGTAAAGGATGTTAAAATTATTTAATTTAACCGAGAGGTTGTAAATTAAAAAAAGAATAAAATCGTATAAAAAAATGTTCATCATCTTTATAGATTTATATATTGTTACAGGTTATAGGAAAAAAAAAGTGTTCACCAGCTTTGCCATTATGGGCGGTGGCTGTGGCGGTGGTGATTGTTCGGTGATCTCCTAGCTTTCAAAGGTTTGTTCTTTTATTCTTCTATCTTTGAATAGTAAATACCCACCACCACTTTTTTTCTCGGTTTTACTTCTTGAATAAGGAAAAAATTGAATGGAACTGTTTCCTGGGATATTGGCAATTGCTTAATCATTCCAAATGCAATGCTCACCTAGTTAGCTTCAGTAGTCTTAGTAACCTGAATCGGATAATGCCGTGGTTCTCCGTTCTGTTGAATTTGGGGGAAGAGTGACCAAACTGGGAATTATTACTGTTCGATGAAATTTCTGGTAATGCATTTGGGGTAAAACTGCCGTGATGTGAGCGGAGTGTTTCTTTGCTTCAAAGAGAAATGGTTAGGAAGGAAGCAATGCTGTGTTAATAGGTTTCTGTCTAGGTGTCTGTAGAAATGCCGCACCGAAGCTTTGAAGGTATAATAGTCTGCTTCTTCTTTTTTTGACATTATTTCAGTTTATTTTCTCCGCTTAAGATCTTCGTTCATTTATATTACCCTGATTAGTTTTCAGTGTATGTCACTTTACAACTGATTTTATCTCTTTTTCTGTCTTACGCTTCTTTTCCAGCATCTAAAGTTTGGTGTGCATAAAAATCTTGTTAGGTTTTGAACGCTAGCACCTTTCTCTCCAAATCACTGATGGCCTTTTTATTTCAGAAATTTCAAGAGGTATCTCTTCATTTTTTATGAAATATTACTACTTTTGCTTGACCTTGCCAAATTATTTAAATTATTGTTGTTGTTACTGTTATATAAATATTGAAAAATGAAAAACACTTAAAATTATGTGTTAATCTCACTGCCCTCATGAAAGACTTGCGGTCTTGAATGAAGAGTGACCAAAACTCATTCATAGCAAAATATGTTTTTATGTTATGGTTAACTGTGATATCTTATTATATATGTGGAGCATCATGTGAAACCTATAACAACAATTTTGTTCTTAATTTGTCTCCAGGCTGTGAGAACCCTCACAAAAAATCCCATATTTTCTAGGGATCCTAAACAACTGCAATTTGAAGCGGACATTAACTCCTTGTTTCTTTATACAAGGTTGGTCTTTTCTATTGTCTAAGTTTATTGATTAATTTTAATTGTGAAGATTCATTCATTTGGTTTATATCATGGTAATAGACACTTTTCTCTCTATGTTTTGTATCATGGATGAGCTAATGTATTTTGACAAAATAGACTGTGTTTGTGTCCTAACCTTTTTTAATAATCAAAGGTGGCCGGAGCCAGACAAACAGATTTGTTAACATTCAGTTCGGTTAGTAGTTTGGGTTAAAAATGGTTCTGATGAAGTTGGAAGTGAATGGAGATGTCTTTTGCGACTATCTCTCCAAACACTAGGTTATAATATAGATGCTCTTGCTTTGAGTTTGAAAGCCAATGTCTCTAAACTGGAGCTGTCAAATCCAGCTGTATTCTCTATCATTAGGCTAGCCAATTTGGGACACCTTAAGGTCTTGCTCTGAATTTCTAAGCTTCAATCATTGTATTCAAAGAAGGATCATCAATGCTGCTTCTGATATAGATTATAGACAATCAACTGTCTTTGTTCTGATGAGAAATTCCATTGATATGCATTTGTTTGAATACGAAGATCCATATAACCATTGGGCACCCCTTCAGTTATTGGTGATATTGATTAATAAATATAATAATGATCGACCCTTTTGAGCAATTACTTCTTATCATTATATGATGTTATATAAAAAAAATTGGAATTGGCGTGTAATAAAAGTGATAACCGCGTTTTACATCTGCCTGTGAACAAGATTAGCAAGACTGAAGTCATTGATCCTCATGAAGAGACCTGTAATATTGATGTTATTAAATATAAGGAAACTACAGGAAGACGAGGAAGGGTATGTTGCCTCCAAAGCTTGTTAATAAAACAATAATGAAACGCAAAGAAACATAGGGAAAAAAATGCAGAAGGATTAAGTTAATTTTAACGTTAAGATGTTAAATCTTCAATCGTAAGATCTCATGGACAAAGTATTTTCTATTTCTGGTATTATGGATTCAAATAATTTTATTTCTAATTATTTTCTATCTTGTTTGTATACTATGCGATGTTTTTCCTTTTTAACATTTTGACATATTTTGCTCATGCAAAGACTTAAATATCCAGCTACAAACTGTTGGGGGAGAATGCTAATGAAGCAGATGCGGAAGAGATTATTAAAATGGCTAGTAAAGCCTCTTTTGTCGATCAACAAATGCAAGTACAAGAAAATGTTCACTCTCAAATCAAAGCATTTTGCACATGCATGAATGAAATTCTTGTTTCAAAAGAAAAGATGGTGAATGGCCCCTTAGAATTATCTCAACAAGCAAACACTTCACCTCTCCGTGGTAAGCCTAGTTCTGCTAAAGGTGTGTGTGACCCAACTAATAACATTCCCGGTGATTTGATCTTTGCTTTAAATTTTAATCTTCCCCTTATTTTACCTGTCATTTTGCAGTATTTTTCTCATTGCTCAGTCATTTCCTTCTCCTTTTGATCCATGAAGGCGTAGAGAAAAACCTTTTTGAGTTTTTTAATTCACATTTTTATATTGCTATGAAATCTCTAACCATTGCGTGTTTATCATTTGTTATTAATGTGCGCAGCTTCCTCTAAACAAAGACCATTAAGCCAATCGGAAGTCTCTCAGAAGTTAAAGGATCAACTTGGTTACACACTTAATGTTAAACCTTCTCAAATACCTCACAAGGATTCTGGCAAAGGTCTATTTTTAGATGGTGCAGTTGATGTTGGTGCTGTTCTAGCCTTTTATCCTGGTGTGATCTATTCCCCATCTTACTATAATCAAATTCCTGGATACCTTGATGAGCAGAACTCGTATTTGATAACAAGACATGACGGGACTGTCATTGACGCCCAACCATGGGGTTGTGGCGGTGATGGACCAGAACGATTTGACGGTAGAAAAATGTTAGGAAACAAGCTTGATAATAATGATGATGTAGTTGAGCGTAGAAATCCATTAGCCTTGGCTCATTTTGCTAATCACCCTCCAAAAGGGATGCTTCCTAATGTCATGATCTGCCCTTATGACTTTCCATTGACTGAAAACAGAATGAGGATTTACATACCAAACATATTATTTGGAAATGCAGAAGTAAACCTGAAGAGATTTGGCAGCTCTTGGCTCAAATCTGTAGTTTCAAAAAACAGTGTATCAGATGTTCCTACCCTCAAAGCTGTTGTTCTGGTAGCAACTAGCGCTCTTCAAGATGAAGAACTCCTTTTGAACTACAGATTGAGCAACTCTAAGCAGTGGCCACAATGGTATGCTCCAGCGGATGAAGAAGAGGACATGAATCTCAAAGATGAAAGTAGCCAATGATGAGACAGAACACCTTCTGATGTTGGAGGTTTAGGTTAACTGCCTATCTATTGATCTCAATTAATCTTTATTATACAATGTTAGCATGTTATTTAACTATTAATGAAGGTTGGAAACATTAGATAATCCCCCCACTATATAAGTATTAGAAATATTAATTTTATAGTTTTAAGGGATGAAAAAGAAAAAAAAATGTACTATAGGAAATGTAAAAGTCCTTGGAATTTTTAGAAAATGTAAAATTACTATGACTATTTGTCACTTGTACCACGAACCAGTTTGTTCCAACGTAATCTTTAACTCATTTTTTAATATTAACAAACTTTCTTTTGCAAAGAAAAGTAATTAATTATTATAAAATTTAATTTTTCTTAAAAAATCTTATTATAAATACCTCAAATAGAGTTCAATTATTTTAACCTTTTGATGAATATCATGTACCTTTTCTAGAACTATATTTTAAATTTATTTTTCAATACATATACGTTGACAAGTTTAGATATTTTGTATACTATGATGTTATTGATGGATGCAACCAAATATATATAGGTAAGAAATAGGAACTTTGATTCTTTAGTAGTTTTTTTGTGTTGTCTATATATTGTATCTTCAAAGCATAAATTTTATATTTTAAAGTATATTCAATTTTTTTTAGTATATTAAAATAAATGTATTTAAAAATAGAACGCTAAAATTCAAGTAGAAAATGTAGATATAATAAACAGTGGCGATATAGATATTTAAAAATTAGGTTAATTTTTCTTTCTGAAATATTTTAGAAAATATATTTTGATTTTAAATATATATATATATATATAAACATACTTAATTAAGTTTTAACTTTAACTAAATTTTGATTTTTTTATTAAATTTTATATTTGACTTTGAGTATAATTTTTTTTTTATTTTTAAATTGGATCCCTAAAATTAATTTCAATATCAACTATGGCCATTTTGTTTATTGTCATTGCTTAAGCCTATTGACATAAAATATAAATAATGACATGTTAAATTTTAAACTCTTGTAAAATTTTATATTTTAGTATTTATTAACTTTTTTATAGAATATCCAAAAGTTTAATATTTTATAATAAAAAATTTTATAATAACAATTTAATTATAAATACATAAATTTAGAGAATCTAAAATTTAATCATATCTTTTATTTTTCATCTAAAAACATATAATGCAAAATAATAGTTATTTCAATCGACTTAACAATAAAATTAAACAACAAATATTTCATTAAAAAGTATATAAAAGTAAACAAATCAATAAACAAACTCTTTAATAAACTTTTTAATTAAAAGTAATCAAACTTTAAAAAAATTGAAACTTAATTAAACCAATATAATATAATCAAATTATTTATTAAATTATTCTAATATTTATCTAAAAACCTGTCCCACCTGATTAACCCTAAACCCTAGAATTCCCTGTCTTCTTGACCTCTTGAAGGTTCATACTTCGTTTTGCTTTTCTTCCGCCACTTCACCGGTGTCTTTGCGCACTTTAAGGTATGTTCTTCACAGCTCTAAACACTCTTCTCCATTGTTGCTTACTTTCCAGTTTTCATATGCATTGCCCCAACCTCTACTCTCCTCCATCATTTTAACAAATTCTTGTATCACTAAAACTAATTTCACCGATTGCGAAATTCAATTTTATTATTGTGTGTGAATATTCTTGGAAGAGGTAAAACTCAATTTCTTGTTTTGTTTTTTCTTTAGACGATCTCAAGTTTCTGAGATCCTATCTTCCCAGCTTGCTTGATATTTTTCCTATTCTACTTTGCATTACTAAACAGGTGAAAGATGGAGATAAATTTGGGGAAACTTGCATTTGACGTTGATTTTCATCCGTCAGATAACCTTGTCGCCACGGGTCTAATTAACGGTGACCTTCACCTGTACGTTACTTTGGATTGGAGCTGCAGCTTTCATAGCCAACACCTTTTTTTTTTTTTTAATTATTTATACCTTTTTTGTATTTATGATAATTATTACATTGAATATGTGTGCTGCAGATACCGTTATAGCCCTGATAGTGTCCCTGTGAGGTATAAACTTTGAACCTTATTCTTTTTATACTTGATTGATACTTGTAAACTCGCATACATGCTGACTTTATTTGTTTGCTGTGTGGTGGTTGCTGTTCGGTGATAGTTTCTGCTAATATGTAGTCATCTGTTGCAATTCTTAATATTATTTTATTATTTATTCTTTCAGGCAATTGGAAGTTCATGCACACACAGAGTCTTGCAGGGCTGCTCGATTCATCAATGGTGGACGTGGTAATGCACTTTATTTTCGATATTGTGTATAATTTCTGATGATCTTACTTGCATGCGTTTGAGTTCAAAATATTTATGGTCATGTTTCTCTTTCAGTGCTGTTGACGGGTTCTCCAGATTGCTCTATACTGGCTACGGATGTGGAGACCGGATCCACAATTACCCGTATTGATAATGCTCACGAGTGAGTAGATTTACTGCAATTACAGATTTGTTGTGATTTGGCTTACTGGAGAATCACTAGTATCCTCATTGCTTTAGAGTTTTTATTTGGCTTTTGTTGTGACATAGGGCTGCAGTAAATAGATTGATAAACTTGACCGAGTCAACTGTTGCCTCAGGAGATGATGAGGGTTGTATAAAGGTACATTTTTGTTCTTATTTCAAATTCTCAGAATTTGTATTTTGTTTGAATTCCAGATTATTTTGTGGCATGCATTAATAATATTTTACATAGATATTCAGTCATTTCTATGATAGTGGATGGCAACAATGGATTGATCTCTTGTTTTAAAATTTAACAATCTTCACCCAGCTCTTAAATTGATAAACCATAATTAGTTGGGCTCAACTAATTTAAAAGCCCTATGCTCATAGGAAGCACAGAAATCGACTACTGTTCTAGAGATAGTTGCAATGTTGATCTTGTAGAATTGTGGGAAGGTCAGGCTATTAGTGCTTTCTCAACGTCTTTCATTTATCTCTTCCTTGTCTTAGGTTTGGGATACCAGAGAACGCTCTTGCTGCAATTCTTTTGATGCCCATGAAGATTATATTTCAGACATGACTTTTGCATCTGATGCAATGAAACTGTTGACAACAAGGTAGTAAATTCATGTAGCTCACCTGCCCCAAAATATCAATGGATATAGTCTAAATTCTTATTATCCATAAATTTCCTTTTGTTAGTGGAGACGGGACTCTGTCTGTTTGCAATCTTCGAAGGAATACAGTAAGTTGAATATCTGTGTTTTCTGATTTGTCTTAAAGTATATATTCTCTCTATTTATTTCATGAATTTTAACCACCCTTTCATGATTTATTGAAAGGTGCAAACTCGATCCGAATTTTCTGAAGATGAGTTGCTGTCTGTTGTTTTAATGAAGGTATCAAATTCAAAGCCCATGAATTTGCAGTGAATTCTTATGCTTTTATAGGAGTTTTTTAAATATTTCTGGAAAAGAGTTATTAAAAAAGTATTTTATTGAATACATTTTGTGCTTCTATTCTTGGTCACTAGGAGAATAATTTTGTCTCGCTTCTCAAGGCATTTCTTTTATTTCTATCTTCACTTTTATAATTTGACTAAATATCTGAAGAAATTATTTTTTTAATGAAATTACATACACTTATAATTTTATTACAGCATATCCAATATGCTCTTATTCAATGTATTTCTTTCCGCTGAAAGGTGTACTGTGTTTGACACTGAACCTCTAAAATGATCACATGACTGATGTTTACATTTTTTGGCTGGGGTGACCAGAATGGTAGGAAAGTTGTGTGCGGATCTCAAACTGGAATCATTCTGTTGTATTCATGGGGATGCTTCAAGGATTGTAGGTATATGATGTGGAATGTGTCAGAATTAAATGATGAAAATGTTGTGTTTCTGGAGGAGAGAGGCCGAGAGACATTAATTGGATGTTTTCCTTAGCTTGTATTTCTTGTTTCTTCAACTGATGTTCTAACTAATTGGTTTGAATTCCAGTGATCGATTTACTGATCTCTCTTCAAACTCTATTGATGCAATGTTGAAGGTGAGTCAACAACATAACATCGTTATTTCAGCTTCAGTAGATTTTTCTACCATTTTTAGGTCTTGTAATAATCTTTCCTTGATCATATTCTTAGCTTGATGAAGATAGAATTATTACTGGATCAGAGAATGGGATTATCAAGTGAGTCTTTTTCTGTTGGAGAGCATTATTGTACCTCTTCTGTGAATTGTACTTCAATATTTTATTTCTTTTGTTCTCTGTTTCATTTATATTAATGTTATTTTTTTTTTCCAGCTTGGTCGGGATATTACCCAACAGAGTCATCCAGCCAATAGCTGAACACTCGGAGTATCCTGTTGAGTGTCTTGGTAACATACAGTCTCTTACACATATCCTTTTCTTATTCCTGGCTTCTTATAAGCTTCACCTATAGTTTCTCTGGTCTTGTAGCATTCTCTCATGATAGGAAGTTCCTTGGAAGCATCGCACATGATCAAATGTTAAAGGTACTTCTCTGTTCTGATTCCTTAAACTTTACTGGAATTCTGTCCTCTTTTTCCACTCCAGGCAGTCATTATCGTGATTGTCATAAACCCTTCCTTTGTCATTTTACTCAGGCTTCATAACATTTTTATGAAGAAACATTGCCTAAAATATTAAGTGGCGTCTCAGTGTTTACGATTTTTGAGTAAAATCATTCCACCAGAGTGCTTTAGTCGAATGGTAGATTTTAGCAATAGTTATAGCAGTGTGGATTTAATTGGGATGGTCATTAGCAATTGAAAAGGGGACAATTGATGGTATGCCTTGAGAGAGTTGGCCTAGTTGTAGGGCTTACACTGATGGTCGTATACCGATATTTTTATCAGAAGTTAATTCATCAGAGGGTCAGCAGAGCATTAAAAATGTTCGGATGAGTTTGTAACTATTTGGCTTAAAATATGGCCTGCCAATCTGAGTTATCTTTGTTAAGAATAATGGTGGATGGGTAACTATTAAAAATATGAACAATTGGTTATATGTGTGTCTGTATTTTAGTATAATTGTATAGCTTAGACTAAGAACTTTGTCGTCTGAACGTCCACGATTGTCCTTTTGTGCAGCTATGGGATTTGGATACTATACTCCAAGATACAAAAAACACACAAACAAATGAAACTGGAGCGATTGATAGTGACGATGATGAGATGGAACTAGATAACGATCATTCGAAGTTGAGTAGAGGTAACAGATGATTTACGATGGATGTGAATTTTATAGATATGCACCATTAAAGAGTAAAGTCATGGTATGTTTTTTGGAAAGCTATGTATATGATGTGCTTCAATTTGTGTGGACAACTTTGTTGCAGGGAACAAGAGAAAGAATGCAAATAATGGGCAAGCCCAAGGTGGTTCGAACAACTTCTTTGCCGATTTATAGGAGAGGTTTGAATGCAACTTTGTTCTAAATGTGATGATAAGACCCACAAGAAGATGAACTACCAGAAGTCTCGCAAAAGCAGGAAATGGACACCTCCAATATTGGGCCTGTTATCCAATCAGTAGCTTGGACTGTGTTGTGGTTTCAGGAAATTTAAATTGAAGCATTGAAATTAAAGTTATAAATTTCAATTCAGGAAATAAATCACTTCCTGCGTTGGTTTTTTGAGTTATTAATGCTATCGCCTTAAGTTCAAAGATTAAAGCAAATGAGTGTGTTGTTATATCTAAATGTTAAATAAACTTCTTAAAGCGAATAAATTGTTAATTAAATGATTCTTTTAATAAAGAATCAAAGGAAAAAAAGCAAGCGACCTTATAAAGAATTTGGCGAAAATCATAGTGGCGTGTTGTTACCCAACAATTAAGTTGTAATAGGATTTAGGATTTTCATAGCATTCTAAGTGATAAATTACTCTTAGGTACTTTGTAAAAACTATACACTCCTAACGAATCAAGAAATTTTAAAAGAGACCATTGATTCTTTGACATTCCATTTTCATTTTTACACTCTTTACAATCCTATAAATTAATATTTTATTATAATTTAATATTTTTATCACTGATTTCTTGGCATTTCATTTTTTTCACCTACTCTACAACTTTATAAATCAATATTTGAATATATATATATATATAATATAATATTTTATGAGAAAAAACTGTAGTGATTATTATTTAGGAACAAAGTGAAAATACTTTTTTCTTCTAAAAGGATGTATTATGGGTAATTTTTTACGGTTTTGATAAGATTTTTAGATGGCTTTGGTAAAACATGCCAACTGTGATTCAATAGCGTATTATTTGTTCAATAAAGAAAAGCATTTGGCATTGGAAATCTCCAGCAGCTCTGCTTATGTTATTCGACTTAAAAAAAACAGCTTAACACTAATATATTTTTTTTATATACATACATATATATATATATATATATATATATATATATATATCATTAACAATATTGTCAAGCATTTATATTCAATAATCTTTATATTGTCAACTTTTGTTAATTTATACAAAATATTAATAGTATTTATTACTTTTTATGCCAAAAATTAAATACAACTATGATAAGATCATGCAACAGTTTTAAATAACATTATTTTCATGCTTAATCAAATATTGTTATGGCATGTTGATAACTAATAAAATTGAATTCCATGACGATGAATATATCAGAACTATCTAATAATTCTTGTTTCATAATTATTTGTCATTCTCACTCAAATATTGTTATGGCATGTTGATAACTAATTAAACAAGTTCGCTGCTTAGAACTGAAACATTATTAAGCTATATCGACAGGAATCCATTCACTGTTTTGGAAAATCGTGATCATAAGCCTTAACCAGCTCATAAACAGACACCAAACCAAAAAACAATAAACTATTTAATGGGGGACTTAAGGCCAACTGAACCGGTAGCGAAACAAGGACAAATAATGTTTTTATTTACAACTGAGATCAAAGTTAGGGGACCTGTGATGAGGAAGCTCGAGCAGCACGCCTTTGCAGCGCCTTCAACCTATTTGCTTCCATACGAGCTCTCTGCTCTTCTGTTATCTCGGCTTTGCCCGACTCGCTTGTTCCATTATTTTGGACTTTCTCTGCTTTCCTTTCGGTTGCGTTACTTTCTGAAGCCATGCTGGTGCCCATCACATTGTCCGTCGACTGAGAAGGTTGCTGTAATAAAATAGGAAGGTGATTATGTCGTTAAGGCTTTGACATAAGCTCGTCGTTTACAGCTTCTTTGATAATTTGGTTTGATTGAAAAGATAAATACGAACAGAGGAGAGGGAAATATAAAAAAAAATATAAACTAAACTCTGATTTGTTTTAGGTTTTTACTCCTGCATACCACTGGACAAGGATAACTGAATTCCATTAGCTTTTTTCCCGATAAATCAGATCACTCACAAATTTGTCAGAATCAGTATCCTAGATAATTTCGTATTCCTGATTGATTTAGATAAATACCGTTGATAGGGTTTCTTTCACCAAGCAAAACATTCCAAATTGTTTTCACAGACACATTAAAACAGATTACATGACAAAGAACTAATTTTGTTTAAAGTAAATTAACTTACTTCGGTAGCTTTATCATATATATCATTAAGCATTTCTTCCTGAATGTCAGTAGCATTCAAAGAATCTGCAAACACATCTGTCTCTTGATGAGTTGCACCCCCATCTTCAGCAGATCCAGCAAATCCTAAAGGAAAAAATTAGAAAAATGCATGAGCTTGTAAATAAATACAGCCTAACTAATTAATTTGAGTAAATCATAACAATGTTCCAGTGAATTATATTGAATCAGACAGCTGCCCTGATTGCAATGAGTTATGGAGAAGTTTGTTTCAAAATTAAAGATCGAACCAAGAATTGGTCCATTTTCAACAAGGATCAAATTGTCAATTTGTGCAATTTAACATTTAAGAGATACACATACGCTTGACGAAACGAGGCTTAAAAGAAAGGATTTCTCAGTAAAAGCTATTTCTGAACAATTAAATATAGTTGGTTAAGTCTGTAAGCGGTACTCTTTAACCATACTTCAAACATCGTCAATTATTTGAATTGATAATTGATCCTAGCTGAAAATAACAAGCAAAAAAGTTGTATGTCCTATTAGGTATTGTCCTGTGTAATTAATTTATATTCACACGTCCATTAGAACAGAAGTTAAAGCTTAAAACCAACAAGACTAATCTATGTTGAGACCTTGATAGCAAAAATAAGTTGAAATAAATACCCTGTTCATCAATTGAAATGTCACCCACAACCGGTGGTTCGCGCAGTTTTGTTGGATCTCCACCACTTGCAACTCTTTCTCTCAATTCCATAATGCAATTCTGCTTATAAAACAGGAGAAAAAGTTAACTGATACTCACTAAGAATCCCTTTTTGTGTAGAGTAAAAAACAGGAGGTATTCATGCATCACTCATGCAATGCAAGTACATGTACATGCAAGAGACACGTCCTCTCAACAAATACAAACACTAACAGACTTCATATAAAAGAGACACCAGATGAAATGGAGAAATTCGTATTTTATATCATGTATGCATCAATTGATTTCAAAAACAGGTATTGAATGAAAATCTTATACGGGAATCTGTTCTGGAAACATAGATGTTGTGTTCGTAGATTAAAGAAGTTTCATTCTCTTTGAAAGAAAAATAAACTAACATGTACATATTCAGCAACAAAGAACTACATCCAAGCAACTACCCATGATGATTGTTCCATTTAATATGCATTTTGGTTACCATGGGTCATGGATGTTGGCCACTTCAATCATTATAGGTTATAACAACAATACTTTTCACGTTAGGCTCTTGGATCACTATAGAATTCTTGTTAATACCAAAAGAACTACATCAAAGTATTGTCCGAAAATAACCCAGTGCATCAGAAACTAACTATGCAATACCAACACGACCATTAGGAATAATTTAACAGCCACAATGATTAAATCCATTTTACAAATTGGTAACAAGACGTACGGCAATAGTACAATTCTTAAACTAGTGTCACACACAGACACCTAAAGTTATATTATGACCTATCTAGCACTCTTTATCTTTCTTCATATTGACGCATATTGCATGCCAACATCTATAACTAAACAAATACACGATGATACACAGTTTGAAGAGATGTAATGAGCAGAAACAGTACCTTGACGCGCCTGGTAGCGCCAACTTTCTCCACTTTATGAATAAACTCATTGAAAGAGTAATAAGGAAGCAAGCGAGAGTGCCATTCGGTGTACAACTGAAGCAGATTACCCAAGTCACGAACCTATTAAAAAAAAAGCACACGCATCATAACACAATTCAAAGGAGTGGTCCAAAACGACACGTGAAACAAACACACCAAAAGCAAACCGAGCCAGTTACGACAAGTAAGCACCAATGACCATGCGTAACGTAGAGAGAACAAAATTTTTAGAAAAAAAAAACGCAAACACATACGGTGGCTGAAATTGCACACGGCGCGTGTTGATTCAAGAGAAAATGAAAAAAAGTGAGTGAGATTAATTGAATAAGAAAATGACCTCGTGGCCGCGACCACGGTATTTGAACTGGCGAGGGAAATAGCGAAGGACGTAACCGAGGCCGTCGTCGGAGAGAAGCATCTCCGTTGTTAGTTTGGGCCTTGTACGGGGGAGTTTCTTGGGCTTTTCGGCGGCGGATCTGGGCTTAAAGGAAGAGGAAGAAGGATCCGGAGTGGGATTGGTGGAGGCGCTAGGTTTTGGATTGGAATTGGGAGCAGAGAAAGGACAGTCTCGTGACCAGTGACCTGGTCTGCCGCACTTGTAACAGCCTGTGGCGGTTCCGGTTCCGGTTCCGGTTCCGGTTCCTTTTCCCTCCATTTTTCTCACTTCTCACTCGTCACTCTCCTTGCACAACCCACCATCTATCTGTTATCTGTGGAATTTCGCTCTGTTTTCGCGGGAAATGGCGGGAAAAGCAAAATTCACAGAAACAGTATCAAAATATTCCTGTTTGGTCAAACTGGGCTTTTGGGCCCCCAACATTACATAATTTCTTTTTTTAGAAGCTTTCTTTCTGCACCTCTATAATTTCAAATTGCACTCCTATAATATTATATACCGCATGATACATTTTGAAATATAAATTTATCATAAATTAGGAATGAAATATCACACAAAAAATATTATAATTATTTCATTAATTTTCAGTTATATCATAAAGTTAAATACTTTTAATTAAAATACTTTATTTTATATTTTAAGTATTTCACCATTTGATTTTTTTTCTTTGAACGGATAATAGAGTGTTATTTCCTTAACTTATTTATTTTATCTTCAATCCCCTCGAATTCATCGTTGATGAGCGAGTTAGAAACTAAAAAGCATAATTAATAGTAACATTATTTTATTGACCGCGATATTTAAACATTATTTATCAATAAAATAAATATTTTTAATATATATTCAATTAACAATACTTAAATTTATGCTAACTTAAAATTTAATTGAGACAGATATTTATTCTTATATAAATAAATAGATAAGTAATTATTTCCACCTCATTAAATTGACCTTGCCGTTTTGGGCCGAATCTGTAAATTTCTTTTTTTCAAGTGCCGGCAGAAAATTGGAGTACAATATTCACATTGTATTGTTCCTTTGACTTTTTTGGTTGCAGCCAACTGCATAATACTATGTAGCCGAACACATTTTTACAAGTATGAGTTAAGAATAATGATTAGATGAAAAAAAAAGTAATAAATATATTATGATTAATTTGAAATCATATTTGATGTAAACTTTTTAGACGTGATTATAAAGAAAGTGTGTGGATGAGATGTTTGTTGACAAAATTTTCAAACATTTGAATCCAAAGCAATTGACCATTCGGCAAATAATGTCCCTTCAATACAAAACTTCCCTTCCACTCGATCTCCAAACCTTTGAAAAAATCCACTCCAAACAAAACTTGTCTTTAAGGAGCACAGAATATGTCTAATCTCAGTTCAAAAAACAAAATTAGATTAACTAAAATCTCTTTTAGTTGAACATAAATATTCTTAATAATGTCCATAGCATTTTCACTCTTAAATTATCTTACGAAGACACATCGAAACTAGTAAAAGCAGTGTTGACAAAAAATATATCATGTCTACTTGTTTCATTGTTTAACTCTTGTCAGTATGCGTTTATTGTAAAGTGAATAATAAATAAAAATACAATGTTTGATAAAGAAAAGAAATTAAATTAATGTATGTTATAAAACATTTTTTTTTTCCTTTTGAAAGTTAAGATAAATTTATTATGGTTATTTTTAGGAGAATTGATATTTTGACGAACAAAATTTTATCAAAGTTTGACTAACTATTTTTTTTAAGTAAAAAACGTACTACTTTATTATATCATTTTGATTACAAAATAAAAAATTTATTTATTTAATTCTATTTATAGAAATTTTATTAAGTTTGTCAAAAATAAATTTGTCAACAAATGATTTTCCTTATTTTTATTAGTTTTTATAATTCTTAAACTTAACTATGTAGCAATTTTAATATGAATCTTGTTTAGAACTTTATATTGCTAAATCAAGTGTACTAATATTGGAAATATACATAAAAATCGTCTTTGAGAAGAAATATTTTCAAATAATGTACCAAACATAGAAAAATAGTATGAATAAACAGTAAAAAATTTATGCTTACCTTTAAATTAAAAATTATTTCAGATTCAATTTAAAGCTAATTTTGACTGTCATATGTTTATCAACACGTAATTCATAATAAGACTGTTGTTATCAGAAAATTAAAATATTTATTAATTGTCACACTAAAAATTTCTGCAGGTACCAATTTTAGTTCAGAATAATTTTGGGTATAAAAAACTTATTTACTTCAAATAGTTGCTTCTAATTTTTAATGGGACAAAACAAAGAGAAAAGTAAAACCCCTATTATTTATCAGAATTTGAAAAACTATATTATTTAATATTTATCATATTGAAATAAAGGTTGACTGAGGCATCTAAATGTGGTGGTCCATAAATATTTAATAAGAAAAATCATTATGTCACTCCAACGTGTGGTTTTTGGGTATTATAAGGAAATTTTTGTATCCGAGATAAAGCAACAGTGCCTGCAATTCCTACATCTCACTCTTCTTGTTTTCTCAACTCTCTTCCTTATTTAAACCAAAGCCCGCAACGCCAAACATAGTATCAGTTATGGCTTTGTCTTCACTTATTTCCAATATTCTTCTTCTGCTTCTTCTCTCTTTCACCAAACAAGCTTTATCTGTGTCAAAGCTTTCAGTAACTGATCATAATCATAATTATCTTAGCCGGGAAATTCTGGCAGAACAAGAAGCTGATAGAGTTTATGGATTACCAGGGCAACCACCAGTGAAATTCAAACAATACGCAGGTTATATCACTGTCAATGAAACTCATGGCAGAGCACTGTTTTATTGGTTCTTCGAAGCCACTCACAAACCAGAAGAAAAACCAGTTCTATTGTGGCTCAATGGAGGTACTTACAATCACAAACTCATCTTCACTGTTATCATCTCATTCAACTGCCATAGCTAGCTTCTTCAATACATAACTTGCCTCACGTGAATAATTTAACGAGAATTTTGTTTTTATCGTAACATCACACTCATGTATATATAGGGTAAATATAATATCATATTATGGTAGAATTACTAGCTGAGTTCTGAGTCTATTACCAATTGATCATGTGAATGATCGTGACAAGAAAATGTTTGTATTATTCGTATGTTGTCATATAACAATTCCGTGTCAACTACGGTGTTACTTGTGAGTGTATAAAGCTGGTTAAAGACAAATTCCTCTTTAGGGAAACAAAAGGAAGAAAAGAAAAGAAAACTGCTAAAAACAAATTCTGAAGCAAACATGGGACCTTTCCTTAGTTTCTACGACCTAAATTCAAGAAGCTTCAACAAAACTCTTCTATTATATATATCATAATTCATAACTACGACTCCAGGTCATTCCTTGGCGCAAGTCATGCAGCACTCATTCTTTGAATCCTAAAATAATAACATACAAGTATGCAAACAATCATAGCTTCAAATAGCTTAACTTTAGGAAACAAAACATTGAATATATCATAGGTTTTTCGGTCAATGTAACTTACTATGTATCTGGCCTTTAAGTGTGAGTCTATGTTTTACATTGAATAGAATTAAAAAAGTAAATAACGGTATAAAGATAAAGATCCATAAACTTATTGTTTTAAGGTTTTTGGTTCAGAGTGGTATCAATATGTGATTGGATTCAGGTCTAGTTGGTATTATATCTATCCTCTTACCTGACAAATGGTATTAGAATTGATGGTTAAAACTCAGAGAGTATATTAATTCTTCCTATGACCAGGTCTCGTTAGTATTTTTCGCTGAACAAATCCGTAAGAAACATGTTGCGCCTAATTGATTCATAAGGTTTTAGAAGAGAAAACCAACTTTGCTATCTTTTGATGGTTACACTCATATTTTGTTATCAGTAATTAATGAATTGTTTCTTGCAAAGTCTGAGAATAACACATTTAATTCATAGGTTATGTAATCCTTTTCCAAATTCATTTGCTTAACTAAGATAGCTGCTAAATTATTGAGTTGTGTAAAAAGTATAATTGAATGGAGGAAGCATGCGGTTATTGGAAAGTTGACTATAAAGTCTTCGGTCAGTGGCTTCAACTTGCAGCTGAAACTGCCATAATGAAATTGAACTGAAGTAATGAATATTGCTTTGAACCGAAGTGAGAACCTCACTTTTTCTTGTGTTGATAGGAACGTAAAGGCAAGAAAACTTTA
>Ga0099823_1001110_pt1 | contig 21130 bp, 11 predicted proteins | sample CowpearedBW_FD_76831 | JGI IMG/M metagenome (GOLD analysis project Ga0099823, IMG submission 76831) | Root nodule microbial communities of legume samples collected from California, USA - Cow pea red BW | ecosystem: Host-associated > Plants > Roots > Nodule | place: USA: California | collected...
ATATATATATGTATATATGTATGTATATAGAGAGAGAAAGAGAGATACAAGAAGTGAATGATTTCCACAGCTACCCACCTCATATAGTGGCGCACTCAAAAGTAGAATTTAGACGATTTTGGAAAGTATATGCGACTCCATGATGATGTAGAAAGGAAAATAATGAGTGTTAGCATCTTTATTCTATTAGAAATTAAAATATCGTAAACCACTTATATTTTTTTTAATAATTAATGAAGTAATAAAATATATATTTTGATTAATAATATTATTCACAAATTGGCAATATGAAGACATGACCTTAGTTGGGGTTCGAGTAACATGTAAGAGATAGAAGGATATGAAACACATGCAAGTCTTGAGTTTAAGGAGGGGTTCCAGTTACAACAAATTAATTGAGGTGTTTAAAATAAATAGAGAATAAACAAATAAATTGTTTGCTATGATTAATGTATTGAATGAGACTGAGATTATGTCCCCCACATGTAATGTAACAACTACTTAAATGAGATTACGTTCTTAAACAAGATGCACTAATCAAATATTAGAACATCCTGAATGTAGCTAATTTAGGTCCATTCAATAAGAGTCCACGAGAGTACCATTATTCAAGAGATACAAACGGTTCATAAATTATTGTGTTAAGTTATTAGTTGAAGTGAAGAAGACCCTTTTCGACATCACATTATCATCGAGCTGATACAATAGAAATGGAAGCATTAGCATTAGATGAACTTGTAGAGTTTCCTTCCCGAGTCATGACATTGGTTCCAACAAACACAGGCATAGTTGGTCGCAGGTGGTCCACTGAGTTCTTGGTTTTGAGTAATACTACTACTTCAGACATTGTTGGCCTCGCTGCAGCTGTTGCCTGAGTGCATAATAAAGCAATTTCTATTATTCTCTTCACTTCTTCCGCATCATATTCATCAGCCTCTATGGCCTCTTCCAACAGCTCCAGGTGAGACCCTCTCTCGTACAGTTTCCATGACTGTTGAAAATCAAAGCAATGGTATCATGTCAAGAGAAAAACAATAATTCCTAGTTAACTATAGCAACTTTTGCTTACTCGTTGAAGAAGATATTCACTGGCCTCCTCATCACCCTTCACATCAGTACTCTTTTGACCACTTATGATTTCTAACACTACAATGCCATAGCTGTAGGTATCAGCCTTCTCTGATAATTGGCCATGCATTGCATACTCAGGTGCAGTGTATCCTCTGCAAGTGCATAATACATAAGCTTTTTAATCTCTCTCTTTTTGCAATGACTTGATGCTCGGTTAAATGTAAAGAAATTAAAGTTAACGCATTAGTTTTGCCTTACAATGTTCCTGCAAATTTTGTGCTGAGATGAGAACAATCCTCTGGGAGAAGCCTTGCCAACCCAAAATCAGCAATTTTTGGCTGAAGATCGTCATTTAACAGGATATTAGCAGTCTTGATATCTCTATGTATGATGGACACGTGGAATTCCTCGTGTAGATATGCTAGTCCCTTTGCTGTGCCTAAAACTATATTATACCGTTGTTTCCAATTTAGGAAACCTTTTCTGTTACCTGTTTGTTTCCCAAGTAAGATTGTTGCCAAAATGGGAAAAAAATGAATATATTTGTAAAAGAAAGATTAATTTCTATCAGTGTTTGACTTGAACTATGTACCGAATAAGAATCTGTCAAGGCTGCTATTTGCCATATACTCATAAACCAAGATTCTCTCTTGGCCTTTGCTGCAGCATCCAAGAAGTCTAACGAGATTCCGATGATGAACATTACTTATAAGCTTCACTTCACCTTCAAAATCATCCTTCATCTTGCTTGATTTCCCCAACACTAGTTTTTTTACGGCAACAACTTTTCCATTTTTCAGAGTACCCTGTAAGAAGTAGTTTGTGTGACTGAAAAGGGAAAATAGTAAATGGTTTTTCATGACGATGTTGAAAATACAGCATAAATTTACTTTGTATACAGCACCAAAACCTCCTTCTCCAAGTTTGTTTTCAGCACTGAACTTTTTTGTTGCAGCTTTCAAATCATTATACTTGTAGTTAACTGGACCTTTCAACTCAGTTGCTCCCAATATGTCAGCTGCTAATTAAGAACGCACACCACTTATGATTTTGTAATAAAAACTTTTTGATTTGCTTATTTTGTGCTTATAAATAGAACATTTTATTAAGAGATCTTTCGGAAACAAAAACATATTATCCACACAATAATCAAAAACCAACCATGAAAGAAACTGAAAACAGATTCTGAAGAAGAAAATTTCATTGAAGAAATTCTTTTCGTACTATATATCATTACATTATATATATATTTTTCAATTGAAAAGAACTCAAAATGAAAAGCATGAACTATTAATAACAAGCATTGCATTGAAGACTTTTCATATTTACATACCTCTTTGAACACCCTTTGATTTTCTAAACCATCTCCAAGCAAACAACATAAGGAGCAGAAGAACAGCTCCAATAACAACACCACCTATAATACCCCACTTCTTTGTTGAACCTCCTGCGATGAAGTAAGAAATTTGACATCAGTTCCAAACGAGCTCTGCAGGTACCATAAAAAAATTGAAGGCGAGTTTTTTCATTAGAAACTTTATTTTTGTTATGAAAACGGACAATAACATTCAAAACAAAAACACACATAATTGATACATCAAAAGAAAAAGGGAATTGTTTTCAACTGTACCTTGTTTTAAAAAGGGTGCAATATCAATAGTCTGATTATCTGCAAACAAAGGTGTGGCGGAGTATCTCATAAAACAGCCAGCATCATATGCTGTCCCATCTGTGTTGGGAAGACAACGTTGTAAGTTGTTGTATGCAACTTCTAAGCAGTTCAGACAACTAGTCTTCATGGCAGTTTCAACACACTGTGAAACGGCATAAATTGCACTACCACCAGCAACAGGTGTCTTTGTAGCCGCATAAAAACCCTCAATTTTTGGGGTTGCTCGCAGGAGCTCCATTAACACTTGTTGTCCAGCTACTGTAAAACCAGTGACAGTTGAACTCGTGTTCCCACATGATACACCACCGCCAGGTTCATTGGTTTCATCGTAGAACCTGTCGCTCTCATACCTCATCTCACATTTTCGGAATATCCAACATCAACATCGTAGGTAACATAGATATCATATTGGAAAAAAAAAATAATGTTTATTATAAAAACCTGAGGAAGCAGGAGTCGTATGTGATTCTGGCGCCATTAGCAGCGGAGCAGTTGCGGATTTGGGAGGTGGCAGTGTTGAAGCAAGAAAGACATTGAGTTTTGGAGAGATAGTTTCTGCATTGAAACATAGCATATGTCATCACCTCTCCCCTAGCTTTACCTTCTACGGCGAAGTGCTTGTTCTTATTATCACTGCTAATTTGAGCTCTAAGGCCTTCAAAAGTTTCATTGATATTGGCAAAGAAGCTACGCAAGTTGGATGCGTTGTATGCGCTGCACCCCTTGTTCAGTAGATTTGTCTGTATATTTTCAACTGCACCGTATGCATGAATATTATCAGAGCTCCACCATATCAAGGTTATTATTACCAGTAGCTCAAGTTTCAGCATTTTGTTGAAGCTACAAAACTTGCCTCAGATAACAAAAGAGCCCGAGAGACCAAGCATGATTAATGTTTTTGTTTTTGCTATACGAGGAGGGAGTGGTTCCATCTTCTACATTGCAAAAACATTGAGCAAGGTTTGACTTTTTGATGAAGAATTAATGCTGATTGATGACACTGTAGTGCATGTTGGACTCAGAAAGCGTGATCAACACGTAGACATATATAAGTTGCTCAATTAGAAAATTTGACGTTAACTTTTAATTAAGATGATTAAGTTAAGTTAACCCTCCATTCTTCTCATCACCTCTTACATTATAAATGGCATATTGACAAAAGAATCTAAACAGTTAGAAATATAGATGAAAAAACCTAAGATTGACATTTGTAGAGTTGTAGGACCTCTTGATCTCTTAAGCTAAAGTGAGAAGAGTGTCACATTCATCCCTTGAAACACAAATGGTTCTCAGAATCAGCAAATCTGCAATGTTTCAAACTTGACAGAAGCCAACATATGAAAAATTCTATAAGGAAACAGATGTAATAGTAGTTAAGGTTGTTAAGAAGCTTATTAATTAAGTGATTTATGAAAGTGGATTAGAGTTCAGATTCTTTGTTTTTGAATCTTCAAAGACAGTGATAGATTAATTGGTGGAGTGATTTGTTATGCAGACCAGAAAGCAGGTTGGTGGAGAAAGAGAGGAATTGAAGGGTTATCAATGAATGGAGTTGACCAACGGAAGATGCCCTCAGCCGCCTACTCTACGACAAAGAAGTAACTCAAGCTAAGTAGTGTTCATGGCACAATTTTAAACGAACTAAAATTAAGTGATATATTTTAGGAAAATATTTTTCAAAAGTTAAAATTATTATCAACTATATTTGCAAAAATTATTTTATACAAAATTTGTGTTTAAATTTATGTATGTAAACTATATAATATTACTTAACGAAAAATTTATTTTATTTTTTTCTTATTTTCCCATTCTATAAATATTCGTAGAAATGTTTTCCAATATTATCGTAATCTTTTTCTTCAAGTTTGCCGAGTTAAGACAAAAATGACTATAACTTAAAAAAAGAACGTGTGTTTTGCTTCTTGCACCCCCGTAATATTTTTTGCACCCTTCTTCCAAATTTTTAAAAGTGATGCATATGTTTTTTACTCATTAAATTTAAATAGGAAATTGAAATTTATCTTTGTCCCAAATTTTGATACATTTTATTTTTATACTTTAAAATTGAATAGATATAGTTATTTTAACTAGCAAAAACACAGGTGCTGTCGTGTCTGTGTATTCACTTTTTTTTATGTAACTATATAAATAATATTAATAATTATCAATGACAATTTATGATGGGTATACTACTTAGATTGGTTAACAAATAAAGCAGGAAATTACTAATTCGTAAGATTGTATATCAACTGATATTTAATACATTTGATCAAGATTTGGGGTTAATGAGTTATATGTGATGAGTCAATGGTAGTTGTCTATAAATATACAAACTGTTTTAGTAGGTGTTTATAAATATACATTCGTTAAAAAATTGAAATATATATTTACTACATACATGATGTAGAAAAAAAATTAGTAAATGAAAGTATCGTACATTTACATCCTTAACCATTTTTTAAATTGGGAGGCCAAATAAAGATTGATGTCTAGGACCCGTATACAGCTGCTACTTGAGATGCAGTTGGAAGATTATACTATGGTTGATTCATAGGGCGCTCTTTAATGAGTAAAGAACATATCTGAATATTTGGTTATTGGACAAGTTGTCAAAATACATGCACTCAGCGATGTAATATTTGTTGCAATTTATGAAGTAGAGGATTTTCCAACATTCTATTTTGTAATTTACATTCAGTGTCATAAATGTACAACTACAAAATTGCTAAGTTATAAAAAGAAGATTGAATTGTAATGATAAAATAAAATGATGTTGTGTATAAATGTTGTAAAGTTATAAAATGATTAAAAATTAAAAACATTGTTGTGTAATTAAAAATAAAAAATATTAATTTTGGAAACTTATAAAATCAATAAAAATTAAAAATAGTTATAATGAAAAATATTTATGAAAAAATTTCATGTAAACTTATAAATTAATAAAAATTTAAAAATATTTCGAATGAAAAATATTTATCTTATAAACTGTGAAACTTATAATGAAAAATATCTTTATAGTAAAGTTATTAAATAATTTAAAGTTAAAAACAGTTGTAGTGAAAAATATTTATGTTGTAAACTTATAAATTAATAAAAAATTAAAAATACTAATAATGAAAAATATTTACACTGTAAACTTTAAAAATTAAAAAAATTAAAAAACTTATAATAAAAATTATTTATGTAATAAACTTAAAAAATTATTAAAAAAATAGAAATAGTTATCAAGTAAACTTATAAAATGATTAAAAATAACCTAAAAAAAATTGGAGAACCAAAATAAATCACACATCATAATTAGAAAATAAAAAGATGAATTAAGCCAAAAATTATTAATATTAATCTTGTAAACTTATAAAGTGATTAAAAAATAAAACTACTTATAATGAAAATTATTTATGTTGTAAACTTAAAAAATAATGTAAAATTTAAAAAACTTATACTAAAGAATATTTATGTTGTAAACTTGTAAAATTATTAAAATTTTGAAATACTTATAAGGTAAACCAATAAAATGATTAAAAATTAAAATCATTGACTATAATTAAAAATTATAAATATTAATCTTGTAAATTTATAAAGTGATTAAAACTTAAAAATTTATAATGAAAAATATTTATGTTGTCAACTTAAAAAAGAATGAAAAAATTTAAAAACATATAATGAAAAATATTTATATCGTAAAGTTATAAAATTTATGACGTAAAATTCATAAGTAAAAATTATTTAAAATAAAAAATATTTATCTCGTTGGTTGTGAAGTTATTAAATAATAAAAAGTTAAAAACAGTTATAATGCAAAACAGTTACAAATACCGATAAGGAAAAGTATTTCTGTTGTAAAGTTATAAAATAATTTAAAATAAAAATAAATTTATAATAAGATTTGGTGCACCTGTTGGATTTCTCTTCCAGATTAAATGTTTGAACCGGTGGAAAGGCTTGAAACCATTAAAAGAACACTGTGCGAAGTATGCAAATTGTACATCAATCACTATGCAAATTGCACATTGGCAAGATAATTTCACGAAACGAACAGATGAAATGATGTGGTTGTAAGAAAAATAAACCATAAAATAACGGTTACATATGAAATAATTTTAAAAATAATAAATAATTTATTATATTAAAAAGGATAAAATAGAAATTAAAAAAATGATAAAAAAAAGAAACCTCTTTATTATTATTATAGATTATTATTATAGATACCGATTGTGTTAGTATCGTAATCATTAATTAGTTTTATCGTGCCCTAATAATAATAATAATAATAATAGATAAACAATATGCTGACAAAGTAATGACAATGAATGATTTTGAAATAATATATATAAAATTAAAATTAATTTATAAAGGATTGAGTAAGGCTAGAAAAAAGAAAGTCTAATCTATTTAAAATATAAGTTAAATCTTACTCATACTTATTTATTATTAAGTGGTGTGTTCGGTTTAATACCTTTAAACAATGTTTATTGCAATTGTTGTGGCCATCATAGTCATGACATTGTCATGGAACAATTATTTTGAAATTTTTTAATTTTAGTATAATTATACATTAATTAATTAAGAAACACGAATAAATTTTATTATACCAAATTCGTTTAAGAGATTGCACTGTTTTTTTATTATTCATATCGGGAGACCCTGACTAACGCAATATTCTTGCACCATTTAATAATTTCTACTTTGCTTCCCATGACTGTGGTTTACATTAGTTTGATATTTAAATATTAGTTGTTAATTTATATGATATAAGCGTTGGAATAATACTGTCAAATCTTTATATATGTGACGTTTTATAAAATAATGGTATACTTAAGTTGTTATAGTCACGGTATTGGCCAATAATTTTAAAAATAAAATAATATATTTAAAATCAAGTTGAGTTTTAATGTTTAATTTCTATAAATAATTAGTAGAGTTCATTGTCCAAGTATTATCTTTGCATCATATGTTATTCATCAGTTTTTTTCATGTGAGATGCTGCTTGTTTTATAATCTTAATGATGTATAGTACCAAACCCTAACTAAAAAAAATCGTATTTAGAGGGATTTTTTTGCATGTTACACAATTCAAGTATAAATTCTTAGACCACAAGAATTTGAAATTGAATGATAGATAATCAATTATATAATTAAGAAAAGTAAGACATTTGAATTGTGTGTCAGACAGAAGACTATGTAGTGATTGAGAGGAATGAGTCTGAGATATCGTGGAGGAGTAATAATGATGCTAACAAGGATAATGTGCTTAGAAATTTTTGCTTATGTGAATGGTTTTCTTAGCTTATGTAAAGCTACCCACCTCATAATGGCACACTCACTACAGAACCAAACACTTTGAAATGTACTTTAACCTATCAATGATATCTAATATGAATTTGAATTTTTCAAACACTTGTGGAAGTTTTTGTATACACTGTGAAAATTCTGTCCAGAAAAATACCCAAACTTTCTTACAAGAAAATGCAAAATTAATGGGAGCAAATGACCCTCTTTTCCTAGCCAGTCCAAATCTTCACTAATGTGCTTCACTTCTACAAAGTGGCCAATTCATCAACTTCACATCAATCACTATTTGTAGCACTAAATGAGCAACAATAGTACAAGAATTATGGAAGAAAAATCCCCTTCTTTTCAAATATTATTTCCTTCAGTAACTCAAAACGTTTAATCCCTTAATTCATCGAGCTGAGGGCATAGAAATTGAAGCAGTAGCATTAGATGTGGAGGAACCAGTTGAGGTAGAGGTGTCAGCTGCCCTAGTCCTCAAGTTAGATTCAACAAATACAGGCATAGAAGGCCTAGTTTGCCCTAATGAATTCTTGCTTTTCAGTGAGGCCACTACTTCAGACATTGTTGGCCTTGCACCAGCTGATGCTTGAATGCAAAGCAAAGCAATCTCTATCACTTTCTTCACTTCTTCTGCCTCATACTCTGCAGGATCCAATTTCTTGTCAACCAACTCCAAATGCATGTTTTCCTCATACAGCTTCCATGCCTGTTAAAACAACACCGATTAATCAAAATTCATGTTAACACAACTTTTAAGGTAATATGGTAAAAGAATAAACTTATGTCAGAAGTCTCATGTCACGTCGATTAGAGATAATGTCAATTTACGGTATATAAGTATTTGTAAAACTCATCTTTCACTTTGAGATTGAATTAGACTTAAAGTTTACTTTTTAACATGATATCAGATGCATTGGTTAGAACAACCTCATGTGAAATTGCTTACCCTTTGAAGGAGGAATTCACCATTAGCATCTGCCCTCAGTTCACTATTCTTTTGGCCACTTACGATTTCTAGAAGTACAACACCAAAGCTGTAGGCATCAGCCTTCTCTGATAACTGACCATGGATTGCATACTCTGGTGCTGTGTATCCTCTGACATGTATATAATTTTTATAGCATGAGTAATGGAAGAATGTTTATTCTCACACATACCGTGAAATGGAAACATCAAAGAAACAAACATTTGGTCGGTCTTACAATGTTCCTGCAAATCTTGTGCTGAGATGAGATTGGTCCTCTGGTAGAAGTCTTGCCAACCCAAAATCAGCGATTCTTGGTTGCATTTCATCATCCAAGAGGATATTGCTAGTTTTTATATCCCTATGTATGATGCAAACGTGGAAATCCTCATGCAGATAAGCCAAACCCTTTGCTGTGCCTAAAATTATGTCATATCTTTGTTTCCAACTGAGGGGATCATTTCCTTCACCTGTTTTGAAAATTTTAGCAAACAGATTGAGTAAAGAGGGGAATATGTAGAAAACAGAGATTCACAAAACGATTCAATTAGGAGATTGGTGTGAGTTTTACCGAATAAGAATCTATCCAAGCTTTTATTTGCCATGTATTCATAAACAAGGATTCTTTCTTGGCCTTTGCTGCAACATCCAAGGAGTCGAACTAGATTCCTGTGATGAACATTGCTTATAAGCTTCACTTCACTTTCAAATTGATCATCGACCTTCCCGGATGGTCCTAAAATTAATTTCTTCACTGCAACTATCTTCCCATTTTTCAAAGTGCCCTGTTCCATGAATTGGTGATTTTAGCAACAGTTCTAAAAACTGATTTATCTCTGCCTCCAGAGAGGATAAACTTTGTCTCTTCTTAGTATTACCTTTCTCAGAATGAATCATGCTTGTTTTAAAACATGTGAATCAATAAAAATATATAAATTACCTTGTATACATCTCCAAAACCTCCTTCTCCTAATTTATTTTCATCACTGAAATTTTTTGTTGCAGCCTTCAAATCCTTATACCTGAAGGAAACTGGACCTTTCAAGTCTGTTGCTCCCAATATGTTACCTGACAAAGAAACGAAATTTGGAATATCTCAGTGAATAAATGGATCCAATTATTCATCATAGAAACAAAGAAATTATACACTCCACGTTAACCAAACTTATAAGAAATCATCAATTCAAAGATTGTCCAAATTGTCTTACCTCTTCGAACCTTCTTGGGTTTCTTGTACCATCTAAGCAATGCAACTAGTGCAAGGAGGATTACAATAAGAGCTACACCTCCAACAACCCCACCAATAATAGCCCCCTTTTTGCTTGAACTCCCTGCAAGATAAGAAGACAGTTAAAAAGGTGATACACTTCTTGATAGGTATTTCGATGACTCCAGAGACACAACACTAATAAAACAGGAGTCCAATTCACATATAGATTGAAATCACTTCTGATCCAAAACCTTAAAGACGGTATGAGTTTATAAGTTTATGAATCTTTATCTTTATATCATCAACTTTCTCATACGTCAACTCACACTTGATTTCCAAACACCAGTATCATTCATTAAACCTTGTATATCAAAATCAATGTAAAGAAATTATCCTTTAACTCTACCTTGTTGCAAGAAGGGTGTGATATCAATGGTCTGGTTATCAGAAAAAAAGGCTGTTTCTGAATATCTCATAAAACAGCCAGCATCAAAGGCTCTTCCCTCTGTATTAGGTAAACAAACATGAATGTTGTTGTATCCAACTGAGAGGCAATCCAGACAACCACTCTCTGAGACAGTTTCAGCACATTGTGCAATGGCATAGATTGCAGCACCAGCCACTTGTGTCTTGGTAGCTGCAAAGAAACCTGTGATTTTGGGAGTTGCAATTTGCAGATCCTTCAACACTTGCTGTGCAGTTGTGTTAAAATCAGTGGCTCCAACTGCTGTCTGATTTCCACAAATCATACTGTTCCCAGGCAAAGTTGTCTGGTCTAAGAAGCCAGCACTCTCATACCTTAACAAAACAGTTAAAATATGAAACATCAAAGTTAGTTATGACTCAATCTAACTCATTTTCTTGTCACCATTCTCAATCACTAGTATTTTCTGTTGACGTAATCATAGTTTTCTGTTGGGTTATATATTCTTTCATATGTTTTGGTTATATATGAGTTATCGTGGTTCTATATAGTTATATGACATTAGTCTTACACATATAAGACATTTGACACCATTTTTACCTCAAAATCTTAAGGTAACGGTGTTATAAATCTTTAATCTTATATGTATTTAACTTTATCTATTCTATTTAATGTGAAATTTTTGACTCATACTTGGACTATTCCAAACACTTTCTCGCATTTGGATTATTCCAAACGTTTTCTTAGACAATAAAAAAAAGAAAATTGGAACACTGTTTACACATTCAATGGTAGTACAAAACATGATTTCTTAATAGATTTCTTAAAAGCCTCATCGAGAAAAAGGAATTTCGTAAAAAATCATAATAGATGTTTGTGTTTAAAAACTTAATTGAGATGGAGCACTTTTCAGAATTAGAGAGGGAGTTGGTTTGGTGCCATTAAACATAAAATTAGAGGAAATAAGTGTAATTTCGTCTTAATAAATCACATCGGCAAAAACTTAACTACAATGTTATTAAAAAATAAAAATTAAAGTTTTAAAATACAAAATTAAAGAATTTCTATAAACATAAGATTAATTAAACTTTTATATTTTTAAAGAATTATGTTTAAAAATAAAAAGTAAAATATCATTTTCTTAAAAATATGATTTTTTTTATACTTTATCAGAAAAATTAGAATTTTGCGATAGTATATGTTTATAATATATTTTCAACATAGAACAATTAAATTAAAGATTTTTTTTCTTGTAAAAAATATTTTAGTGTTTATATTCTACAACCTTATTTTTAAAATTTTCGTAATTTTGATATTTAATGTTTAGTTAATAAATTATCTAAAACTTAAAGTGAGTTTAATTTTATTAGAAATATAAGAAAAACAAATATATATTTTTTAAATTGAAGAAAATATAAACGTTAATTAGTATAATTTTAGGAAATAGACAAGTGAAATTTCTTCTAGTAAATAAGAATAGAATCTCATATTTTCAACGTTATGTTATCTATGTTGCACTAGTTTAACAAGTGCACATCACCCTATATTGGTCAACTCATAGGCCAATAGCATTTTAACCAATGAATATACTGTATTCTATTTTATTGTATCGTATTATTTTTATGATTTAGTTTTGAAAAATAGTCATGCTTTAATGAAATTAACCAAAGATCATGCTAGGTCAACTCAATGATCTTGTGACCACTAATTAAACAATAGTAGTATTAAACCCCTAATTAATGGTTCAGATTAGAAGTAATATGCTGGAACAATATAGAAACAACAAATTATGTATTTAGGACAAGTATATAATGCCAAAACATTTAGTTCATTGACTACACTTGATTTATATAAATTATTGATTATATTTTAAAAGAAATTATAAGAGATATAGAAGTGCAAGTTTGACTTTAGAGGTGTCGATTTCATTATATAAATCTTATTCTTAATGTTTTTATCTCCATTTTGTGAAGTATATGCATCATATTATGCTTTATTGAAAATTGTTATTAATATTTCACGAGATTAGAAATGAGAAAAATAATAAGAAAATCTATGTTTGTTTTTCTGTTTACGTGTATATATTAGATGATTAAAGGTAAAAGAAAATAACATGAAAAACAAAAACATGTATACATACAACTGGTTTATGGTAGAGAGAGAAATGGATAAATAAGGGATATATAAGATAAAATAATGACGAAGGAAAGAAAGAAAAATAATATTATATCAATAAATAATATATAATTCGAATAAGATTAACCATTTTCTTGTTGTCAACTTATGCAAGCTAGGGACATAATGGGAATATGGTACTACTGTTAAATCATGTCATCACTCATTATTAATTATTAATAATGTTAAAAAGTCAACTAGCATTTATATTTTATATTTATTTACCCATTGGGAAAACTGTAACTAACACTCTCACATTTTTTTTCTTTCAAGAATAGTTAAATCATATTTATTAAAGTTTTTTATTTTATTAATTAAATTTTGGGAATACATTTTCTAACAAATTTGTTTGAACGCAAATCTCTATTAATGGACAAAATTAACAAAAATGCATTTTTGTATTAGTTGCTTTTATATTAATAAATTTCTCTATCGATTTTACAGTTTTGAATAAATTGCAATTAATAATAAAATGTGTTAAAATAAGCATATAAGAAAAAAGTATTATTGACACTTTAATTACATCCCAAACTATATACAATTATTTGGTAGATATTTTATTTACATTTGGGTGTGAACTCTAATTAAATTCAGACCACATAAACCTTTTTATCTCTTCATCTAGAATGCTGAACCACGACTCATGACTAAACCAATAAAAAATTCTTCACTACTTTAATTAAGGTCTTGTCAAATTATTTTTAAACTTTAGTCTCTTTACATTATTAACACAGTAGAATTAAATCTCCATGCCCCACCTGAATTCACAATTTGATAATTAATGCATGCAAGTTCATACATAACAACATGGATTCAATACCCAAAAAGTCCAACCATTGGAATTCCATCATAGACACGACAACTATGAAATCATTATATTTTCCAAAGAAATATCTATAGAATTTCTTCCACAGTATAATAATAATAAAAAAAAATGTTTTAATACATATATATAGATATAATAAAACAATATTTTTATAGAATAATAAGACTGCGATGAAGAAAGAAATAGTGATGCATATAGGTGGTGAAGGTGTACCTGAGGAAGCAACCGTCATAGATGACACGGGCACCGTTGGCCCCGGCGGAGCAGTTGCGGATTTGGGCGGCGGCGGCGGCGAAGCAGGCGGCGCAGTCGGTGGTAGAGAGGTAGTTTCTACATTGGAACATGGCATAGACAGGGTCTTGTCCTCTAGCTTCTTGAGCCGTGGCAAAGTGCTTGCTTTGGTTGGTAACTTGAACTCTGAGATCATCCAAAGTTGCGTTCAGATTTTGGTTGAAAGTGGACAAATCCGTGGCGTTGTATTGGCTACAACCCTTGTTCAGCAGAAGAATTTGAGGGTCTCCTATGGCACCCTCAAGGCTCCATAATAAGATGAACACAGTTAAGGGTAGGAGAGTACTGAGATGCACTTGCACCACCATGTTCGTCACCGAGGAAAACCAACACCACGACATGAACCCAGATATCATTATCCTTTTATGTATGAATTCAGAATGAAAAGGGTCCATTTCAAGAATAAAAAAGAAAAAGTTCTACGTGTTGATGTTGTTGGTGGGGACAAGACAGCATACACATCGTTGTCAGCGATTGCTGTTTTTTGGTACAGATTAATCGTTTTCTGAATGCCGTTTGCGAGGTTCCGTCTTCAAATACCCAATTAAACATAGTGCTCCCTCCAATGATGTTAAGAAATTCAGAAAATTTATGATATATATATATAATACTGAAAAAACCCATTTGACTTATAATATATGTCTCCGATTTAAGACGATCATAATCTATAAACAATATTTTTAACGATTAAAAATGTTTTTATCTCTTAAATTTCAGTAAATTTTAGAATTAGTCTATTTCAAAACTTTGAACCAATTTAGTTTTTTATCTTTCAAAATACATAAATTTAATCTTTTTAATCAAATTTTGTTAAGTTTAAGTGATGTTTTTCTATGCATTTCAGATTTATATTTGAGTTATTTATATTATTTGACATTTTTTCTTTAATATTAAGTCAAATATTATTATAAAACGTGATTAAAATATTAAATAAATTTAACAAAATTTGATTAAAAGATTAAATCCATGTATTTTAAAATATGAAAAACTAAATTAGTTTAAAATTTTAAAATAAACTAATTTTAAAATTGATCGAAAGTTAAATGAAAAAAACATATTTAACCTTCTTTTTAAATTATTGAGAAATGTTTAGGTTTTGGTTGTTTTATAAAATCAAACTTTATATATGATCAGACTTCGATTGTCTGAAACCGATTCGATCATTTAAAAGATGTCGTTTATTTATAATATTTTATTTAGTTTTGGTTTTGTGTAAAACTTAGTTTATGGGGTTCAATTTTTGTCTAAGGTTAATCAACTAGTTAAAAAAATATTGTTATTTCAATAAAAAATAATTATTAGTGCGACTTAAGTTTTAAAGATACATTTTCTATTTTTTTTATTTTTAAAAATTTGTTTGTGACTTTTTAAAGCATGTTAAAATAAGATGTTAAGTTGTTACAGAAGTTTTCTCCACGTGAGATTTGATAAGATTTAAAAATCCGTTTAGATGTACCCAAATTGATTAGGTGCCTGATCTACAGGACAAAGAATTCCTTTCAGACTTCGAAATATGATTGATTGTTAATTTTAAAGGTAAATAAATATCTGCACACGGCGGCGGGTGTTAATATATGGACTGCCCAGCTGAATCGTCACCTATGACGGTTCTCTTCTTTTTCTTTTACGTATGATTGGATAAAACAATTTAAAAATTTATTTATTTATTTGAAATAATTTTAGGGAAAATAATATGTTTGGATAATAAATTTTAAATTTTAAATTTTAAAAAATATTGTAAATAATTAAAATAGTATAATTTGAATTTTTTACAAAAAGAAGGAAAGAAACTGAATTTTCCTAAATTATGAAATTTTTAATTGGTTAGGACAAAAAAAATCCATAAATTCAAAAACTGAAGTCAAGTTGAGTAAAAGGTCGAGACGAATCGGTTCGGGTTGAAGATTGAACTAAGTCATATCAGGTCGAAGGTTAAGCCAAATGTCGAACCTGTCCAGTCCGGGCCAAAGGTTAAGTTGGGTCAGCCTGGCACGAAGGTTGAGTCAAGTCTATTCGGATTGAAGGTCGAGCAAGTTGATGCTGGTCGGTTTGGGCTGAAGGTTGAGACGAGTTGACCTTGGTCGAAGGTTGAGCTAGATTGGTTTGAACCGAATGTCAATTTGAAAAAGTCAAGTCAATTCAACCCGTGCAAAATGTGTTGGGTCGGTCTAGATTAAAGGTCGAGCTGGGTCAGCCCATGCCAAAGATCGAACATAGTTGGCATGTGTCGAAGGTCGAACCTAGTTAGTATGTGTCAAAGCTTGAACCTAGTTAGTATGTGTCGAAGGTCGAGCTTGATCAGTCTGGTTAATGGTCGAGCCTAGTCAACCTGAGTTGAAGGTCGAGTCGGGTTGAATTTTAGGCAGGGTCAAGCAAGATGAAGGTTAAGTTGAGTTGGCTCAGGCTGAAAGTCGAGATTGGATGGCCTATGTCGAAGGTTAAGCATGGTTGGACAAGGGTGAAGGTCGATCCTTGTTAGCACAGTTTGAAGGTAGAGCCCGGTCAGCCAATACTGAAGGTTGAGTCGAGTTGATCCGAATTGAAGTTTAAGTCGAGTCAGCTCGGATCAAAGGTCGAGTCGAGTTGGTTCGGGTTGGCTCACGTCATAAGTGGAGCCGGGTTGACCCAAACTAAAGGTTGAGTAATGTCAGCGTATACTGAAAGTCAGGTTAAGTCGACCCAAGGATAGCTGAGTTGACTCGTGAGTTGAACCTAGTCGACCCAAGATAAATATTCACAAATTAATTCGAAGTGAAAGTCAAGACAAATCGTCCTAAATTAAATATCGAAATAACTCAATTTGAACTCTAAAATAGATGGAGTTTAACTTAAAATAAATATTAAAATTATTTTATCCAAAAAAATTGAAATCAAAATATTTCAATTATTTTATTCAAACAAAAACAAATTGAAATCAAAATATTTCAATTATTTTATTTAAATAAAGTATATATAAAAATTAAAAACTTAATTGTAAATAATTTAAATATTAAATATTTTAATTTTTTTTAAATGTTGAAATTTCTCATTAAATATAAGGTTGGAGTATAGAGATACTGTTATCGGTGACAAAAAGACATATTATTTAATGTTATTTGCTCATGTGTATGACTAAAAGATAAATCTGTTTACACCATCTTTCTATACAGATAAATTATAGTAATTTTGCATAAATATTAATTTGAATATATTATTTTAATTTTGTAAAATTATTAACTAAGATTCAGCATTATATACACAAAAGATAATTAAATTATTGGAAAAGAAAAATTATAATTTTGTTAGTGAATAGGTATAAGTTCAATGAATACATCTTAATATATAACTTAAAAAAATTATTTATAATAATAATAATAATAATCTAATGTCAGATTAAATCTTAATTTTAATGTTTTAATTCTCAAGTCTATTAATTGATTGACTCAATATTTAATTTTCAAGGTTAATTGATTGATTTAGTGTTTATTTTGGATTATGTTAATTGATTAATTTAATGTCTACTTTGGATTATGTTAATTGATTAAACTTTCAAAAAAAAAAAGTTTGAATTATGTAACTTGAAAATTTAAAATAAAACAGCAACAACTGAATTTTTCTTTTCAAAAAATGAACCTCTATAACAATAACAGTGACGTAATAGGCGGTTAGGTAGTTTCAAGCAGCAACAGTAAGTCGATCTAAAGCACCAGAAACGGAGGAAGGAGCAGCGACAATAATGTAAGAACAAAAAATGATGAAGAAGAGAAAAAATAACATAAAATTATGAATGTAGAGAAGTACATTTTGGTCTCTTAACCACTATGTAGGTGCACATTAAAACTAGGGAAGTGTAGAAAGAAATAGCCTTTTATTCTGTAATTCCAGTTAAAAAAAAAAAAACAATGTCAACCCAACTAAAGTGTGTGAATATTTTTTTTAAGAAAACAACGTAATTACTTTTTGTACCTCTGTAAGTTACTTTATGCACCTTTCATTATATCTTCTTCGAATTGTTATCTGAAATTGGTATTAAAAATAATAATTATCATAATTATAGTAATAATTTTAATTGTGAAAGTAGTATTTCTGTTGGTGAAAATATTTCTTTCTTTAATTATTAATAGGTTACATATAAATTAATAAATTGGTTTCTGAATGTGGTATTGAATTCAATGTCCTAATTATCAGAAAAGTTATTCAACATCCATACCAATCATGTAATATTAAAAATAATTATATATTAATATATATTCCATTACTTGACCCATAAATATTAGATATACGGTTTCATAAATCTGATTAAAAAATATTATCCTGACAACATCTTCTAATTAAATTTAAAATTTTAATAAAAATAATTTGCCACGAGATTTTGTTAATAGTTTATAAACGACCCATGCCTTATATAATTTATACAAGTTATTTATATTATTTCTTTCTTAGAAATGTTAATTATTAAATTCAATTCATGTTTGGCCACTCCCTTTCAGACATGGACGGTTGGTAACAGCCTTCAAACTTCAAGTCAAAAATTGCATTCCCCTCACAAAATATAATGACATAATTATTATTTAAATTTACAAAGTGTGTTAAAACAATATAATTTGTCTTAAAATTAAATTTAAAAAAAAAAAACTGTTCCCACTCCCTAATTTAACTTGATCAAAATTATTAATATTATTTATGTAAGTATAATATAATACAATTACTATTCAAATTATGTTATTATTTTGTTAATTATTTTTTTAAAATATTAAAATTTTCAAATATTAAATAACAAGTCAATTTTTATATAAATTATTATAATTTTTTTTTAAATTACAAACTTAAGAAAAAAATGTTAAAATCTTGAACTAATGAACCTAATTTAATCTAAATCAATTATTAGTGATTTTGATCTAATGAAAAGAAAATAGTTAAAAACTGGCCTAATCTGATTCAAGAATTTTCAATTGGGTTTGGTTATAAGTTCACTACAATTTTTTTTTTTTCTTTTTATGCGTGTTGAAGATGAATGAAACAATCAAGAAAATTACTAATCATAGTTTGAAACTTTCTACAATCTTCCACATCACTAATCATAGTTTAATTTCATTATAATTTCTTTTTTTCATGACGTTACGCAATTAGTGCCTTTCCTTTTTCATTTCCTTTTTGTCCTCAAAATATAAAAAAGTATAATAGAAGATTCATTAAACATGCCTTTAACTCTTATTAACTATGATTAACTGAAAACCCCACAACACAAACATCACCACTAATTTAGAAGATGTGAATTAAGTTGGATGTTTCCTTGTTAGTGAGAAAAAAAAAAACCTAGTAGTGTTTGTCTCCTATCAACGAAACCTTTATCAGAGTGAAAAGATTAGAAAAGTACAAAACTCAATTATTCATGTTAATGTCACACAAACAACATAAAACCAAATAGTTAGAATGCAAAGATCACACTAATTTCTAAGCCAACAAAATCAGCGTATTCATGTCTCACACAGTCACGACAACTTTCTTCCCCGCCATGCTTGGTCTTACAATTTTCACACTTCAAAGGATTCTCAAAGTTCACTGTTTCAGTGCACACTTGGAAGGGATTTTCAACAACTTTAATGCTTTTATATTCTTTTTATTAAAAAATTCTCATAAACATTGCACTATTATATATATGCTTAAAAATGACAGTTGGAAGGGTTTGGTTTGAGTGACCCACAAACAAGACAAAGATCCTACATTTGACTTCTTTTCACCACACTCTCCCTCTTTGTTTTCTTAGGTGAGAAATAAAAGATTACACTACTACAAAATAATCTAATGTTTCTTTTATAGGTTTGTTTATTTCAATTCTTATTTAAATGAAAGGTTAGTTGTTTTGTGCTAGTTTTTTTTTTTTTTTAAATATTCAATGAATCTCAAATAGTTTTTAAGTTTATGTTATAAATTGATGATAACACTATTCAAACCTTAATAATATAATTATCAATGATACATGATGTTATAAATATTTAAGGTAATTGTCATGTATTATTTACACTACAATGTGAATATCATGTGTCATTTAAATTATTAAATTATTACATTATCCTTGTTCGAAATATGTTAACATCAATAAAAAAAAAAGAAACCACATTAATTTTTATCAGTAACAATAAAACTACATTAAAATAAAAGAAATGTGTGATTTAGTTAAATAATTCTGACAAAAATTGAGATGAAAATACTATTAAATTTAGAAAAAATAGTTTTTTTTTTTAAAGTGAATCTTAAGATCATTAATTGTACACAACCAATTTATAAAATAAAGTTATCTTTACTTATATATAAATATAATATATTTAATAAAGAAATGTATATTATTTGAAGTATTTGAACTAGTATATGTTAAAATTAAAAAATGTTGCTTTTTTATTTTAAATTATTAAGTAAGTTAATTTACTTTTAAGTAAGGTACATGATTAAATTAGAGCTAAAAAAATCACACTTTACAATATGTGCACATCATTCATTAACCATGCCAAAGAAAAAGTTAAATAATAATAATATACTCATGCTAAAAATAAAAAATATCCACTTACTTTTGTTGGATATCTCACACTATGTCAACAACTTTTTCTTTAAAAGTTTTTATTAACATTTTGTCATAATGGTGGACTTGTGGTGTTTACATTATAAGATAGTGTAATAATGTTCAACTATTTTTCCAATTGCAATCACTAATGTTCTACCCACCATAAAATCTTATAATCTTATAGAACTATATTTTGTAAATGGTGGAATTCATGGTGTAACTATTATTAATGTTAAACTCTTAATACCATTATTGTCATTGACTTTGTCCAAATTCAAGTTAGTTGATATTTTAAGGCTTGCAAGACAAAATAATACAAATATAGTATCTTTTTATTCTCTTCACACTATATATTCATCATTTATAATCTTTAGTTTTTTATGTGGAATGATTTAGTACATATTTGGCCATACAATCTATTTTTAGGAATGATTATATTTTTCTTAAAAATAAAAAATAATACTTATCAAAATAAGTCAGTTGAAAATCACATTAATACATTATTCATATAGTTCAATATTGTATTGAAATTTTTTTTTAGTCAATATTCAAATATGTTTACATGTGCATGGAATGGAATATATAACTTGTCATGCCTTTATTAGTAAATGAAGAAAGAGCATTATAAGAAGAAGATTTAACATCAATGAACTTTAAAAAAAAT
>Ga0099823_1001111_pt1 | contig 21124 bp, 10 predicted proteins | sample CowpearedBW_FD_76831 | JGI IMG/M metagenome (GOLD analysis project Ga0099823, IMG submission 76831) | Root nodule microbial communities of legume samples collected from California, USA - Cow pea red BW | ecosystem: Host-associated > Plants > Roots > Nodule | place: USA: California | collected...
ATATATATATATATATATATATATATATATATATGAGGGTATTTTTGTGAATTAAAATTTAACGGGTACGGGTATCCACGGGTACGGATACTATGATACCCGTACCCGCCCCATTAACATGCGGGTATTAAAAATACCCGTACCCGCGGGTAGCGGGTATCCATTTTTAATATCTGTTTCCTACCCGTTGCGGGTTTTATCCACGGATACTTGCAAGTACGGATTTTTTTGACATCCCTAACTATCAACAAACCAAATTGATTTCTTGTCTTTAGTGATCAACTACATCATAATATAATAATTTAGGCCCCCTTTATTGTTTTGGGTCCTTAATGGTTAGTAGAAATAACATTCTCAACTTTAAGATTGTAAGAAATATAAACTGCCATTGTTGAATAATCGATTATTTTAAACACCTAATTACAAAAAATACTTAAAATTTCTCTTATGCTTCCTCTTTATCCAGAGTGACTTGACACCCTAAATGCTCTATATCTTTATCTTGAGCTTTCCTTAAGCTTGTATTATTTTTGCTTGAGTATCCATTAAAATCTTTAGCTTTCAAAGAGGTAGTGGTGACATCCTTTTTGCTAACACAAACCTCTAAATGAAGATCACAACGGTCAAACTGAAGAATAATATGTTACTGATCAATTGTCAAAATTTCTACTTAATCCAAAGTTAACGAACCAGGAAACTCAATTTTTCCAAAATTGTACAGACTAGAAGAAAACACACTCGTCTGCATACAAAAAACAATGTAAAAATACATATTTTCATGCACAAAGTATCTGTTCAACATACCAAGCATTCAAAACATGCACAAAAGGAAAACTCTTATACCAATATCCTCATTCTTAGAAAAACCCAAAACGTACAATGCTGCACATATTTAACTTCATGCATGATAACAAAACGTACGAAAAACTTGCATGGTTTATACTCACACTTCACTATAATACTAAGCATTGACCAATTGGCACATAATTCCACCACCAATTACTTCCAATTTCATATTCACAATACCAAAATACCAAATCCTCAAGCATCAATAGTATTACAAATTTTACATACCCAAAATAACCATGACCAGAACCTATTATATACATGAACATGATCAAGGGTTAATCAACTTAACTCCAATGCAAATTCTTCCATCCAAACATTTCCAACATATTTTTCTTCTGTCTAATTAAACATTACACCAAAGGCCAAAAAATCATAATATCAAGCAAATTTCTCTTTCATAAAATGATATTCTAAGGAAAATTTATCTTTCCTATGCATAGATAATTCCACCAAACTAATAAAATCCTAAATTTTTGTTGCATCAATATTTCTGAAAATTTACCATAAACAAAAAGAAATGTAATATGCCTCTAACCCTAACAAATCACGTGAACAACATTGCATCCTTGTCTCGTCATCAACTTATCCATAAAATAAAAGAGACATAAAAAAAATATTATAATCATCCAGAAGATAAATCTTATCATCACAACTTCAACCATTTTACAGAAAAAAAATTGCTTCCCTTACAAATTCCATATTTCCCCTTCAAAATATTTCTATGGGTTTAGCACCTCGTACCTTGAATTTTTGAAACAAGAGTTCTCTTTTCAACTGAAAATTTCCACTACTCCAAAGAAACTCTCATTCTTCCCTTCTTTCCTTTAGCAAAATTTTTCTGATCACTCTCACTTAAACCTACGTTGCATAACCACTCCTCATAGACCCATAAATTAACTTAGCCAAAAAACCTTTTATCTTCCCGAATAACCAACGTTAACTAATTTTGGTTGCACTAAAAAATATTCTTACTAACCTTTCATTTTTCTGCTCCACAAAAAAAAAACTTAAACTTGATATCAATATGAACTTTAAACACCTTAATGAGCAATTATGTTATGTGTCTGTGGCCAGATTCAACGAACCTACCTTCAACTTCTCACCTTCCTATGAGGACCACAAAAATACCAAAAAGAACCAATATTTATGCCTTTTGCTGTAGTCAAGGTTCAAGCACACAACCCCTAAGACTTAAGTAAACATTCCAAACCACACAAACTACCACCTTTATCTTGTTAACTACACACATAACAAAAATTACAATATGTACACAATTAATGCATTCAAAATAAATTATAAAAATTCGTAGACCAAGGATGAAATTCATGCTAATGTCTTCCTATGGGAATGAAAACATGGGTAAGGGGTTTACAAGCCATGAGGCATAATCTAAGCCTTGGCTTGCAAGGATGCAATGCACCTATGATAATGCCTTTGAACTGCCTTTCTCATGTGGGGCCAATAGAATTTCTCTTGAAGAATGTTTTGAGTTTTATCATCTCCAAAATTTCCCATGAGACCTCCATCATGTGACTTCTTAATGAGGAGCTTCCTATGGGAACCTTGAGGCACACACATCCTACCCGCTTTAAACAATTACCCCTTGGACACATAGTAACTCCCTTGAGCCTTCTTTTGACAATTAGAAAAAAATAAAGGAAAAGAAATCATCTTGTTTATACAACTCTCCCATGTGATAAAAACCACAAATTTGTGCACTAAGTTTAGAAAAGAGGTTGCACCTTCTAGAGAGAGCATCAACCACAACATTGGATTTTCCTTTCTTGTATTTGATCACATAAGGAAATTCTTCCAAGTATTTCATCCATTTTTCATGTCTTTTGTTCAACTTGTGTCACCCCTTCAAATACTTAAGTGACTCATGGTCACTATGAATGAAAAACTCTTTGGAAACAAGATAATGCTCCCAAGTTTGAAGGGACCTCACAAGAGCATACAACTTCTTGTCATAGGTAGGGTAGTTAAGAGTGACACCATTGAGTGTTTCGCTAAAATAGGCAATGGGGTGCCCCTCTTATAATAAAACTCCACCTATTCCTACACCACTTGCATCACATTCTATCTCAAAAGTTTTTGAGAAGTTTGGAAGAGCTAGAATGGGTGGATTGGTGAGCTCTTCCTTGAGTCGCTTGAAAGCCAATTCTTGTCTCTCTCTATACAAATTTAACATCCCTTTTCACCAACTCATTAAGTAGTGAAGCTATGCTTGAGAAGTTAGGGACAAATCTCCTATAGTGATGACTAAGGCCCAACCATGCCATCTAGTAAATAAAATTTATCCAAGAAGTGAGAACTTTGATCAAGATTTTAGTATATTAGATTTAATTTTGGGCCATGTATTTAGGCCATGTTTAAATAAATAAGTTGCACCTTAAAAATTGTATCAAGAAAAATTATCTAGCATTTAAATTAGGCTTCAATTGATCCAATTCAAATGCTAGGCTAAGAAAAACATTCTAGAACACCACACATTTAACATATTTAGCTCACGATGCAAAGCATGGTAAATGTGAGGTGTCACATGTCACTTGATCCACTTTTCAAGGCTAGGAAGTTAGAGCACATGAGCTTAAAATTAAATCATGCTTGCCTTCTCTTTAACTTAGATTTGGAGCTACCTTCTACTATAAATGAAGGCCTCCACCCTTTGTATTTGAAACTCTGTAATGTGTAAGGAAATGCTATTGGGATGACTCTACAACTTGTAGTTAAGATTCAATTACTAGAAGCCTTCCTTTGGAACTTCTTCTAGCCTTCCTCCTCTATGATTGGCCTTACCTTCTTAGAGAACAACCTTCATGACTCAATTCCACCACCACCAAAACACCTTTTGTTGCATCTTGCTTTCGCTGAACATCCATGGAGACTCCTTCTTCTAGCCATCTCGCACATGGAGGCTCATCAAGTGGTATCTAGAGCAAGCTTGAACCACACACGTCTCGATTTAAGCTAAGTCTCGGATCCTTGCTGATTTTCGTGTTGTTTCATGACTTTTCTACATTGTATTTACTGTTTCCACTGTTCATATTACCATTACATGATTGTGTGATGATTCATTTTTACTTTCTCCATGAATCATTCAATCAAAATGATCTAGGACTCCATTGCATATTAATTTGTGTGTGCTTTTGATTTTTGTTTAATCAATTTTCATTTTCATTTGGTGAAGTTATTTTGTTTGAGTTTAATTTATATTTAAGAAACCTATACATGTTGTCTTGGTTATGTGCTTCATTCCAATGTCAAAATTCATGAGTTTAACTATTTAAAAAATGATTCAATGGATTGAATTCTTGTACAAATGAAAATTGATGTAAGAATCATTGTTCGTTGTGAAACAATATATTTTTGATGCAATTGTTAGCCATTTTCACCAATTGGCTAAGCTTTTAAGTGTTTTAATATTCTCTATTGAGTTCATGCTTGATATTAGATCATTATCAAGTTCATTAAAATAGTTTTTCCAAGTTGAATACAACAAAATAATTTATCACAAATAGTTTTTTCAATTTTGTTCCAGTAAACTATTTTTTGATTGCACACTTTGTGTGTTTAATTTATCACAATTAGTTGAGAAGTGAAAATCCATATATGTTTTGAACATAATTCGTGTAAGACCTTCATGAAAAATACAACAAAAGAATCAAAGAAAAATGTTAAGAAATGAAAAAAGTGATAAATTTTTAAAGTGAAGGCATCTGTTCACATTTTCTACCTGACAACATTGTGATAAATCATAGAAAAGTGCAATTTAGAAGTTGTTTTAGTCTATCTTCATTTGGCCTCACCAAAAGTGGATTAACTCACTTGTTTTGGATCCAATGTTGAGATTAGAATAAGCTTCCTTACTATTCTTTAATGTTTGCTTTCTATTTTCAATTTGTCAATCTATTCAAGTGCAATTCATTGAATCCACCTTGTGTGTGCTCGCATTTTCAAGTGCCTTTCATTTCTTGTTTGTCAATTTTTTGCTATTCTTTTCGTAATGTCTCATTCGAATTCTTTGAGTTTAAAATTTTTTGTGTTTAAGCCTTTTATTGCTTTATTTCATGGCCATCATTTTGGTGTGCATTGAATTGTGGTTTAGGAAGAACTCCTCCAAGGTAGACCATTGCTAAGAAGTAGCATATCGAAAGGTGAAGGTTCAAGTGAAGCTCCAAGCTAAGGAATTTCTAAAGGAGCATTGCAAGTACCAAATTGAAAAGTTGAGCTTAAACACCAAAGAGAGAAGAGAATTGGTGTAGATGGTGAGTGTGTCTTGCTAGCTAAAGCTACAAGCCTCACCTTAGGTTTCGACTAATTGCATTTTCACTGTGTAGTGGCTTGGTTTAAGATACCAAATTCTGAAACCTTGCCAATTAGATGTCATTTTAGTGCTATAGTTGTTTGTTTTTGCTTTCTTTGAGTCACATATTCTAAGTTTAAGAGCATATATTTTTTGTGAAGGTAGCAAAGCAAGTGCTGAGGTAAACTCTGGTTAAGTAAGACTAGGTACTTAATTAGTCCTTTGTGACTCACCTCTCTTACTTGGGAGTGAAGTCGTGAAAACTAGATATTTTCATTCTAAGAGAACTTTTAAAATTAAAAGATGTCCAAGTGTATCTCCAAACATAGTGAGAATATCTCTAAGGATTCTAAACGTGCTTTGAAAAAATTTCCAAAGAACACAAAGAATTCAAACTATGGATTCAACAAAAGTCTAAAGCTAGAAGGGAAAATAACATAAAAGGAAAGATTCAACTTAACCTTCTACAAGAAGTTAAGGCTCTTCGAGAAGAAAGAGAACCAAAGGTCCAAAGTTATAACCATTTAAGAGGAAGTAGGATTGGTGTGTAACACCCTAGGCGAATATTACTTGACAAAGCAAATTTTATATAAAATATGAAATTTAATAGTGCATAGAGTTCCCAAGCACGAGATAAATTTTAAACTTTATCGCATGAAAATAGAAATACACCTCCAAGGTCTTATTACAATTCATAATTCAAAAATCCAAGTAAAGGAAATATTACAAAATGCTCAAAAATAAGTTATAAGGTAATCCCTAGCTAGTCTGGCTTTGCCACTACGCATCAACATCCTCACCTGGATTCACATATGCTCCCATGTGACAAGTCACACAATAATGGCCAAACACAAACAGAAAGGGTGAGATGAAATAAAGAATCATACATAAATAATGATAATAACACCAATTATCAAATACTTGATCTAGTCCTTGACAATGACTTAAAAAACGTGTTTTTTTTTGTCTCCACACAACACATAGTGGTAGATTTTAATATCTAAATTCAACTGTGTGACTTTTGGCAAGTGAACCAAGTCACTTATAGTAGAGGCAAATAGGTTTTATCGTATCCACAAGGAATTCTAACTGTTTAAATAATTATGAATCTTGCTTTTACAGATTTTGGTAGATACTAGAATAATAGTTATGTAGAAATAAAATAAGATCCTTTTTTATAGATTAAATTAAATGGAGAATAAACTCAAGGTTATGTTATCAGTTATGATCTATGATGGAGTTGAATTATTTCAAAAAGTAACTATGTACCTCTTATTCATGCATGCAAATTTTTGCTATTCTAGTCAACAAAGATATTCTCACTTATCACACAGGTGGTCCAAGTAACCTTACTCAATTCCTTGCATTAAGATTACCTTATCTTTATGATGGTCCAGTCTCAAAGATGTAAGTCCATTCCTGATATTTTCTCCTTGGATGATTCAAATATAACACCTCCATTCATGGAAACTACTTTTGTTGTATGGTGATTCTTATAACCTTCCTTATTGTGTAAGACAAAGCCAAGTCAATCCCTCCCACTTGCCTAAAGCTATAATAACTTCTCAATTCCTTTCAATAAAGTTGCTATATCCATGCATTAATAATTAGAACAGTGGGAACCTGAAATGCAACTCCATTCTTGGTAATTGCTCTTTTGGTTGAGTTGGTTGGTTCAGATATTGAAATCACCTCTCGATCTCATTCAATATATATGATCGAATACAGAGATGTCTATCTAGTAAAATCAATAAGCATTAACTACCTAAAATGGAAAACATAAATATATGAATATAATTGTATAAACGATAAGAGTATACAATGAAATTACTATTTCATTCAATTCCATAAAAAAAAGGCTTAACTACTAGTGATGAGTAATATATTATAATGCAAAACTAGCCAAAACTCACAACATAGTGTTTACAATATGACACTATGTCTAATTTAGCCTTTTACCATTCAATCTTAAGCTATAGCAGACCCAAGTAAAATTTCATATAGGCTAAAGAGGATGTGAAGACCTAGCCTAAGACTCTGTAATTTGTAAATATTAGATTATGGTTTAATTTTGGGCTTTGTATTTTGGGCCTAGTAGTATAGGAGTTTTTTAGGCCATGTAATTAGGCCTTGGTTGGTTTTGGGCTTAGAATCAGTTTTGGGCCTAGGAGAAATTAGGCTTGATAAGAGGAGATACATTTCTAGGGTTTAAAACCTAGTTTGGTGCACTAGCTTGGAGAGCAAGTTAGGGCTACCAGTCTCCTTTTGCGCCTTAGAGCATGTGACTTGCTTATGTGGCAAGTGACACTTTGTGCACACACACTTTTTTGGCTCCAAATACAACATTCTAGACCACTTTTCCCTCCTTTTTTTTAAGCCACCTAACTCTTCTTTTTCTGCTATAAATAGAACCCTTTAGGTCATGTAAAATCGTTCATGAATATTGTAGAGTTATGCTATTACGATGACTTTAAACTGCTCTCCTTTTATGAATCAACCTACCCCTTAGTGGCTTCCTCTAGCTTCCTTCCTTAAGTGTTGGCCTAGCCTCACTTGAGAGCCTCTCCAATTCACCATTACTGAACCATATACTTTTCATTACTCCTCGCTTTTGCAACTTCATTGCATCCATGGCTTTTTCATCTCTCATTCTCTCGGGCTTGTGCATGAAGATTAACTCATCATGAGGTATCATAAGCCTTAGTTGAACACGTTTCAAGAGATAAGTTGATCTTCTTTACTTTTTCAATTTCGTGTTGTCTACTATTTTTTTTTCTTGATTTTTTTAGGTTTTTACCGTTTGAAATGTGTTCTATTGTCTTCTTGTTTGGTTCATTTCTTCTAGTTCATCTTGAATCTTCCATTGTGTGCTTTTAGGTGTTATATGTGTGACTACTAATTGCTTTTATGTTTTATTGAGTCTTCTTTCATTTTTATTTGGTGTAAAAGCTTATATTTTGAGTCATCTTGATTTTATTATATTGACATGTTGGCTAGTAGTCTTTTTTAGTCCTTAAATGTCATAATTTCAAGAGTTGTTTGATTGATTTGTGTTATTTTCTTGTTCTATGTTTATGTGCATGATATGATGCTTGTGGTGCTTTAATTTTTGCTCCTAATCGAATATCTCTTCTCTCTTGGAGCCTTGGAAGTGAACATTGACATCTAGATAACCTTGGTTATCTTAATGTCTAGTGGGAATCTTCCTTGTTGCTTACTTGTTATTCTTCCATTTGACTACTTTTCATTTTCTATTTTGAGTTCTTACTTGTTATTAGACCATTGACCACTTCTTAGACTTAGGTTTCTATTATGTTTGTTACAAGTTCATGATCTCTACTTTGCTTCTTTAGGTTTCTTTCCAATTTCAAATGCTTCTTATTTTCTTTTTCAAGTAAAGTAATAAAATGTTGAATAGGTAGAAGTATTGGTTCCGATTTGGTGCTAAAAAATTGTTAAAAGAAAGTGTAGAAAAAAGAAGAAAGATAGGAAAAAATTTGACAATAAAACCAGAAGATAGGAAAAATTGATCAAAAGTTGTGCATCATGACCACTATTACTACTACTTGAATTGGTGTGTTTATTTGTTTGAATTTTAAGCATCTTCTTCATGCAATTTAAGCCTTCACATGTCTCAGCTTTGAGCTTTTTAAGTGCCCTATTGCACAAAAAGCATTTGGCCATTGTGATACAAGAAGCATTGTTTAAATTCTAGTTGCTTTTTGGTTTTTGAAATCTATTCTAAGGCCATTCTTTTGGTGTTCTTTAATAGTGCACTTAACCTTTATTTTCTAGCCTTATTTTTTTGCTTGTTTCAATTCGACATTCTTTATATCTCGTCACATAATTTCATTCCTTTGAGATTATCCTTCATTCAATTTAAGCCTTTCTTATTTTATTTCCTTTGGCTTCTTTTGGTTTTGGTGAAACATCTTTGTGTAAGAATCTCTTTTGAGGTGAACCAATATCATGAGGTGGCATCTTAAGGTGTGGAAGCCAAAGTGGAACCCCAAGCTTCAAGGAAAGTTCACAAAGGAAAAGAAAAACAAACACTTGAAAGAGCTAAAAAAAGGAAGAGTAGAGCGAATACACTTGAACAGAAAAGAAACTATGTGATTATATTGGCTTTGAGTTGTAATTTGTTCTTTTTTTATTTGTTACATGGCCTAATAAAGTGTCTTTGGGGAGCCTTATATGTTCTCCCATATCTTAATTAGAACCTTTTTCATATAGTAAAAACGTTTATAGACGGTGAGTGTGTCTTGCAACAACAAGCCTCACCATTAGGGCTGCTTAGCTTAGACTTTAAGTTCTTATTTTGTAAGTGCTTTAGTAGCTTAGTATGTGTCTTAATCTTTCACTTCATTTTACGTAAGAAGTTTTATGCAAGAGTCTTTGAGTTCCTTTGACTAGAAAAGACTTAGTACATAAGCAATCAAAGTGATTCACCTCTCTTTCCTAGAACAAAACTCAATAAGCTTGCAATCTACTTGCTCTTTCTAATTTCTTAGAAAGACCTTAGTTTTTAAAACATAAACAATCAAAAAGAGTTTAATAATTTCTAAGGCTATGCATACTTAAAAACTTAGAAACATGAAAACTCTACTCTAAATGCTTATGTGAATGATGTGATATGATTGATTTACTGAGACTAGCACATGACTACTGAATCATACAAATGTTAAAATTCAATGGATAATCATAAACCAGCCAATTGTTTGATAAAAGTCCATAGACTCACTATGCGCTCAAGGTATTTAATGAAATCATGATAAACATGAGACAAGCTATTTACAATGCAATGGAATGGAACGTGTTATAATTGACTAAAACTACAAATATGCATATTTAACACTTAAGACAACCTAGGGAAACATGAAAACGCAATCAAAACCAGTAACTCATAAATTCTAACAAACCAGAGTTCATGTGAGCTCGAAGGTGTAGGACATGAGTCACAATAGACATAGAGTAATGCAATGCATGAAATAATGGTGCAGAATGATTCGTGTGGAGATGAATAAAATGTAGGAACAAGAACAGAAGCAAATGATGCAGTAGAAACGAAGATCCCAAAATTCGAACCCTAATTTCTACTGAAGAACACAACCATAGTTGTTTTAACTGCCACTCGCGCCTATTTTTCTTGTGATTTTTAGACCAAAATTTGTGATTCAACTTGTTCACACCACTAAATCAAACAAAAATGAAACATTCATAACTGGAAAAAACATACAATTCATACACACAAACAAAAATCACAAAGGAACAGGCTTAAGAACAGTTAAACTCGAGGTTGTCACCAAGTCCACTTCCAATTACCAGGTTTAACGTAGAAACCTTGGTATTTTGTGGTCTTTTGGACACATAAGGTTCTTTGAATGAATCCATAACCAAAAGCCTAGAAAATTATCGAAGGAAACTGGATCAAACTCAAATTGAAGATGAACTGATGAAGGCTTGATCCCTACCAAGGATGATGACCCATGGCACATGCTTAGAAGAAAGGGAGTTCCTTGATCCCTTCCTTTGCTTTTATTTTTCCTTAGTTTGAATTTCATGAAGTTGGCTTGGTTGACTATTTTAGGTTGCCTTGTTAACCTTGACCTTAGGTTGACTTGTGGACTCAAAATGTAGCTTAACCTAAGCCAACATGCTAATTCCTTTTTACTTGTTTTGTAGGTTGATTAGGAGGTGATGCAAGAGAGGATAAGTGGCACATTTAGATGGCTTTTGGAGAGAACATGTGGAGGAAAGAGAAGGAGCAAAGCTTTCTAGCAATATCTACAAAGAATGACCACCTGCCTTAGCCATCAAAAAGTCAAGAAACATTAGAAGAAGCATCCACCTTGCCTTGGCCAAGAAGGCTTCTAGAATGTGTCCATGTGCTCCTTTGTTGACCTACTTTCTAGACTCGAGGTTTTGTTATTTGCATTGTAATCCTTTTTAGAACTTTGTGCTTTTGCTAAGATTCTTGTAGGGACTTATATTTAAGGGGACCTCTAAGACTTGTAAAAGGGGTTGATCATTTTGGAGAAATTATACATCTTTGTGTTTCAACCATTTTTTGAGAGCTTTCCTCCTTAGGAAGTAAATACCTTTCAAGCTTTATCTTGCTTAAGCAAGTGGCGACACACACAACTAATCTTTAAAGAAGTCAATGGCTTTGCCTCTCCTCTAAAGTGGTGTGCTCCTCACTATCTTTTCCATTCCTTTTGCTTCCCATTTTTATGTTTCTTTGACTTATTTTGGTTCGGTTTTTATCCTTTTAAATGTGTTTCATTTTTCTTCCTTGTTGAATCAATCCATTCTTCTTTTCTCTACAACAATGTGAAAGAAACCTTCACATCTAGATAACTTTTTTATCTTAATGTCCAGTGGCGATTTCACATGGCTTTCTTAATCAATCATCAGCATATTCATGAATCGTAAAAGGAACAAGATAATCCTACATCATTAACTTAGGCTAAAATGGTGGAAAACATAATGTAAGCATAAAAAATAACAACAAAGGTCTAGAGTACAAAGCAATGAAATTAAACGGTGGAAAATGAAAGAAAAGCACGAATCGAATAGAATATACCAAATGAAAATACAACTCCTTGAAGAACTTGAACCTATCTCACATGGTCCTTGAACTCCAAGCTAAAAGACGAGAGAAAAGTCGAGAAAAAGAAAAATTGAATCTGGAAATTCTGTTTGTGATCTGTGCATCTCTTTTTTCCTTATTCAGGTTCTACTTTGTATACCTACTAACTACCACTAGTTAACAAACTCGACTCCTAACTCCAAAAACACTTAAACCCCCGTTCCTCTTAACTAATTAAGCCATACTATAATTTAACTAGGCTGCAATCCAACTTTGGTCCAATTGACATGATTCAGGCCACTCCATGTGTTTTGAAGCTGCTCATAAAGTCACAAAAAGCACATCCAATGGTCTCCCAAAGGTTTGTCACCATTTTGAACTCAAAATGTAAAAGTCAATTCTTAGTCAAGGCTTGAATCTAGTTTTTAGGTCTGTTCTTGTTATGAACTATGCTTGCTCTCTCTCCAGCCTGTCTTGAATCATTTCCTCACATGTAGAAACTTGTTCTAAAGTCACACAACTCGAGTTACTATATTAGTTTTCTAAAAAGACCACCTAACTATGTTAACCCAACTAAGCTAATTAGCTTAACAAGTGCAAAATGAAATTATCCATTAAGTCAGCTTCTAGCACACTTTCTAGGGCTCTTTAACTTCCAACAACTATATCCTGACATTCCAATTAGCTTCCTAAAATGATTCAAGGATAGAACTTGATTTCAAAGAAAGGTCAACCTAAAAGTCAAAATTTTTGATTTAAGCCAAAACTATTGCAGAATTTCTTTGTAGCTGTTGGTTTCTCCTTTCTTTGTTCTTGATCAAACCTTAAGTTACATCTTGTAGCTACCCTTGGTTTCCTTTCACTACACCACTTCATGTAGCAGAAACTAGTTATGTAAACTAATGAAAAACATATAAACCAAGCTAAAAAACTAGATTGTTTCCTAATGAACTACCAACCTATTATTATAAATGATAGGAAGGAAAAACTACGATGTTAAGGCTAGAAGATAGTTGAAAAATCTAAAAATATGTTTAAAAATAGCCTATTAACATGAATTCTATAAGAGGTAAAATCACTAAAAGAGAGGAATCTAACCTAGAATGAATTATTTAGCTCTATTATTATGCTAAGAAAGACAGAATTAGCTACTTAAAACATGACAAAATAAGTACTTATAAATGAGAAAATTCAAAATAAGCTCAAGAGTATTAGTAACTATAGTAGGGGGTCTAGGAGTAATGATACTATCTTTGAAGAAGATGAAGGGTTAAGATTAGGAGACTACTATCAACAACCTTCTCACATTAGAAGACAAAGAAGAGACCATACCGCTAGAGAGATTAGAGTTGACCTACCATATTTTCAAGGAAAGGATGATGTGGAAGCTTGTTTGGATTGGGAAGAAATTGTAATGAACAAATATAAGGAAGAAATTGGTCATTATATCAACACATTATGGGAATCAAATCATACCAAATCATACCACATTATCAAACAAGATCGGTAATATTGATTCTAACCATTAATAAATCAGAGCACAAAATCAATCCCAATTAGTAATATTGATTATAACCATTTGAAGAAATATTTCTTCTAATTATTAGAACCATATCACTAATTTCTCTTTCAAGAACAAAGGATAGAAAGTATGTTGAGTTGTTGGGCTCATAAAAAGGAGTGCGATAATTAATAACAATTAGGCTATTCCTTCTTTTTTCCTTTTTTTTTCTTTTTTCCATCTCTTTTTTTTTCTTTTTTCTAAGATTAAAGTTTGAAAATCTTTGAAGAAAATAATGTTTCACATTTTTTTATATATTTTTTTAATAAATTTATTCATCTGGACGAAATTGGGTGTTGACAAGTGCAAATGTGCATTAAGGTAGAACAACAAAATTTAAGAAAATCTTTTTCAAGAAGAAATGAAGCTCAACCTAATTCTTATGTGAATAAAGATTTTAAAAGAGAGGAAAAGAAAGAAGAACCACCTAGGAACTTAGCTAAGGCAAAGGAAAAATAGGGAATAGAATCATCACACACTAGCACTAGTAAAATAAAATGCTTTAAATGTCTTGGAATAGGTCATATAGTATCTCAATGCCCAACAAAAAACGACCATGATTCTTAGGGGTGTTGACAAGTATAGCACCCAAGATGAAAGTGAGGGTTCTAATGGATCAAAAAATAAAGATGCTTACCCTTATGATAGGGACCTTCTTATGGTGAGAAGGATTCTCAAATATTAAATTAGTCCACAAGCACTAACACAAAGAGAGAATATTTTTCACACAAGTTGAAAAGTTTTACAAGTACTTGTTCTCTTATTGTGGATAGTGGATTTTTTTATAACTATTACATTACTTGGTTGGTTGATAAACTGGCATTAATTGTCTTACCTCATCCAAAACCTTAAAAACTTCATTGGCTTAATGAAAATGGAGATTTTACAGTGAGTCAACATGTGAAGGTCAAGCTTTCCATAAGGAAATATGAAGATAATGTGTTATGTGATGTAGTAGCTATCGAAGCTTGTTACATCTTATTGGGGAGATCTTGGCAATTTAATAAGAAAACCATGTACAATGGGCTCACCAACAAGATTACCTTTACTCACAAGGAGAATAAATTTTCATTTCATCCTCTTTTACTATCTCAAGTTGTAGAATATCAAGTTCAAATGAGGAATAAGAGAAATGAAGAAAAAAAAGGGTCCAATCTAGAAAATAAAAATGAATGAGGTGGGAGAGATTGGTGTTCATTCTCCCAAGGTCATTCAACATGAGAACATTTTGACAAAAAAATATCTTTAAAAAGAGTTCTCCATGTTCAACAACCTTCATACCTCTTATTGTGTAAAAGAACACCCACATGCACTCCCACATCTCCTTAGCGTAAGAGTGTACCTCCTAACACAAAAAATCTTTTGAAAGAATTTGGTGATATATTTGATATATGCTTTGATGGTAAAGGAGTTACAGCTAATTGAACAGCTACGAGATATCAACTTGGGGATACAATTGAGCAAGAATCATATTTGGTGTAATCGTTTGATGATTAACAATGATTTCTTGGAAAAGATTAAGGTAGAATAGTTGGGGGACTCTAGATTGCAACATATAATTGAGTCGTTGGGAATGGAACAGGTTAAGCACTTTATATTGGGAGTAGAATGAAGCAGGATACGGCTGAGGTTGTATCTTCGTGCTTAGTTTGTTAGAAAGCCAAGATTGAACACCAGAGACCCGAAGGTATGTTATAGTAGTTGGACATTCCTTAGTGGAAGTATTACAACATCTCTATGGATTTCGTAACACATCTATCAAGATCGGTCAGAGGTTATGACTTGATTTGGGTAATTATTGATAGGCCCATTTCATGCCAATCAATCAAAAGTGGTCGATGGATAAATTGGTAGAGTTATACATCAGGGAGATTGTCATATTGCATGGGGTGCCAGCTAGTATTGTTTCAGATTGTGATTCAAGATTTACGTCGAGGTTTTGGCCGACGTTGCAAGAAGCTTTAAGTACATAATTAAGGATGAGTTTGGCATATCATCCTCAAACGGGTGGACAGTTTGAAAGGACTATTCATTCTTTGAAGGATTTGTTGAGGACATGTGTACTAGATCATCTGGGTGGTTAGAGTGAGATCTTACATTGGTGGAATTTACTTACAATAATAGCTAACATTCAAGTATTGGAATGGCACCATATGACGCTTTGTATGGAAGAAGATGCATAAAACCTTTATGTTGGTATCAGGACGAAGAAAAAAATTATTGTAGGTCATGAGTTGATGCAGCAAACTACGAAAAAAGTTAAATTGATTCAAGATTGGATGTGAGCAACTCAAAGTAGACAGAAGTTGTATGCTGACAAGAGAAGAAGACCGCTTCAGTTTGAAGTGGAAGATCATGTATTTCTTTGGGTAACTCCGACAACTAGAGTTGGGAGAGCTATTAGATAAAAAAAGTTGAATTTACAAGAAGAATTAGTCCAGTAGAGTATGAGATTGTGTTATCATCATAGTTGGCAAATTTACATAATGTGTTTCATGTGTCACAGTTGAGAAAGTATATTCCTAATCCTACACATGTGCTTGAAGAGGATAAGGCTCAAGTTAGAGAAGATTTAGCTTTGGATGTTGGTCCGGTGCGAGTGTTGGATTTTAAAGTTAAGAAACTGCAAGGAAAGAATATAAGAACTACGAAAGTTCTTTGGGACGGAGGAATGCAAGCAGCAAATTGGGAGTTGAAAGAACACATGAAGAAGTTATATCCATATATGTTTCCTGGTAAGTACAATTTTTTAGGACGAAAATTTTTCTGGTTGGGAAGAATGTAAGACCCGAGAAAAAATAATTAATATTACAAGGTGTAAGTTAGATGTGAATAGTATTATTTAAATTTATTAAATAATAATTTATACAAAAAGTGAATAGTAGCATAGTTAGTTAGATCTTTTGTTGTGGTTTAAGGTTGAAGGTCATGTGTTTGATTCTTTCCATGTGCATTTGATGTGTTTCTTTTGTTTCTTGTTCTATATTATTTTTGGTGGGTGTATAATGTGTATGACAAGATAAGTGTGATAGTTTGTTGGTTTGGAGTGTTTGTTTGGAACTTAGTGTGGTGAGTTTGAACCTTGGCTAGAACAAAAGTATATTAGTTTTCTTTTTTAGTCTTTTTATGGTATTCTTACGAAGGTGAAGAGTTGAAGGAAAATTCATTGTTTTTGGTCACATGCACAAAAAATAATTAGTTGTTAATTGGACATTAAGGTGGTTTTAGGGGCAAAATTAGGATAAGCAGCAAAAAATGTTAATTTGGAAAAGGTAAGGGGAAAAGCAAAATGTTGAGTCAGATTTTTTTTAGGGCGGCCAAAATTAGTTTTAGCATTGTTTAAGGGAAACAAAGTTTTATTTTCCTAAGTTAAAATTTGTCTTGATATGGGAGGAGAGGTGAGGCAATGTGGAATTTGTGTGAGAGAGTGATCAAAAGTTTTGGCTAGGACAAGAAGAGCAAAGGCAGGATGGTCTTATTTTAGGAATTCCAGGTAAGGGGAGTTATCCAATTGATTATTATGTGATTATGTGTGGATGAATGTTTGAATTTTGGATTATCAAATGATAAAATGTGGTTTTATTGGAGAATTTTAATTTTAGTAGATGAATCTATGGTGGCATAACGCAATACATTCTTCTTTGGGTTAAGTTCTTGGTGTAAAGGGAGTTATCCTTTTCCCCTTTTTTTTTCTATGTGATGTGATGCAAAGAAAAGTTGTTATTCCTTTCTTTTTTAGAATGGTCAAATTCAATGTCTTGGTGGTAATTCTAAGAAGAAAATTTTGTTTATGGATGAATTCAAGGTGGAATGGTGATATCTATCTTTCATCTTGTAATCATGTGCTATTGTGGTTGAGTCAATGGTGGTAATTGGATATTGGAATAGTAATTTGTGGTTGAGTAAGAATACAACTAGATACTGCAGTTTTTTCTCTTCTAGGGTTGTATCTATGGTGATTTTGTGAAGTGCAAGCCAAATTGAAGTAAGTTGGTTGGAAATAATTTAGTTTTGTTAGGTTGAATTTATCGTTAACAAAAGAGTTGTTTAGCTTTGTTCTTTGGTGTTGAGGCGATTTTTCTGTTGGAAATATAAACATTGGTCTATGGGCACATAGATAATAATTATTTTATGTTAATGAGAAAATTTGGGATTGGTGATGATGTTCATATCTAAAGTAATGTTGTTGCGGTTTTGGAAAAATGATTATGTTTGGATTATGAGGTTGGAAGTTGTCAGATGAGTGCATACTACTTGCCCTCATTTGATCTTTAATTCTGAATTTTTAATTGAATTTTAGTGCTTAAGATATTGATTTAATCGAGATTTGTGATAATTAGGATTATTGAGTTTGTAAAATAAAAATGACATAAAAAATTATTTTGGTTGCATAAATTTTCTATGGATATTCTAACATTTGTTCATGCAGTTGAAATTAGGATTAAGCTCATTTAAGGTGTGAAAATAAATTGATTAAAGTTATAGAGCACATTCAAATAAGGCTAAAATCAACAAGTTCCGAAAATTCTATTTTCCACCTCTTACATTACTTATACACTCCCATTTTTCAAATTGACCATACAAAACCTATTTTTGCACTCTTATTTCTACTAACTTTCACCCCTCCTACCAATGAGAAGATGATATTTTGTTACATAATTTTATTAAGTTAAATTAATTTCAATGGGTTTTTGTGTTAAATTCACGTTTGTATGTTTTATTGTGGATGATTTTATGATTGAATGTCAATGATCAATGGGATGATATCATAAGAGCATGGGTGTGTTGCACAGATTGGTAATTCCTATGGAAAAGATTGTGTTGATGTTTTAGTTCAAGAGTAAATGTAGTTTTTTTTTTTAATTAAGGGTGAATTTTGGTGGCATGAATTAAAAGATGAGGAAGTTATGTTAAGTGGCAACTATTAAGTAGGTATTGTGGCATGGCTTATGAACATGAGCTAAATGGGATTCTGATGTGTGGATGAGTAATGAAGTCAAACGAGTGATGCGAAATAGTCACAAACTGATGCAAATACAAACTTAATCTATCAATTTAATCTAAAATTAAAGAAATCAAAAATCCCTAATTATGAACCCTAATTAACAAGAAAATAACAAAGTATATGAATCTCAACAATTGATCGGTCAAACTTGCTTTAAATGAATCTTAGAGGATAATGCAAGCATAGAAACATAGTAGCAAAACAATTACACATCTAAAACATAAATTCAAATATAGAAATCGAAACTCATAAATGGAACAATGCTTTGACAAAACAAGTTCAATCAAAAATCAAAATCGTTTTAAATTTTGAATTCAACCTTGCCTCAACTATTCAAGAGTCACTTTGTACATCTTGAATGATATTGCGACTACTATGTGCTCTCTAATTCATAATATTGACTATGCATATAATGTGAATTAGTTTTTTTTTGTAAGAACAAGGATGAGTTTAGAATTAAAAATGAAAAGAAAATATGACTATTAAGAAAGAATGGATCAGAATCGAATGAAATAGTGAATTAAATGTATCAATCGATAAAAATGAACAAGAATCTCATTAAAGATGGAAGCACATCACAAAGTGTACAAATAGATATTTAATTCATGTCCTAGTACTAGCTATATAGATCGTAGATCACAAACTCAACTCAAAAGTTATAAAAGGAAAAGAAACCTGAAAATCAACCTCCTCTAGCTAACTTTGTAGAGTAGTGGTGGATTAATCTCCATAAATACTCTGAACAATGGCAAATAGATGAAGAAATTATTGTGAATTGCATTTTTTCCTAGCACCCCTAAGAGCTTCTCTTAGATCTTGCTTCATGCACACGCTTCTGCTTTCACCAAACTTTCAAAACTCTCTTTCTTATAAAGAAATTAGCTATTTAAACCTATCTATCTAATGACCTTCTTGACTTACTATTATAGGTTAGACCAACATGCTACAGCAGGTCATTTCCAACGTGAACTTCCTTGTCCAACTCATCTTCTTCTTTTGGCTAAGTGGGTAGCAAGTTCCCTTTACAACTATGTTCACTATCACTTTCTATTACATATTGTTGCAACTATTTGGATCTGACCATTGGAGTGCTTTATTGGTTGCAACAAGTTCAACTCATGGGTTCAACCTTTAATAAGTCTTAACATATTTGGTTAGTAGTTGTTATGTAGATAGGTGCATGTTAATGCAGGTACAACTTCCAACATAATTGCATTGTTGGCCTCCAACTCAGGTTACCCTTTCTTAGCTTGTTTGTATCTAACACCTGTAACCAAATTTAAAAGCTTTCATAAGAAGCAACACTACAAAAAAGATTAATTTTAACGGAGGTTATAAAACCTCCAGTAATTTATACACATAGTGGAGCTTTTTTAAACCTCTGGTAAGTACTAGGGGTTTTATGATGAACCCCAAGAAAATTTTATTTCCCTCCACATCTTTTTTTCCATACCCTTTTCATATATATTTTTTTTCAAAAAACCTTTTTACCACTTTGTTCGTACGTTTGACAAAACAAACATAATATACCAACGTTTGAAAAACTCACCCAAACCCACTTTCCTCAAACTTCACATTACTTTCATTCTACAGTTGTAGCTCACTCTCAATCTCAATCTCACTCTTAATCTTAATCTCAATCTCAGTAAAACCATTTTCATGTGCAGTTGTAGCTCACGATTTTGTTTGAATTTTCATCTTGCTTCCAAACGGAAATGGTTTTCCTTTTCTTTTCTTTAGGTTTTCAAAATTTTTCGTTTTGTTGTTAAATTCTGACTTTGAAATCTTTGATGTTTGTTTTTGCTAAGAGATCCAATTATAGGTGTTGCATTTTCTGAAATCTATAGTTCATCTCTATTGCTCGTTCAATGGCTTTGCATCTCCATTGCGGGTTTGGTTGATTATGGTTGCTTCATGCTTTGCATGTTCATAGTTGCCATAACATTTATCTTTCAATTTTAGGTGAAATGGAGTAATTGATGCATGAAGCAATTCTGATTGTAAGAGTAGTTGCACTACAATGGCAAAATATGGACTGCTACAATTTTGATTGTTGCTTCTCTCGGAAGTGATTGACTAGGTTAGCTCTTGGAGTGAGTTCCTTTGAGACAGAACTTCATTGGATGTTTCCACCTTCAAAAGGTAACCCTGTATTTTTCTGTTTATTTGGACATAGCATTATAAGCTAGAGGTTGTAATTTTTCACACACAATCATCAAATTCTAATGCTCCCTGTTTTAATATTACAAATTATAATTTAAATTATAATTTGATATATACTTCATTTTCTGACTGAAGTTGATTAGGAGTTTTTAATTTATGTTGTTGCTTGCATTCTAATGTTTTCAAACACTATAATTGAATGATGTAATCTGAATGAATTTCCAATCAATTAGCTAAATGTTCATAATATACCAAACAATTGTGCCTTTTAAAAAAAAAAGCGAGGGCCAGTCTATTACTATGCCATCCCTATGTCTAATATTTACTTTTTAAAACATAAAGAGCGAGTGCCAAATTGTCACAACGTAAAGATATAAATATAATGATAATAAGTCCATCACCTATTATTTTAAACATTACACTATTCACTTTTCTCTTCTTCATCCAAGTCAAAATCTAAAATGTGTGCCAAGGAACATATCTAAGATCCCCATATTTAAATTTTTGTTTCTTTTCACAAACACATATGAATAAAGAATAAGTGAAAAAATGTCAAGAGAGCACTTGTCAAATAAATGTGGAACCCTCCAAGTAGTAGGATAATATGCACATTAATTCCCCAAACTTAGTGCATCATATATGCAGGTGATA